>ERZ1090861.40-NODE-40-length-96452-cov-16.173034_pt1 | contig 96452 bp, 82 predicted proteins | sample MGYA00478482_ERZ1090861 | MGnify/ENA primary metagenome ERZ1090861 (study PRJEB33644, sample SAMEA5815744) | chicken gut metagenome | biome: Chicken; feature: Gastrointestinal Tract; material: Caecum | place: Ireland | collected 2019-01-01 | study: A study of the... | reverse complement strand
AAGATATTTTCTTTATCGGAAGAGGCATCGACTATGCCATCAGTCTGGAAGGCAGCCTGAAGATGAAGGAGATCAGTTATATCCATTCTGAGGCTTACGCTGCGGGAGAATTAAAACACGGCACCATCAGCCTTATCGAGGACGGAACTTTGGTTGTAGGCGTGGCGACTCAGAAAGCGCTGTTTGAGAAGACAGTGAGCAACATGGTAGAGGTAAAGAGCCGTGGTGCTTATCTCATGGGACTGACCCAGTATGGAAACTATAACATTGAAGACACGGCAGATTTCTCCGTATATGTGCCGAAGACAGACCAGTATTTTACCACCAGCCTGGCAATCGTGCCTCTGCAGCTGATGGGATATTATGTCAGTGTGGCAAAGGGCCTGGATGTGGATAAGCCCAGGAATCTGGCAAAATCTGTGACAGTGGAATAAAAGAATGCACAAGCTTAGCCGAGATGGAGCGGGATCTCTGAAAAGGGAAAAACAGCTCTCATAGACGGAAGTATTTAAGGCGGTTGGAAGAGGGAAATTTAGACAAAAATCCCCCTTCCGGACCGCCTTATTTTTTACATGGCAACTTGTATTTTCCATCTTGATTTTTTTATAAAAAAGCATAGAATATGTGTACGACATCACAAAAACAGCTGCTTATAAAGCAGCGGTACATCAAGAGAGACAACAGGCCCTGAGGGGCGGGAGGTACATTTTCTATGACAAATGATATGACGACAGGAAGTCCTATAAAACTGATCATTAAGTTTATGATTCCTATGTGTCTGGGAAATATTTTCCAGCAGTTTTATAATATTGCGGATTCCATTGTGGCAGGACAGTTTCTGGGAGTAAACGCCCTGGCGGCCATTGGAAGCACAGGTTCCCTGATTTTTTTTGTGACAGGCTGGCTGAACGGACTGACCAGCGGCTTTTCCATTTGGGTGGCTCAATGGTTCGGAGCTAAGCGTCTGACCAGAATGCGGCATTTTATTGCCATGTCTATTTATGTATGTCTGTTTTTTGTAGTGATTATGACAGTGGGGCTGCTGTTCCTGAACGAGCCGATCCTGAGGCTGATGAATGCCCCGGAGGAGCTGATGGGAGATATCAGCAAGTATATGGCCATCATTTACGCAGGACTTTTTGTTACCTGTGCCTATAACGCTCTGTCGGCAGTGCTGCGGGCTTTGGGAGACAGCCGCTCTCCTCTGTATTTTCTGATCATTTCCGCAGTGCTGAATGTATTTATGGATATTGGTTTTATTGTGTTTTTCCACATGGGTGTGGAAGGCTGCGCCTATGCCACGGTGATCGCTCAGGGAATTTCCGCAGTGTTGTGCCTGGTTTACATAATTAAGAAATTTGATGTGCTGAAGCTGAAGAAAAGAGACTTTAAATTTTCTTTTTTTGTGATCAGGAAATTGTTGTCCCTGGGAGTTCCCATGGGTCTGCAGTTTTCCATTACGGCCATCGGGACTATTATTGTTCAGGGAGCTATTAACGTATATGGACCGGTTTCCATGGCAGGATTTTCCGCAGCCAGCAAGATCCAGAATATTATCTGTACGGTATTTGTCTCCTTTGGGGCTACTATAGCAACCTTTGTGGGACAAAACCGTGGGGCGGGAAAGATGGACCGTGTGCGGAAAGGGGTATATATGACCCAGGCCATGATCCTGGTGTGCAGTTTTGTAATTATGGCGGTGATCTATTTCCTGGGAAAATATATGGTGCTGATCTTTGTGGATCCATCAGAGACGGATGTGATCCATGCGGCTCAGATTTATTTCAATACGGTGGCCTGGTGCTATCCTTTCCTGGGAAGTATTTACCTTTACAGGAACGCTCTTCAGGGCCTTGGTTATGGGCTTGTTCCTATGATGGGAGGAGTCTTTGAGCTGTTGGCCAGATGGGGGATCGTGGCCCTGGTGGCAGGGAACGCCGGTTTCGGAGCTGTGTGTATGTCTGATCCGGCAGCCTGGATCGCTGCGCTGATCCCGCTGATCCCTTATTATTTCTGGACCATGAGGAAAGAGAGGAAGAAAGAAACGGCATAAAAGAGGGACATTTCATTGAGGTTTGATACACAGATATGAAGGAGCTGCCATATGAGACATATGTCAGGAATACTTATGTATTCTGGATTTTGTTTCATAGGGCAGCTCCTTTATTTATGCTATTTAAAGAGGTGATAAACTGTTAATTCAGCTTCTTCCCGGCGTCATCCGGATTTTCAAAAGGTCCCACACAGGGATGAAGACTTCTGTGGTTTCCGAAATAGTCTTCGTTGAAGGTGATAGGGGAACCGTCGGGATTCTCAAAAGATTCTTCCGGTTCAAAGGCCATTCCCAGAGTTTCGGTACTGATGGTGCCTACTGTGATCTCAGGCAGGAGTTCATAGAGGTTGGTGTTCAGTTTCCATTCTCCGTCTTTTTCTTCCAGGGAAAGGGTAACTTTATGAGTATCGTCTACCACACAGTTCTTTTCTTTCTTCCAGGGTTTTGCACCGTTTAAGTATACATTTCCCTCTGCCCATACAGGAAGATGAATGTAATACCGGTCGCTGTCCGGACTGCCCATGCCGCAGTAGCCATCAAATTCTTTTACCCATTCTTCGTAGAGCTGGTATCCGTTGTCAAACATCCAAGTTCCTGCGTCTAAATTTCCGTCATCCCAGCCATTCTTTCCTTCTCCCTGGAGATAGTCGTAGATCTTCACCATGCCAGGACGCTTTGGCTGCTGAACAAAAATATTATTGTAGAAACGGTCATCTCCATGAAGAAAGGTCATAAATCCTGCCACTTCTGTTCTGTGGGGAACATGGTATGGAGTATATCTTGGCGAAGATAAGGTAAGGGCTCCGTTGTCTGTGCCTTTTCCTACAGCGGTAAGGGCCCCGGCGATCAGGTTGTGGACAAATGCCACGCCCTGTGTGGCCAGCTTCACGCTGCGGTCAGAAAGAAGCAGGTTGTTGTCCACCAGAGTAGGGCCGTGGGATACTTCGATGAAGATATCCTCCCCCATACCGGGATCCCTGGGATCTATGCAGTCATCGGGAAGCGGCAGACAGTTGTCATGGAACAGGTTCTGGGTCACACGGGTGCCCTGTGCCTGCCAGTCCAGCCACAGACCTCTGGTGCAGTGGTGGATATGGTTTCTCCGGTAGATCACGTCAATAGCGGCGTGCATTTTGATTCCGCCGATTTCCGCCCCGGCAAGATTTTGCTTGTTGTTAATATGGTGGATGTGATTATCCTCAATTAAAGAGAAGACGCCGCCTAAATGTCCTACAATGCCGGTCTGGCCGCAGTCGTGGATATTACATCTCCGGATAATATGAGAGCCGATATTCTCCTTTGTCCATCCCTCTCTCTGGGCCTGACAGATACAGTCGCGCTCTGTCTGGGTCCCGTCTTTAAATTTCCAGGTAAGCCATTTGTTGTCATTGTTTGGCTGTCTATATTTTCCCAGGGAAATGCCGGAGCATTTGGAATGGGATACTTCGCAGTCTTCGATGATCCAGCCTTTGGACCAGTGGGGGCCGATCATACCTTCCTGGTAAGCGGTTGGAGGCGCCCACTGGGTAGCGGCTTTGGTAACGGTGAAGCCGGACAGAGTGATATAGCCGACCCCTTCTTTGTCCGGATAGAAGCAGTTTCTCCGCACATTGATCTCCACATTTTCCTTATTTGGATCTGCCCCCTGGAAGTTGGCGTAGATCACAGTCTCGTTTTTCTCTTCATCCTGCTGGGTATACCAGGTATAAACAGAGAAATCAGGATCCCAGGAAGTCCTGGATCTTACAGGATTTAAAACTTTATCAAGCTCGGTAACTTCGTATAAGGACTTGTCATTGAGATATACCTCTCCGGTGTGAGCGATGAAAGTGGCAATAAACCAGTCCCCCCTTACCAGGGTAGTGTAGGGATTGTAGTTTCCGAAAAGGCCGTTGGGGATCCTGGCGACCCATACATTACCGCCGCCTTCTTTCCCTTCATAAGGTTCCCAGCATTTCACTTCTTCTGCTCCGGTGATCACAGCTTTTAATGGCTCCACGGAAGTGTAGGTGATTCTGGCGCCTTCGGTTCCGGCGTTTACGGGATTTACATATTCCCGGTAAATCCCCGGGTACACCAGAACTTCATCCCCGGCTTTCGCCAGATTGGCAGCTTCCTGAATGTTTTTGAAAGGGTATTCTCTGCTTCCGTTTCCGCTTCTGGAGACGGAGGCGTCAACGTAGTATTTCATGATATCAAAACCTCCCGATTTGTTATTTCTTAATTGCATTATAGTGTTCAAAATTTTTGGAAGCAATAGAGGAAAGGGGGAACTTTATAGAATAAATTGATGGACAGACTCTATGGCTGTTATATTTTTATATTAAATAAAAGAAATTTTACCCTCAGTGTACAAGGGACCAAACGGTCAGAACTGCAAATTTAGCTCCTTCTGACTCTCCGACCTCTGCCATAGGAATTTTGCCCATTTTCAAGGCAGACGAAAGAGGCGTACTGGACGTACGCCGACTGAGGATAACGCCGAAAATGGGCAAAATTACATGGCAGAGGCGTTTGGCCCCTTGTACACTGAGGGTAGCTTTAGTTTATGAAAAAAGAGTGGGTATTTATGGAAAGCATGAGCAGGGCACTATTCGGATAAAACCGTATTATTGGGAAGACGGCGTGGAAATATCCTGGAAACAGGCAATGGATTAAAAAGAAAAGCTATAAGAGCAACTCTCCCGAGAGGAAGGAGATTCTCTTATAGCTTTTCATTAGTCTTCTTCCTTTGTGTTGGCTACAAGACGGCCAAAACTACTCTGATACAGACGGTCTTGGATAATACGGTACTGCTCAAATTCACTTTCTGCAAAGGCTTTGGCGATTGCCTTTTGCGTAAGCCATACGTCGATCCTGCACACGGGCTTCAACACCGTCTTCATGAGTATCCTTTGTAAACATAAGGAAATCTACCGTGCTGTTTCGAATTTGCAGTCTGTTATTTTTCTTTTCAGTCATTGTATATCACCATTGTTTGACGAAATTTCTTTTTCCGGCAAAGGCCTTGGCTGCTGCTCTCTATAAACTGATGGAGATACCCCCAGCTTTTTCTTGAAGCTGTTACTGAAATAGTATTGGTTTGCATATCCGCATTTGCTGCTTATCTCTTTCAGAGAAAGACTTGTAGAGGACAGATAACGGCAGGCGCTTTCAATCCGGAGCGCTGCGATGGTGTCGCTGGTACTTTGTCCGGAGACTTTTTTGAAAAGCGTGCTCAGGTAAGCCGGCGAGATATTTGCATGCTGGGCGATGTCGTTGAGGCAAAGACTGCTGTGTTCAAAATTTTCTTTTATATATCCCATAGCGACATTGTATACTTGATTATGATAGTTTTCCATGGAAGAATCCAGTTTCCGGTAAGCCATGACACAGAGCTTTTTGATCCAGACTACAAATTGTTCATAGGTCCGGAAGGAGTCAAAATGCTTATATACTTCCAGGATTTCTTTCTCCAGATCGGCGGTCTCCAGATTCATTTCATAGAGAAATTTCAGGATACGTCCGAGCAGAGAATAAATGCGGATAAAGACCATATTTTTGTCCTGTACCTGGCTAGTAAGCTGCTGGAAAAACGTTTTCAGCCAGTTTTCAATGGCATCGTCCTCTTTGGAACAGATCAGCCGGATCAGTTCTTCTTCGGAAGCCTCAGAAAAAGATAAAAGACTGAATTCCTTTCCAAGGGCGTCTTTTGCGTCAAAAATATTTTTGTGAGGAAAAAAGAACCGGTATTTTAACGCCCGGGAAGCACTGGCGAAAGAAGCCGGGAGTCTCCAGATATTATCTACTGCGCTTCCCAGACCGATATTTAAAGTGTAATGAAAATTATTGTAGGACTTTGTGATATCTTCTACTGTGTTATGCACAGACTGAAGAAATTTCCGGTGAGAATGACAGTTGCCGCCTAAGATACAGGTGATCTCATCAGCATCTGTCAGATAATGAAAGTAACTGAATCCATGGAACTTTTCTTTTAGGAGGTCCAGAATATTCAATAATTCCATCTGGAATTGGGCGAAGTCCGGATGGCTGCCGGCGTCCCCGGTATATTCGGCCTCCAGGACCAGTACGATAAAATAATCATAGTCTGTTTTTAAATCCAGGTATTCCAGAAAGGATCCCAGGCGGATGTCCGGATCTTCTCCCGGATAATGGAGAAGGTCGTCAAAAAATTTGTCGGTCATCAGAGGACGGCTGGCCCTGAGCAATTCCTGGTTTTTCCGGATCTTATCTAACTGCAAGAAGGCATTCTGGATTTTTTCGGTAAGATACATATAGTCCAGAGGTTTTTCAATATAATCATAGGCGCCCAGGCGTATGGCCCGCTTGGCGTATTCAAATTTATCATAGGCGCTTACCAGGATGATCTTGACCATAGGATTTATGGACAGGGCCAGTTTGCACATGGAAATCCCGTCCAGATCCGGCATTTCTATGTCGGAAATGATCAGATCCACGGCAGTTCTTTTCAGAGCTTCCAAAGCGGAGCGGCTGTTGTATTCAATAATAGAGACTTCTGCATCCAGAGACTGCCAGTCTATATTTTTTTCAATTCCTTCTGCTGCGAGAGAATTGTCGTCAACAATCATTACTTTCTTCATATTCTTCCTCCATTTGATCAAATTCTATAGTGATCACCGTTCCGTGATATAACCGGCTCTCAATGGAAATATGGCCGTTTCCGAAGTGGGGACTGGAAATCCTTTTATTTACATTGCCGATCCCGAAATGCTTTTCATAGTTTACGGCTTTGCTGTCCAGGGTACGCCTTAGTTCTTCCAGCTGTTTTTCACCGATTCCCACCCCATTATCTTCAATGGTGATAATTACAGTATCTTCCCCGTATACAGCGGCGATGTGCAGATGAATCCGGGGAGCCCGCTGGGAAAGTCCGTGGAGAATGGAATTTTCCAGAAAAGGCTGGAGGGTAAATTTACAGATCAGGAAATTTTCAATGCCGTCTTCTAGATCAAATTCCCAGGACAGATTATCATTATGGCATAATTTCTCTATTTCTAGATAAAGACGGGCAATTTCCAATTCATCCTTTATAGTGATCAGGTCTTTGGATTTTCTAAGAGTCATCCGGTAGAACCGGGTGAGATTTGTCAGCATTTGATCTGCAATATCCAGTTTTCCGATGGACTGACAGGTCTGAATGGATCCCAGAATATTATAGAGAAAATGGGGATTGATCTGTGATTGAAGCAGCTGGTACTTCAACTTTTCTTCTGTAAGGGAAAGATCCAGTATGGACTGCATATTATCTTTCAGGGACATCTGCATTTTCTGAAAAGTCAGCCCCAGACGGTCAATCTCATCATAAGTTTCCGGGTCTTTTCCGGGAGGAATCAGTTCTGACAGGTCTTCTTTGGGAGAATCAAGAGTCAGATGCTCCATAGCCCGTGATAACAGCCGTATCTTTTTCGTTAATTTTCCGGAAATCGCAATGATTACAAGCAGCGTTAAAGGCAGAGAACAAAGCAGGGTGATCAAAATGGACTGTATCAATACCTGCACATTTTCCTGAATATAAGAATCCGGGATTTCCGTGATATGGTACCAGCCGTTTTGAAGCTGTACGCAATGATAAGTAATATTGTTTTTATAGAGGATCGGACTGGAGCTTTCTTTTAACTGGGATAGAAGCGTTCCGTCTGCTTCAGGCGGATTGACTGGGGCATTGTGCGCAATGATCGTCCCCTGGTCGGTCAGAATATAACTGGATAGATTTTTGTCAGCAAAAGATTCCTCCAGATAACCGGAAAATTCAGAGATATCCAGAAAAATAATATAAGCATAGGCGATTTCTTTTGTCTCTGTATCTTTTAGAATACGGCAGCAGGCAATACAGTTTCTGCTTTCTTCTGTGCCGGAAATTAATAATGGAACAGACACATTTTTCTGATAAAACCAGATAGAAGATGTGCCGGGATTCTCCAGAGATGTTTCCGGAACAGAGTATTCCTTAAATTCGTCAAGCGGAAAGAAGTAGAGACGTTCATTAGCGCCCAGTCGGTCAGAGGGAAGAAAAATACAGGCGTAATACAAATTAAAAGTGGATTTGAAAAGAGAAACATCATTTCTGACATCTGTCAGGGCAGATAAATATTCCATTGTAGAATCCGATTGTCCTAATGTGTACATATCGTACTGCAGAGTATTTGCCACACTTTCCACATGGGACAGACGCTCGTTGATCTGCATATTCAGCTGCTCGTCAGAGGATATAGATGCGTTCAGGATCCTCTGTTCTGCAATATGATAGGATACAGAGTAAGAGATCCCTCCAATAATACATAAAGGGATAAGGGTGCATAATAAAAAAGCGCATAGCAGTTTGGCCTGAAAGTGAGAACGCCATTTGACAGAGAGCATCCTGTTTTTTTTCATAAAAACCTCCTGAATATATAGATAAATCTATGAGTTTTATTATAAAAGAGAGAAATGTAGGATTCAATAAAGATAAAAATAATATAAACGAATCGAAAAATATTGTATTTTGAAAAAAACAGCTTTTTGTTATTCTGAGTACATCAAAAACAAAGGGCGGCGGGAATAGAGAAGAACGCCCGGATAGGAGGAAAACATGAGAAAGAAAGTTGTGAGTATATTACTTGCCACAGTCATGGCAGCAAGTATGCTTGCGGGCTGCGGAAACGGCAGTTCCGAAAGCGGCGGCGACGCCGGATCAGGAGAAGGGAGCGGTACTTCAGATGAGGCGTACGATCTGACCTTATACAGCATCAATACAACAGACCCGGAATTTGATCAGTGGCTCGATAATGTAGAAGAAGCTACGGGACTGAATATTAATGTGATCGCAGCGCCTACGGATTCTGATACCCGCCAGCAGAAGATCACCACTATATTATCTACCGGCGATTCTTCTGTAGACATTATAGAGATCAATGATGAGATGAGTTCTGCGTTTAAAAATTCCGGCTGGCTGGAAGGACTCAACGATACAGTTATGACAGAAGATATTGTTGATAATTTCGCCAAGGGTTATGTGGAAAATATGATCACAGACAAAGACGGAAATATTATCGGAGTACCCGGATACACAGGATATCTGGCCTTTTGGGTAAACCAGGAGATCATGGATGAAGTGGGAATTACTTCAATTGACACAAAGGAAGACTTCATGAAGTATATGGAAGCTGTCTCAGGTGACGGACGGTACGGATATGGAGGATCCTGGGAGAAAACCTATGTTTTTAATGAGATCGCCCAATTTGTCAATATGTTCGGAGGAGATTATTTCGACTGGACAAAAAAGGAAAATAAAGAAGCGATCCAGTTCCTTTATGATATGGTCCAGAATGGACAGACGCCTATCGATCAGATCGCAGATAAATATGAACAGATGAATCCGAAAGCCAATGACGGAAAATACGGCTGCTGGTTTATGTGGGGTCTGGGAACGGATTATGAATCTGCAGGTATGCTGGGAGCGGATAAGATCCATATGGCTATGGTTCCGTCCTTTACAGAGGATGGAAGCAGATATATCTTCACAGATTCCTGGAACTATGTATTAAATTCTGCTTCCAAGAATAAAGAGGCGGCTATTAAATTCCTTCAGTATATGGCAGATGAAGGCGGAATGAAAGCATCTTATGAATGTTTTGACCGGTATCCGGCAAGAACAGACGTAGCTGAAAAGGTAGTGCCGGATTCAGATCCTGCAAAAGAAATGTATAGCAGATATGCTACGGAGTGTACAGTTTCAGGACGTCCTATGCTTCCTCAGACCATGGAATTCATTACAGATATGGGAACGATTTTCCAATCCTGTATGCAGGGAGATATTTCTGTAGACGAATTTTGCACGAATGCCCAGGAACTGGTTGATAAGTACAGCAAGTAAGGGAAACAGCAGGCTGCCGCAGAAATGTGGCAGCCTTACTTACAGAAGCGGAGAAGAGGAGGAAAGGATATGGCCGTAAGTAAAAAAGCAATGAAGTGGATTCCCTGGGTTTTGATTTTACCGGTTGTACTTATCAGAGGATTTACCACGCTATACCCGATTCTGGTTACAATAAAGAACAGTTTTTTTGATATTAAGATTTTAGCCGGGGTCGATGAATTTGTAGGACTGGCAAATTATATAAATGTATTTAAAGATGCGAAGGTTCAGACATCTGTGATTTTTACAGTTATGTTTGTTGTAGTATCTATGTTTTTCCATATACTGCTGGGAGTAGCGCTGGCCTTGATACTCAATATGAAATTTAAAGGACGCCGTTTCCTGAGGACGATTGTCCTGATCCCTTGGGCTATGCCTACTGTTGTAGCCGGAATGGCGGCGAAATGGGCTTTTAATAATGACTATGGACTGATCAATGATTTTGTCCGGAGATTTTTTTCAGATTTTCAGTTTAACTGGCTGATCCATACAGAATCAGCAAGATCTGCGGTTATTGCAGTAGATTTGTGGAAAGATCTGCCGTTTTTCGCTATTTTAGTACTGTCGGGTCTTCAGTTTATATCCGAAGATATTTATGAAGCAGCCAGGGTAGATGGAGCGAACGGGATCCAGTGTTTTTTCAGGATCACACTTCCGCTGATCGCAAGAAATGTTTTGACATTATGTATACCCTTCACGCTCTGGAGACTGACCAGTTTCGACCTTGTTTATGCCATGACATCTGGAGGACCGGGAGAGGATACAGCTTTGATCGCCTACCGCATTACTACGGAAGCCTTTACAAATCTGAATGTAGGTTATGCGGCTACATTAGCAGTTATGCTGTTTATGGTAATGGCCCTGTTCAGTTTTATTAATATGCGGTTTATCAGTAAGATATCGGATTGACGGGAGGGTTAAGAATGCAGGATAACGCAAAATATAAAGTATACAGAGGATTGATAACGGTAGGAAGATGGGTTTTATTTGCCGTCGTAGCATTTATCATCTTGTTTCCTGTATACTGGATCTTTATTTCATCCATTACTCCATCAGGAGAACTTTTTAAAACCCCCATTGATTATCTGCCGGACCATCCTACACTGGAAAGCTATTTATTTCTGATCGAGAATGTAGGGCTTTTAGAAAAGATAGGGAATACAATATTGATCGTAGGGATCACACTTATCGTAGGGACAATTTTGTGCTGCATGGCAGCCTATGGTTTTGCCAGGTTTACATCAAAAGGGGTATCACTGGCTTTTGCTTTTGTTATCGCCACTATGCTTATACCGGAGGTTGTGACCGCCAGACCTTTGTACGAATTTATGAGAACGGTGGGACTATATGATACCTATATAGGTCTGATTATTTTATATATCAGTGCGGTGATTCCGTTTACTGTGCTGATCCTGAAAAACTTTGCTTCAGAGATCCCGGTATCCCTTGAAGAAGCTGCGGCTATTGATGGCGCTAATTTTATACAGAGGCTTTTTTTGATCGTGCTGCCTCTTATGCGTCCTGCCATCGCTACGGTCTGTATCATTAATTTCATAACCTGTCTGAATAACTTTTTCACACCGCTGTATTATTCCAATAATATACAGGTTTTATCCGTATCCATTGTACAGCTTCCGCTGCGGGATAATATGTATGGAGTTCCCTGGGATCTGGTAAGCGCTATGGGGTGGATCATCCTGCTTCCGATCATTATCTTTGTGGCAGTCTTTGAGAAACAGATTATGGATGGTATAATGGCAGGAGGAGTGAAAGCATGATCATATATGGGAGGAAAACAGAATGAATCAAATATTTGGAGGAAGCCTGTTTTCTCTGCCGTTTGCAAGGCATGAGAAAAGCAGATCTATAAACGCAGAGAACCCAACGGGTGAAAAAGGAAAAGGAGGGATGGCCGCCAGTGAACTGGGGCCGTCCAGAAAGGGAAGTCCCTGCCTTAGAAATATCAAGAGCGGGGACACGGTAACTCTGGCAGAGATTCAGGGACCGGGAATGATCCATCATATCTGGATCACAGTAACGGATAAGACCACAGAGGCAGACCGTTTTGTACTCCGAGACCTGGTGCTGCGGATGTATTGGGATGATGAGGAAAGCCCGTCGGTAGAAACGCCTCTGGGAGACTTTTTCTGTTGCGGTTTCGGTGAGGAATGTATCGTAAATTCCCTGCCGATAGCTGCTGTGCCCAGCCGTGGGCTGAATTGTTATTTCCAGATGCCTTTTAATAAAAAGGCCAGGATCACTCTGGAAAATCAGCATGCCAATGAAATACCGGCGTTTTTCTATCAGATTGACTATGGGCTTTATCAGGACCCTTTTCCGTCAGATATCGCATATTTTCACGCACAGTGGAGAAGAGAGAAGATCACCCAGCTGCAAAAGGACTATGTGATACTGGATCAGGTAAAGGGGAAAGGCCATTATGTAGGAACCTACATGGCCCTTACGACTTTGGAGAGATACTGGTGGGGAGAAGGTGAGATCAAATTTTATATTGACGGAGATGAAGAATATCCCACTATCTGCGGTACAGGGACAGAGGACTATTTCGGCGGTTCCTGGAGTTTTGCAAAGCAGATAAACGGAAAAACAGTAGAGCAGAATTATTGTACGCCATATATGGGATATCCCTATTATTCCAGTCATGATGAGAAAATCCATAATCTTTACCACAATGACGACTGTATGCCTATGCGGGGATTTTACAGGTGGCATATTCAGGATCCCATCTGTTTTGAAGAAGATCTGAAAGTAACGATCCAGCAGATCGGAGTGGGATACAAAGGACTTTTTGAAAGGCAGGATGATGTGGCCAGCGTGGCTTACTGGTATCAGGCAGAGCCTCATAATCCTTTCGGCCCGATGCTGAAGAAAGAAGACAGGTGGCCCAGATAAGGAGCAGAAGTTGAAAAAATATGTATTGGGGATTTTGTTTTGCAGCTGTCTGTTGGGAACAGGAATCGGCTGTTCAGAAAAAGCCAGAGAAGAAAAAATACCGGAAACCGAAAAGAGTGGCCAAGATGAGATCACGATCATGCATGTAGATGCAGATTATCCGGAGTTTCAGAAATTCATTGATCAGGCGGAAAAAGATCTGGATCTGAAAATCCATATTGTTTCTTATCCGGAAAACGCAGATAACAGGCAGGCGGAGGTATCTACCATACTCTCAGCCGGAGAGGATTCTGTGGATATTTTTTCAGTAAATGATGAAATGGTCAGTGAATTTAAATATAAAGGTTATCTGGAACCGCTGAATGATACGGTAATGACGGAGGACATTCTTTCCTGCTATCCGGAAAGTTATATGCAGAATATCGCTATGCTGGACGGGAAAGTATATTCTGTGCCATATTATATGGATATTATGGTATTCTGGGTCAATAAAAGCATGATCGGCGATATGGAGATCAGGACCCAGGAAGATTTCCAGCGCCTTCTGGAGATGGACTTTGGGGAGGGGCGCTATGGATACGGAAGCGCATGGGACAGCGCTTATGTATATAATGAACTTTCCGAATTTATTAATTTTTTTGGCGGCAGTTATTATGACTGGAACAGCCCGTCTACCCGGGAAGCCCTGACCTTTCTGATGGATATGGTGAAAAAAAATCAGACGCCGATAGAGCAGGTGACGGACCAATATGAACAGTTAGAACAAAAATTTCTGGAAGGGATCTATGCCAGTATCTTTGTATATAGCGGCACTATGGATATGTTTGTACGGGCAGGCGCATATAGAGAAGATTTTATACAGCTGGCGCCTCTGCCCGAGTTCAAAGAAAATGCCACCAATATAGCGGCCTGGCAGTATGTCCTGAACAAATCTTCGGCGAATAAAGAGGCGGCTATCCGGTTTTTACAATATGCGGCCAGCCGTGAAGGAAGCATTGCTTACGCAGAATATATGAACCAGCTTCCGGCAAGACTGGACATTATCAGAGAGGAAGAACTGGACATTCCTGGATTTGAGCAATTGAGAGAGTATGTGGAAAATACAGAATTGAAGGAAAGGCCCTTTTCCAGAAATACTATGGAAGATATTACTTCTATGGGCGCTTTGTTCCAAAGATATGTCCTGGAGGAAATCAGCCTGGAAGAGTTCTGCAAAGGCGCACAGAACATTACAGATGGTTTCTGAAGAAACTATATGCAAATATCATTTTCAACATAAGACTTAGCCCTTGAAAACAATCTGTGCCGGAAAGAAAAATTATGCCATAAAGTACCGTAACTTTAGAAAAGTCCGGACTTTATGGCATAGTCTCTTATTGTACTTAAAACTTAAAGGTATCCTTAAACCCGTCCCACTTCTGATCCTTCTCACTTAAATTCAACGGCGTTCCATCCTTTAAGCAATACCCCTCAGCGGAAGCAGTACCTTTATATTCTCCGGTAACTTCCGGCCATTCAATGCCGATTTCCGGATCGTTCCAGGCCATGCCCCCTTCGTCACCGGGATGGTAGAAGTCTGTGCATTTGTAGCAGAACTCTGCCACGTCGCTGAGCACCAGGAAGCCGTGGGCAAAGCCTTGGGGAATGTAGAACTGCTTTTTGTTTTCCTCAGAAAGTTCCACGCCGAACCATTTGCCGTAGGTCCCGCTGTGTGTCCGAAGATCTACCGCCACATCAAAGACCTTTCCTTTGATGACCCGGACCAGTTTGCCCTGGGGGAACTGCTTCTGGTAATGAAGGCCTCTTAATACGCCCTTTGTGGAGCAGGACTGGTTGTCCTGAACAAAGTTCATGGTAAGGCCTGCCTCTTCCATATCTTTCTGATTATAGGTTTCCATAAAATAGCCTCTTTCATCACCGTGAACAGTAGGCTCTATGATACAAAGCCCTTCAATCGGGCATTTGGTTACTTTAATCTGTCCCATGAAAATCCTCCCTTGATAAAATAAAGTCCAGTTTTATGTGTGCTTAAAAGTCAATTTCAGCCAGGTAGCGTTTTACTGCATCCTGCCAGGTTGGAAGAAGATTAAAACCATTGGCGGTAAGCTTGCTCTTGTCCAGGCGGCTGTTGAAGGGCCGCTTTGCTTTGGAAACGCCGTATTCTTCTGTGGTTACAGGAGTTACGGTTACTTTTTCATACTCTTTATGGCCGGCTTCAATAGCCTGGCGGAAGATTTCTTTTGTGAAATCATACCAGCTGATGTAGCCGCCTTCGTTAGTAGCGTGGTAGTAGCCATACTTTTCTGTTTCAATCATATCTACCAGCAGTACGGCCAGATCAAGAGTGTAAGTAGGGGTGCCGATCTGGTCGCTGACTACCCGGAGCTGATCGTGGGTTTTTCCAAGATTCAGCATGGTCTTAATGAAATTTTTGCCATTCTTGCCGAATACCCAGGCAATACGGACAATGAAATATTTTTCCAGGTTTTCGGAAACTGCCAGTTCTCCGGCCAGCTTGGTCTCTCCATACACATTAAGCGGCTTGTAATCCTTGCAGTCCGGCTCCCAGGGCTGAGTGCCCTGGCCGTCGAAAACATAGTCGGTGCTGATGTAAACCATTTTGCAGCCCAGGTCTTTGCACACCAGAGCAATATTTCTGGTACCGTCGGCGTTTACTTTCTGAACAGTTTCTTTCTTATCTTCATCTTCTGCCAGATCTACAGCAGTCCAGGCAGCGCAGTGTACCACTACGTCGGGATTTACTTCTTTTAATACTTTTTCTACAGAAGCTTTATCTGTGATATCCATGGGAACATAAGGCATAGTTACAACGGCGGTGCCGTCGGGGATACCGCTGTAGGTATCTTTGATATCTGATCCAATGCCTTCATAGCCCCTCTTTGCAAGTTCGTTCATCACGTCATGGCCTAACTGGCCGGCAACACCTGTAACTAATACTTTCATGAGCATGTCCTCCTATCTGTTTCCATACATTTTTTCATAATAATTCTGATATTCACCGGAGATGATAGTTTCCCACCATTCTCTGTTTTCCAGATACCATTTGATGGTTTTCTTGATACCATCTGCAAATTTGGTCTCTGGCAGCCAGCCCAGCTCGTTGTGGATCTTAGTTGGGTCAATAGCATAGCGCATGTCGTGGCCCTTCCGGTCTGCAACGTACGTGATCAGGCTTTCCGGCTTGCCCAGTTCTTTGCAGATGAGCTTTACAATGTCGATGTTTCTCATTTCGTTGTGGCCGCCGATGTTATATACTTCACCTACACGGCCTTTGTGAATGATCAGGTCGATAGCTTTGCAGTGGTCTTCCACGTACAGCCAGTCTCTTACATTTTCACCTTTTCCATATACAGGAAGAGGCTTGTCATTTAAGGCGTTGGCGATCATCAGCGGGATCAGCTTCTCCGGGAAATGGTAAGGTCCGTAGTTATTGGAGCAGCGGCTGATGGTCACAGGCAGGCCATAGGTACGGTGGTAAGCCAGTACCAGAAGGTCGGCTCCTGCCTTGGAGGAGCTGTAAGGACTGCTGGTGTGGATGGGTGTTTCTTCTGTGAAGAACAGGTCCGGACGGTCCAGAGGCAGGTCTCCGTAAACTTCGTCTGTGGATACCTGATGATAACGCTGGATCCCGTATTTCCGGCAGGCGTCCATGAGTACGGCGGTTCCTTTGATATTGGTGTCCAGGAAGACTTCCGGATTTTCAATGGAACGGTCTACATGGCTTTCAGCGGCAAAGTTTACCACTATGTCCGGATGCTCTTCTTCAAATAATTTATATACAGCTTCCCGGTCGGTAATGCTTTCCTTTACAAAACGGAAATTAGGATTGTCCATAACCGGAGCAAGAGTAGAAAGGTTTCCTGCATAAGTCAGACAGTCCAGACAGATGATCCGGTAGTCCGGATACTTGTCCAGCATATGGAAAATAAAGTTGCTTCCGATAAATCCGGCTCCGCCGGTAACAATAATAGTCATAATGGTTCTCCTTTTATAATGATATTTTTAAGAAAGCGGATTTATGACAAAAACCCGCATACCCGGAAAAACAGCCTGAGCAGGGTTTCGGAAAATCAGTGGAGGCTGTCCAGATATTTGCCGTCCAGAACATCTTTTAAATATTGGCCGTACTGGTTTTTCTTCAGGATCTCGTATACGTTCATTACATCATCTTTGGTGATCCAGCCGTTTAAGTAGGCGATCTCTTCCAGGCAGGCAATCTTTCTGTGCTGGTGGTCTTCCATGGTTTTTACAAAGTTGGTAGCTTCTACCAGGCTTTCATGGGTACCGGTATCCAGCCAGGTAAATCCCTGTCCCAGGAGTTCTACATTTAACTGTCCGGCCTCCAGATAGATCCGGTTCAGATCTGTGATCTCCAGTTCTCCTCTGGGGCTTGGTTTTAAGTTTTTCGCATAGTCTACAACCTTATTGTCATAGAAATACAGACCGGTAACACAGTAGTTACTCTTTGGATGTTCCGGTTTTTCCTCGATGGAAACTGCTTTTCCTTCAGAATCAAATTCTACGATACCGAAACGCTCGGGATCGTCTACATAATAGCCGAATACGGTAGCCCCCTGGCCGCTTTCTGCGTTTTCCACAGCGGCTTTCAGTCTTTTCTTCAGGCCGTGGCCTGCAAAAATATTGTCTCCCAGTACCATGGCTACACAGTCGTCTCCAATAAAGTCTGCGCCAATGATAAAGGCCTGAGCCAGTCCGTCGGGACTTGGCTGCACTTCATAGGAGAGGTGAACGCCAAACTGATGGCCGTCTCCTAAAAGAGCCTCGAACCGGGGCGTATCCTGAGGTGTGGAAATGATCAGGATATCCCTTATCCCTGCGTTCATGAGAACCGACAGGGGATAATAGATCATAGGCTTGTCATAGATGGGGAGCAGCTGCTTGGAAGTTACCATGGTCAGCGGGTAAAGGCGGGTTCCCGATCCGCCGGCAAGAATAATACCTTTCATGAGAGGATCTCCTTTGTATATTTATTATTTTTGTTCTTTAGTTTTCCATAAGCTGTCGATTATAAACGGATATGTTCATAAGATTAGGATTAAGACTCCTGACCTTATGTTAAATCTATTATATAAGATGACGTTACGTCACCTTCAACCCCTATTTTCCAATTTTAAGAAATATTTTATGGAAATTTATACCAGGTATAGATAATTCAGCCATGTTTTATAAGAAAAAGCTGCGTCTGAGGGTAGAATGCTTTATTCCCGCAGGTAACGAGCCAAGCGGGCATGTTTGTATGCCCATTTGGCGACTGCTGCGAGGGTCTAATACCCCTATGCTTGCATCGGGGTTTTTGACTTACTGCGGCAGGCAAAAAAGCCGGCATCCTTGGTGATATAGAAGCCATCGGCAGTTTTTTTGGATACAAAGGATCGGAATTCTTTATATCTGTCCAGAATGTACTGATTTTGATTACCGTGGCAGGAAAGGATATAGGCGATGAGAGGCTCTGCCTGGGTGACCAGAAGGCTGTCCTCATATCTGTGCCACTCTACTTTGGAAAAATAGGGGCCAAGAAGTGAAGGCCCGTTTTCTCTGCCGAATTTTTCGTAGAGTTTGTCTGCGGACAGGATGATCCGGCTGTCAAAGTCCTGGACCAGACGGCTGATCTGGGCCATATGGTCTGCGCCATAGGCGCTGCAGAAAAAAACGCCCTCAGGCTTTAATACTCTTTTTATTTCCTTCAGAGTTTTATCCAGATCGTCACAGTAAAACAGTACATGATTGGCTATGATCATATCGAACTGCTCATCGGGAAAAAGTATTTCCTGACAATCGAAAGACCGGAATGCGAAACGGGAGTCTTCTCCCCCCAGGTTCCTCTTGGCGTCCCGGAGCATTCCCTCGGAAATATCGGAAAGAGTCAGGGAGATATTTTCCGGCAGTTTTTCTTTATTCTGGGACCAGAGAGAGCCGTCCCCGCAGCCCAGTTCCAGGATCTTCATCCCTTCCCGGGGCTGATACATACGGAAGAGCCAGGGAAACCATCCTTCTTTATTCTGAGAGTACAGACTGTGGAGCCGGATCCGGTCGGAAATATTTTTGGAATTGAGATACTGGCCTTTCAGGCTCTTTTCCATTCCGGTAAGGTGGATCAGATCCAGCATATGGCTCCAGTTAATGCTGCGGTTTTCCTGAATTTCTCTGGTGGTATCTTCAATGGCTTTTTCCACAAGCTGAAGCTGCTCTATCCGGTCCTGGACCAGTTTCTGCTGGAGGGACAGGGAGTTCAGGGTAAAGTGGTAGTCCGTGTCATCTATGGTCATTTCCCGGATATCTTCCAGCGAAAAGCCCAGATATTTCAGCAGCAGGATCTGCTGAAGCCGGGCAAAGTCCTTGTCTGTATAGAAACGTGATCCTGCCGGGGAGACATAGGAAGGCTTTAAAATATTCTGTTTGTCGTAAAATCGGACAGTGCGCACGGAAATGCGGGCCATCTTGGCAAACTGTCCGGAAGTATAGTATCCGTCTGGTTTCATAGAAACAGTTCCTTTTCAGATTTATATTATCCTTATTATAAGGGGAAAATTGGCGGGAAGACAAGAAATTTGCGATGAAATTTCATTGAGGGGAATCATAGGCTGTGATAAAATTCACTTTACAGAGAACAGAAATGGTATGGAAACTTTTCTGTATTCTTTTCCTGAACTTCTATTTACAAGATCTTAGGATCTGCTGTATCTGATTGTCTGTATCAGACAAAATTCCCATAATATGTTATGCTATAAAAAAATATTGCGTTCTGTTCTTTGGCGGTTTTATCAGGTATAATAAAAATATACAGAAGGTTCCTGTATCAGGCAGAAGGAGGCTGTATGCAGGAAGAAGTAAAAAAATATCCCACAGACTATATACATTTAGAGGATATGGCAATGAAGACTGCGGCTCAGTATTTTGGCGAAGAACTGCTGGAATATCTGGGAGTGAAAGAAAAACCAGTCAGAGTAGTGCCTACCGAGATTATCCAATTGGAAGCAAGACAGCTCTATCAGGATTTTAATTTTGAGATGGAAAATGGCTGGTGGTATCACTTTGAATTTGAAAGCGACGAAATCACTCAAGGACTGAATACATATAGAGTGGAGATCATCCGTTTGAAAGGAGAAGACGCAGATAGTCTGTTTGAAAAACTGGAAAAACAGGGAAAAATGCAGCGAGAAGATATGATCCCTGTGCTTTTGAGCCCTTTGATGGGAGGCAGAATGGCGATAAAGGATAGGATCCTTCAGGGAATCTATTATGTCAAAAATGAAGAAGGTAAATTGCCGGAGATTGAAATCGGAAAGATGCAGGCAGTGCTTTATGCATTTGCAAATAAGTTTTTAAGTGCAGGAGAGCTGGAAGAGATTAAGGAGGCGATCGCAATGACGAAACTGGGAGAAATGCTTTTTGATGATGGAGTGAAGGCCGGAGAAAAGAAAGGAATGAAGCTGGGAGAAGAAAAGATGAGCCGGCTGACGATCCGGCTGTTAGATGAAAAACGCTATGGGGATCTGGAAAGAGCGGTGAAAGACCAGGAATACAGAGAGAAATTATACAAGGCCTTTGGAATCTGACAGGAATCTGTGAAATAGAAGAATTTCTGGCATATTCCTGTTCTTTTTGCTAAAATAAGAAAAAAGATCTGTCAGACTTTTTCTATCGTATCGAAAGTCTGAAATTAGGAGGAACAGAAGTATGAAAATCGCATTATTAGAGCCTATCGGAGTACCAGAGGAGACCATCCGGGCATACGGCGATAAGATCCGCAGCCTGGGCCATGAATTTGTAAGCTACGATACAGTGACTACAGATCCGGAGGAACTGAAGGAGCGTTCCAAAGGATGCGAGATCGTTATGATCGCCAATCACCCATATAAGGATGAAGTAGTTGCTGCATCTGAGGACTTAAAGATGATCTCTGTGGCTTTTACAGGAATCGACCATGTAGGAACCAAAGCATGCAAAGAAAAGGGAGTGACTGTGTGCAACACTGCAGGATATTCTAACGAGACTGTGGCAGAACTGATCCTGGGCTTTGCAGTGGATGCTCTGAGAAATGTGGCGAAAGCTAATGATGTAGTGAGAAAAGGCGGCACCAGCGCAGGTATCGGGGGAAGAGAAATCTGTGGAAGAACTGTGGGAATTATCGGACTGGGGCAGATTGGAACCCGGGCAGCTCAGCTTTTCCAGGCCTTCGGGGCTAAGGTGATCGCCTATAACAGGAGCCAGTCTCAGAAGGCCATAGATATGGGGATTGCATACCGCTCTCTGGATGAAGTCCTGGAGGAAAGCGATATTATTTCCCTGAACCTGCCTTTAAATGATGAGACCAGAGGATTTATCGATAAAGAAAAGATCAGTAAAATGAAGGATGACGCAGTGTTTATCAACTGTGCAAGAGGTCCCATTGTGGATAACAAGGCTCTGGCTGAGGCCTTAAATGAGGATAAACTGGGCTTTGCCTGTGTGGATGTTTTCGATATGGAGCCTCCCATCCCGGAGGATTATCCTCTCCTTCATGCGAAAAATACTCTGCTGACTCCTCATCAGGCATTTATTTCTGAGGAGTCCATGCAAAGAAGAGCAGAAATTGTCTTCCGGAATGTGTTTGCTTATCTGGAAGGAAATCCGGAGAACGTTTGCAGGTTATAAAAAAGAATATTTTTATGCCGGGACTATTTGGCGTTTATATATTTTTTCTGAAAAGCCGCCCGATACTGGCTGGGAGTCATGCCTTCCTGCTTTTTAAACAGCCGCATGAAATATTTTTCATCGGGAAAGCCGCAGGTGTGGGCAATGGAAGCTATGGAGAGAAAATCGCCCTGGCACAGCAGATTTTTGGCTGCGGCCAGCCGTACATGATTTATATAAGTATTTACAGAATATCCCGTGTATTTTTTCATGAGAGAAGTAAGATAGGCAGGATGATAGTGATACCGGGCGGCCAGCTCTTCTACCGTCATAGGCTGGTCATAGTGGGAACGGATCCACTCGATCATGTCCGGAAGCTTTCCGGGGGCCTTGTTTTCCAGGGCCCTGTCTGAGGAAAGAAGCTCTGAGGAAAGCTCCAGCAGCAGAAGGTTCAGGGCATATCTGGTCCGCCAGGAAGACTGGTAATTTTCCCGCTTTGCGATATCCAGCAGCTGGACAAAAAGGAGAAGACTCCGTTTTTCTGAAGAAAGACGGCCGGACTCCGGAAGAATAAAGGACTCTTCAGCTGAGGAAAGGGTAGACAGCAAAGAACTGTTCTGGCTGTTCCGGGATCTTAAAAGCTCTTTTGAGGTGAGGATCCTGCTCTGGGGATCTGTCATATGAAAATGAACCCAATAATAAGAAAGCCTGCCGCTGCTGGGGGCATAACCATAATGAACCTGATGGGGAAAGAGGAGGAGCGTTTCGTTTTCGTGAACGTCCAGATTCTTTCCCTTTTGATTTATGTGGAGAGTTCCACGGCATACCAGGATGAGTACACAGGCGTCTATGCACCTTCGCTGATGGAGAAAGCCGCCGTCGCTGACCAGATTGCCGCAGGAGAGAAATTCTGCAGGATGAGAGGCCTGGGAAGTATAGTATAACATCTTGGATTTGTCCACCCTTTCTTCGGAATTGTCAGTTGTCTTATTGGTTTCGTGTGTTATTATGATACCACAAAACAACGAACCAGGTGAATATTTATATTCATTTGTCAGGAAAAGAGAAGAACAAGAAAGAGAGGATGATGAGAATGCTTGAGAAAAAATTAACCCCGATGTCCCTTGAACATGTACAGATCCAGGATAAGTTCTGGAAGGGTTATATGGAGCTGGTGAGAAATCACGTGATCCCTTATCAGTGGGAAGCGTTAAATGACCGGATTGAAAATGCAGAGCCCAGCTATTGTATCCAGAACTTTCGAGTGGCGGCAGGGCTTCAGAAAGGAACTTTTCAGGGAATGGTTTTTCAGGACAGTGATGTCTATAAATGGTTAGAGGCAGTGGCCTGGTCCCTGATGTGGCATCCGGACGGTGAGCTGGAGAAGACGGCAGACGAGACTATTGAGCTTATCGGAAAGGCTCAGCAGCCGGACGGCTATCTGGATACCTACTATATCATTAACGGTCTGGAGAAAAGATTTACCAACCTGATGGACAACCATGAACTGTACTGCCTGGGACATATGACCGAGGCGGCAGTGGCTTATTATAAGGCAACCGGCAAGAGAAAGTTTCTGGATATTGCAGTGGGATACGCCAACTGTGTTTATGAACATCTGGGAACAGAAGAAGGGAAGATACCCGGATATCCCGGCCATGAAGTAGCGGAGATGGCTCTCTGCGCCCTGTATGATATTACAAAAGATGAGCGGCACCTGAAGCTGGCCAAATACTTTATTGACCAGAGAGGCCGGCAGCCCCTGTTTTTTGATGAAGAATGCAGGAAAAACGGGAACAAGTGTTACTGGGATGATACGTATATGAAAAAGCAGTATTACCAGGCGGGAAAGCCGGTCCGTGACCAGGACAAGGCAGAGGGGCATGCAGTGAGAGCTGTTTATCTTTATACAGGAATGGCTGAGGTTGCTTCCAGAACAGAAGACAGGGGACTTTTTGAGGCCTGTGAAAAACTCTGGGACAATATTGTAAACCGGCAGATGTATGTGACAGGAGCTATCGGCGCCACAGAGCATGGAGAGGCATTTTCCTTTGATTATGACCTTCCAAACGATACCGTTTATGGAGAGACCTGTGCTGCCATCGGCCTGATCTTTTTTGCCAGACGTATGCTGGAGATCACCAAAGACGGAAGGTATGCAGATGTAATGGAGCGTGCTTTGTATAACGGCGTGATCAGCGGCATGTCTCTGGATGGACAGAAGTTTTTCTATGTAAATCCTTTGGAGGTAGTGCCTGAGGCCTGTGAGAAAGACTATAACAAGCGCCATGTAAAACCTGTAAGACAGAAATGGTTCGGCTGCGCCTGCTGTCCTCCTAATGTGGCCAGACTTCTTTCTTCTCTGGCAGGATATGCCTTTGAAGAGAATGAACAGGAACTTTATGTAAACTTATATACAGGCGGAATCCTGGATACAGTGAAAAACGGAAAGAAAAACAGATTGGTCATTGAGACAGAATATCCCTGGAAAGGCCGGGTAAAGATCCGGATTGAAAATCAGGAAGATACGGCATTTACTCTGGCCCTTCGCATTCCCGGCTGGTGCCAGGGCTATGTCCTGAAAGTAAATGGCGAGAATGCAGAGAAGAGACCGGAAAAGGGCTATGTGCTGTTAGAAAGAACCTGGAAAAACGGAAATGAGATTTCTCTGGATATGGATATGCCGGTACAGATCCTGGAGGCCAATCCCAGAGTTCGTGAGGACATCGGAAAGGTAGCTGTGGCAAGAGGACCTGTTGTATACTGTCTGGAGGAAGCAGATAACGGGGATCAGCTTCAGGAGATTTATCTGAAGGAGGAACCGGAATTTAAAGAAACATATGAGCCGGAGCTTCTGAAAGGCGTGGTCACCATTCAGGCTAAAGGAAAACGAGTTTCCCGGGAAGGCTGGGAAAAGGAGAGCCTGTACAGGACTTATACAGGAAAGAAATTTGAAGATGCGGATTTGAAATTTATTCCTTACTATGCCTGGACTAACCGGACACCGGGAGAGATGACCGTCTGGGTACGGGTGTGAGATAGACCTGTAAAATCAGGATCCAAAACCCTCAATTTGAACCGTACAGATCAGAAAAAAGAACGGTTAAGATCACATAAATCGGATCTTAACCGTTCTTTTTGATATTTCCGGCAAGAGACTGCCATATGCCAATATGAGAGGATATTTGCCGGGCATTTTTGCAGTAAAATTCCTGATCTTAGGGAGTGCTCTCTTCCTGAGTTGTACCAGTGTCCGTAGAATCCGCTCCTTCTGCCTGCTCATCTTCCGTGCCGCTTGTATCTTCCGTACTGTTTGTATCCTCCGTGCCGCTTGTATCCTCCGTGCCGCTTGTATCCTCCGTACTGCTTGTATCTTCCGTGCCGTTTGTATCTTCCGTGCCGCTGATATCTGCCGGGCTGGTCTCTGACTCCGGCATGGGTTCCAGAACGTCTGCCAGGGAAGTATCTGTCATAAAAGTATCCACATTGTAGAGGAAAAGGATATCCGTGATGCTGTTGTCTGTGACCAGCCGGTCCACATCATCGTAATAGTACCGGGGATCCACAACAATAATGCTGCGGAAATAAGGCTGGAGGAAGGGAATGAAGCAGTTGGCATAGGAATCTTTGAAAATCAGGAGATTCTTGTTTTCCTCCACCGGCGTGGTAATGTCGATCCTGCTGTGGTTTCCTCCGAAGAACACTTCATACTGATCCTTCTGGTCCAGAGCGCTGCTTTCATACATGGAAGCAGTTTTTTCACCCTCTTCCACATAATTTACCACACATTCCGTATCCACGTCCTGGGGCACGTAAATATCAATGGTATCCTGGGAGCGGTCATAGCCGCTTCTGGAGGCCAGGGTGCCGGAGAAGGTATGGGATACAGGATAGATGGTGTAGTCTGTGGCCGGTTCTGAGATTCCCAGTGCGCTGTAAAGGGTGTCGAAGGCATACCGGGCGCCAAGGCTGGTCCAGTGGTGGTCGGTCTTGTAGTAGATTGCTTCATCTCTGTGGGAAGACATGGTATCTGTCAGATCCACATAGGTAAGCACATCTCCGACTGTATCCTCCGCCAGGGCAATGTCCTGCGACTGGTCTCTTACCGGAGCGTTTGCAGGAGTGAGTTGTTCCAGGATATAGGCGGCATTGGGAACCAGGCTCATGACCGTGTTCACATCTTCATGCCGCTGGGCAAATTCCCGGATGCCATTTAAGTTATCTTCTACAGAGTTCATATCAATATTGTTTTCAGGAACCTGCATAAGATATCCCTGTTTTCCGATATATACGCCGTTGGATTCTCTTTTTCCAAGGGCCATATCTTCCAGGACCTTCAGGTTGATCCACTGATCCCGAAAGAAGAACTGATCTGTGACATAGTCTTCCATGTCCGTCATGTATTTGCCGCTGGTCAGATTTGCTATAGAAAATTCAGGAAACTGGGCCAGCATGCGGTTTTCCGATTCTGAATATTCTTTATCCGGCATAAAGATATTGAAGCCAATGGCAAGGACCATGAAAAGGAGAAAAATACAGGTGATCCGTACATAGATCTTTCCGCTTCTTTCCCGATAGATCCTGCGTCTTCTCTTTTGCCTTTCCTCAGGGGTTAATTTCTTTTTTCTCATAATAACTGACTTCTTCCTTCTATATATAAAGTTCCCTTTTTCCTAAAACCGGAAGTAAAGGAAGGGATTATAGGTTGCATTTACCAGATAGGCGATGGACAGAACAAAGATTGCAGCGTACACCACCGTTGCAGTGATGGAAGGATATTTCCCGGGTTTCAGAGCAAATCTCCGGAAACGCTTCCATACAAAAGGCGTGGCGCAGAAAAAGCAGACCACCAGCAGGATCAGATTTCCTGCCAGGTAATACAGGCCGGTGGAATCGATGATGCCATGGCCGCCGATACCGAACATATTCCCCAGATATACCAGAGCATCCGGCAGAGAGGCGGAGAAGAAAAGCACCCAGCCTATGAGCACCAGCACGAAGGAGTAGATCTGCTGGACAATATCCGGCAGCTTCTGAAGCTTCGGCGCCAGAACATACTTCTCCAGAAGGAGGAGGAGGCCGTAATAAAGTCCCCACATCATAAAGTTCCAGGCTGCGCCGTGCCAGAAACCGGTAAGCATCCACACAACAAGAATATTCCGCACATGTTTCAGCTTGGAAACCCGGTTGCCTCCAAGAGGAATGTAGACATATTCCCGGAACCAGGTACTCAGGGAGATATGCCATCTTCTCCAGAAGTCGGTAATACTCTTGGAAATATAGGGATAATTGAAGTTTCGCACAAATTCAAAGCCAAGCATCTTTCCAAGGCCTACTGCCATATCGGAGTAGCCGCTGAAGTCAAAATAAATCTGCATGGCGTAAGCCAGACAGCCGATCCAGGCGGTGAGCATAGACCGGTCACCGGGAGCGATAGCTACAATGGCATCAAAGGTCATACCGATGTTATTTGCCAACAGCACTTTTTTGCCAAGGCCCCGAAGGAACCAGGCCACACCCTGGCCGAATTTGTAAAGACTGAGATTTCTTTTCACAAGCTGTGCATCAATATCTGCATACCGGACAATAGGGCCGGCGATCAGCTGTGGAAACATGGTCACATAGGTTCCGAAGTTGATAAAATTCTTCTGTACCGGGACCTCTCCTTTGTATACATCAATAATATAGGAGAGCGTCTGGAAGGTATAGAAAGAAATACCTACAGGCAGCGCCAGCTCCCGGTAGGGAATATCCACCGGGAGAATGGCGTTGATATTGTCCAGCAGGAAGCCGTAATATTTAAAAAATCCCAGGATGGCCAGATTCACCACTACGGTAAACCAGAAACTGAACCGGAGAAACTTTTCATTATTTTCCTCCCGGTATTTATGGATCTCAATTCCGCTGATATAGTTAAAGAGGATGCTGAAAAGCATCAGAAATACGTATACCGGTTCGCCCCAGGCATAGAAGATCAGGCTGACGATGAGGAGAACCGTATTTTTCAGCTTCCATGGCACGAGAAAGTAAAGGATCAAAGTCACAGGCAGGAAGACGAAAAGAAAGAAAATACTGCTGAATATCATTGATTTATATCCTTTCTAAAGTTTTAAAATTCACAGGCTGTTCCGGAAAGCATCATCCGCTGCCTGGGCATTAGGATTTACCACATAGAGGATGAAATTCCCCTGCACGTCCAGGATATGGTCTTCCAGCATGGCGTACTGTTCGATACCGTATCCTTCAAAGCTGTTCATCTGAGTTTCCAGCCGGGAGTTGATGGCCTCGGTGACAGCCTCTGCCTGAGAGCTGTCCTTTAACTTAACAATAAGAAGCTCCTGGGCGTCCATGTTGCTGACCGGGGAGTACAAGGTTACCCCTTCATAATCCTGGGCATCCAGTCCGTAGAATTTCTGGAACATACGGTTGTTGCTTTCCTGCATACCCTCCTGATCTGCGGCGCCAAGGACTTCCTGAGAAACACTTTCCAGGGAAGCATTGCTGCTTCTGTTTCCGACCTGAAGGACGATCATGAAAATAAGGAGAGCCGCTACCATAGTGATACGAAGGATGGTCAGTATGGAAATATTCTGTTTATTCATTTTCGGTCACCTCCGTGATCATATCTATGGCCCAGTATTCATAAAATGCCTTCTGCATATGGATGCCGTCTACGTCATACAGATCGCTGTGGGCTTCCACATCTTCTGTGATATCAATATAAGGAATTCCATTGTCTTCACAGTGCTGACGGATGGCGTCGTTCCAGTCAGGGATATCCCGCCACTTTTCCGAACGATCAAAGGCCGGATCCGTAGCCGGAATTATAGAGTTTACATAAATAGTGGTATCCGGCAGGGCATTTTGGAGATTGGCGATGATCTGATCCTGCTCAGCAATATAGTCATCTACATTATCCCAGAATCCGATGCTGATGTCATTGAGTCCATAGCAGAGTATGACACTGGAAGGGTTCAGCGTTGCCAACTGATCCGTATACTGTTCAATATCTCTTATCGTAGCGCCGGCAGAGGCAAAAACCCTGCTCTCGTCTACCAGATCATAGGAATAAAAACCTACTGCCCGGGAATCTCCCAGGATAGCAATGTCTGTAAATTGTGCCCATACATCCAGGTCACCGCTTTCCAGAGCGGCTCTTCTCTCTTCTTTGCGAAGTTCTTTCACCTGTTCTTCGATGGAAGCTGTGTCAGCGGCCTCCAGTCCTTCTATGTAGCTTCTGCCCTCCTGGATATCGTCAGTAGCAATATCCTGACCGGATAGGGCAATAAAAATAACAATTCCGATGATCACCACCACGGCGGCCAGTTCTGCCAGCAGCCGTTTCCGGGGATTTCGGAACTGTCTTTTCAGAAATCTTACGATCCGCCTTGGAAGCGGATATTTCTTTGTTCTTTTTGGCATAGTATATGTCCCCTCATTATTTACTTAATTATCTTGTATGCTTGCATCATTCAGTCGGGATTTCCGGAAGAGATTCCGGCAGATAAATTTCATCTATTATTATATAGCTTTTTTTGAATATGGCAATATCCGACATGCCTCGACACGAAAAAAAATACAAAAAACAGAGCTGTATCAGAAGCTTATCTGCCGGAAAGAGGTTTATAAAAGGAAAAAACAGGTTATCCGGAGGTAAAGAGCATGTAAAAACTTCGGCTTTTTTGGAAGCCAGGAGACCTGTTTTACCGGGATTTTACGTAATTTTTCTACAAATGTGATAGTTTGGAAAAACCGTTATGCTTAAAATATCAACTGTTCGAGTGAAAAATGCGTGTAGAAAATTTACAAGATTTAAAAGAAGGAAGGAGAAAACGCCGTGTCAGAGATTACATTAAGAAATGTATGTAAAGAGTATGACAAAGGGCACTTTGCAGTGAAAGACTTCAACCTGGATATCCAGGACAAGGAATTCATCATCTTTGTTGGCCCCTCCGGCTGCGGCAAGTCCACCACGCTGCGTATGATCGCAGGACTGGAGGATATCAGCGACGGAGAACTGTGGATCGATGGAGACCTTTGCAATTATTATGAACCAAAGGACAGGGGGCTGTCCATGGTATTTCAGAACTATGCTCTGTATCCCAACATGACCGTGTATGGAAACCTGGCCTATGCTCTGAAAATCCGGAAGGTTCCCAAAAAGGAAATTGATGAGAGAGTACATAAAGTGGCCAAGACCCTGGAGATTGAACATCTTCTGGATAGAAAACCGGCTGCCCTTTCCGGAGGTCAGAAACAGAGAGTGGCTATTGGAAGCGCGATTATCCGGAAACCAAAGGCCTTCCTTATGGATGAACCCCTGTCCAACCTGGATGCCAAACTGAGAGCCCAGATGCGTGTAGAACTGGCAAAGCTTCATGAAGAGCTGGAAACAACGATTATATATGTAACTCATGACCAGACCGAGGCCATGACCCTGGGAACCAGGATCGTGGTTATGAAAGACGGTGTAGTGCAGCAGGTAGAAGCACCTATCCAGCTTTACAACAATCCGGCAAACCTTTTTGTGGCAGGTTTTATCGGCTCTCCTTCCATGAACTTCTTCGACGCCTATGTAGGAGAGGAAGAGGGAAAAGTTGTGGTCTATCTGGGCGGCAGCGAGCTTGGAAAGAAAGTCTTCTTAAGAGGCGAGAAAGCAGAAGTCGCAAGACAGAGAGAGATGAACAAAAAGGTAGTCCTGGGAATCCGTCCGGAAGACGTCTATGATTACAAAGAGGCAAAAGAAAGAGGCATCCACATGGACACCCAGGGACTGGAAGAAACTGTCTCCGCCAGAGAAATGCTGGGAGCTGAGGTTATTCTTTACTTTGACGCCCAGGGCAAAACCCATGCGGTAAGGTTAAGTCCGGAGAATCAGACCCAGACCGGAGAGAAAGCGGACTTTTACTTTGACACGGACAAGATCCACATCTTTGATAAAGATACAGAAGAAAACATTTATTACAGAGAGGAGATTCGGTAATGAACACAGGGAAAAAGAAAAAATTAAACTGGACCCCATACTGCTATCTGATCCCATGTATGCTGGTGTTCGCCATATTCCTGTTCTATCCCTTTTTCAAGACCATTTATCTCAGCCTTTTCCTGACGGACAGAATGGGACAGGCTAAGATTTTTGTGGGGATGCAGAACTATATAGACCTTCTTACTTCTGAATCATTCAGACAAAGTTTACAGGTAACTCTGATCTTTGTTGTGATCGTAGTTATCGGAGGCATGCTCCTGGGCCTGATCGCAGCGGTTCTGTGCAACAAGGCTTTCCCGGGAATCCGGGCTTTCAGTACTGCATATGCCCTGCCGATGGCCATCGCATCTACCTCAGCAGCCATGATCTTCCAGATCATGCTCCACCCCACAGTTGGTATCGTGAACAAACTTACGGGGCTGGACATTAACTGGCTGAACGATCCCGACACCGCCCTGATCTGCGTGGCGATCCTGACCGCCTGGCTGAACAGCGGCATTAACTTCCTGTATTTCTCAGCAGGACTGGGCAACATTGACGAGACCATCTATGAGAGAGCTTCCGTAGACGGAGCCAGCAGTGTACAGCAGTTCTTCAGCCTGACTCTGCCGGGACTTTCTCCCATCATGTTCTATACACTGGTTGTAAATATTATCCAGGCATTCCAGTCCTTTGGCCAGATCAATATCCTGACCCAGGGAGGACCGGACGGAGCTACCAATGTTATCGTGTATTCCATTTACCGTGACGCTTTCTTTAACTACCGTTTCGGAAGCGCCGCAGCGCAGTCTGTAATCCTGTTTATCATTATCATGCTGGTTACACTGGTAATGTTCCGACTTGAGAAGAAAGGAGTAAGCTATTGATGAGTCAGTCAAGCAATATGGCCTTAAGGGGCCAGAAAACGATCAGTAAAGAACAGCTTCTGGCGCTGAAGCAGGAAATGAATGCAAAAGCGCTGACCAAAAGGCGGATTCGCACAGGGGGCCGTCTGGTTGTCAACATCGTGTTTGCAATCCTGATCCTGCTGCCTCTGCTGTACGCTGTCAGCATTGCGTTTATGCCTTCCGGGGAACTGTTTACAACAGAGCTGAACCTGTTTCCAAAGAACCCCACTTTACAGAACTTTATTGATGCTTTCACCACCATTCCGCTGTTCCGCTTTGTATTGAACTCTTTCATTATGGCAGGCAGTATTACCATAGCACAGATCATTACCTGCTCTCTGGCGGCATTTGCATTTTCCTTCCTGGAGTTTAAAGGAAGAAATGTGCTGTTCATGATTGTTCTGGCAACTATGATGGTTCCCGGAGAGGCAACCATAGTTTCCAACTATTTAACAGTAGGTAATCTGGGAATGCTGGATACTTATCCGGTATTGATCGTACCTTACCTGACATCTGCAATGGGAATTTTCCTGTTCCGTCAGTTTTATATGTCCTTCCCTATTTCTCTGTATGAATCAGCGAAGCTGGACGGATGCAGCAATCTGAGATTTATTGCAAAGATCCTGATCCCTCTGACAAAGTCCGCCATCGGAGCCATGGCTGTATATACTTTCATTAATTCCTGGAATATGTACATGTGGCCTCTGCTGGTAACCGGTTCCAACAACATGAGAACCGTTCAGATCGGTATCAGTATGCTGAACAGTGTGGATTCCCAGTCCATCACCATGATGATCGCAGGTGTGGTAATGGTTATCATTCCCTCAATCGCAATCTTTATTGTGGGACAGAAACAGCTGATCCGGGGTATGTTCTCCGGTGCGGTAAAAGGTTAAGTGATAAAAGGAAAAGGAGAGTAAGAATGAAGAAAAAAATCGTTTCATTATTATTGACAGGCGTTATGGCAGTAGGTGCCCTTGCCGGCTGCGGCGGACAGAGTATTGCCGATCAGCAGGCAGCAAGCGATACTGCCGCAGAGTCTACAGAAGGAGGAGATTCTGCAGAAAGCAGTACTGCGACTATGGCAGCAGCCGATGAGGTAGACGGTACAGAGATCACCTTCTGGCATTCTATGGGCGGCGTAAACGGCCAGGCTATTGATGAGCTGGTAAACCGGTTCAATGAAGAGAATGAACTGGGAATCACCGTTGTATCTGAGTATCAGGGGGAATATGATGACGCCCTGAACAAGCTGAGAAGTGCCCAGATCGGAAACATGGGTGCAGATCTGGTGCAGGTATATGAGATCGGTACAAGATTCATGATCGATTCCGGCTGGATCATTCCCATGCAGGAGATGATCGACCAGGATAATTATGATGTTTCCCAGATCGAGCCAAACCTGGCAGCTTACTATACCATTGACGATCAGCTTTATTCCATGCCTTTTAACTCCTCTACTCCTCTGATGTACTACAATGTAGATATGTTTGAGAAGGCAGGGATCACAGAAATTCCTACCAGTCTGGAAGGCATTGAGGCTATCGGCGATCAGCTGTTAAATGAAGGCGGCGCAAGCGAAGTTATTTCTCTGGGTATCTACGGATGGTTCTTCGAGCAGTTCCTTGGCAAACAGGGTCTTGACTATGCAAACAACGGTAACGGAAGAGAAGCAGCTGCAACAGCGGTAGCATTTGATGAAAACGGCGGTGCAGCAAATATCCTGAATGCATGGAAATCTCTTTCCGATAAAGGATATGCTCCTATCGTAGGAAGAGGCGGAGATGCAGGTCTGGCAGACTTCTCATCAGGAGCATCTGCAATTACACTTGGATCCACAGCTTCTCTGAAACAGATCCTTCAGGACGTAAACGGAAGATTTGAAGTGGGAACTGCTTACTTCCCATCTATTACAGATGAGGACCAGGGCGGCGTATCCATCGGAGGCGCTTCTCTGTGGGCCCTGAACAACAACGATCCTAAGAAGTTAAGAGCTACCTGGGAGTTTGTAAAATTCCTGATCTCTCCGGAATCTCAGGCTTACTGGAACGCACAGACCGGATACTTCCCTGTAACTGTTGCAGCTCAGGAAGAGCAGGTATTCAAAGATAACATCGCTCAGTATCCTCAGTTCCAGACAGCGATCGATCAGCTCCATGATTCTTCACCGGAGTATGTAGGCGCACTGTTAAGCGTCTTCTCTGAGGCAAGAGATACTGTAGAATCTGAGATTGAGAGTATGTTAAACGGCGAAGTGGATGTAGATGAAGCTGTATCCAACATGGCCGATACCATTAACAAGTCCATTGAGGAATACAATCTGGTAAATGGCTGAGACAGAGAAGCCGCTGGGCAGTGACGGGGGATCTTTATAAAGAATTTCCCAACCTTGCACATTGGAAACATCATGTTATAATAGCCGTAGACAGGTAAATGAGGGCCGCCCCTTTACGGGCGGTCTTCTTTGTACCTCAGACTTGGAAGGATAAGCGGTCAGACAAAATATCGGAAAGAAGGAAAAGGAATTATGACAAAAGTATTTGCACACAGAGGCGCCAGCGGATATGCGCCGGAAAATACGCTTCAGGCCTTTCATCTGGCCCAGGAGCAGGGAGCAGACGGGATCGAACTGGATGTACAGCTTACAAAAGACGGGGAAGTGGTGGTGATCCACGACGAGACCATTGACCGGACCAGCACGGGCAAAGGCTATGTGAGAGATTATACCCTGGAAGAGCTGAAAAAATTTTCTTTCCATAATCATATGGAAAAATATAAAGGGGTAAAGATCCCTACTTTAAGGGAAGTGCTGGAACTGGTAAAGCCGGGAAAGATGGAAGTGAATATTGAGCTGAAGACGGGGATCTTCTGGTATCCGGATATTGAAGAAAAGACTATGAAGATCGTAGAGGAAGCAGGCATGGAAGACCGGGTGATCTATTCTTCTTTTAACCACTACAGCGTGCAGAAGGTACGGAGTCTGGACGAGAAAGCGGAAACCGCTTATTTATACAGCGATGTGATGCTGGATGTGGAAAAGTATGCCCAAAATACAGGGGTATGTGGATTGCACCCGGCAGTTTTTCATCTGTATATGGCGGACTTTCTGGAAAAATATAAGGCAAGCGGCCTGAAAGTCCGGGTATGGACGGTAAACCGGGAAAAGGATATGAAAAAATTCATAGAGGAAGATCTGGAAGCCGTGATCACCAATTATCCGGATACTGCCCTTACTGTGAGAAGGCAGGTGGAAAATGCTGCAGGATAATGGATTTATAAAAGATAAGCGCCTCTTCCTCCTGGATATTGACGGCACGGTGTGCATTGGCCAGCGGCTGATCGACGGAACCAGAGAATTTCTGAAGGCAGTGAAGAACAGCGGCGGACAGTTTGTCTTTATTACCAATAATTCTACAAGAAGTATAGAAGATTATATCCTGTCATTCCAGAAACTGGGAGTGATGACAGACTATACCAATTTTGTCACTGCCTCTTTTGCCACGGTCCAGTATCTGAAAAAGCACTATGACGGGAAGCTGATCTATGTGATGGGAACCAAATCTTTGATCCGGGAGTTGAAAAAGAATAAGATCCGTGTAACAACAGACTGCATGGATGAGGATATTGCCTGTGTCCTGGTTTCCTATGACAACCAGCTGACCTATGAAAAGATCCAGGATACCTGTCAGGTCCTGAGCACCCGTAAGGTAGATTACCTGGCTACCAATCTGGACTATGTGTGTCCTATCGAATTCGGCTATGTGCCGGACTGCGGGGCCATCTGCCAGATGCTGGAACATGCGGTGAAGAGAAATCCCATCTATCTTGGAAAACCGGGCACTGCCATGGTAGATTATGCCCTGAAGCTGAACCATTTCTCCAGAGAGGAAACCCTGGTAGTGGGAGACCGGCTTTACACGGATATCCTCTGCGGCCATAACGCCGGGGTGGAAACCGCTCTGGTCCTTACAGGAGAGGCCACAAGAGAGGAAGGAGAAGCCTGTGAATACGGGCCGGATTATATATTCAGTTCTATAGCGGAATTGTACCGGGAATGGAAGTAGAAGAAGCCCTGCAACTTTTTTGCACAAATGTACCATCAGGTCCTATATAGGAAAAATTAAATGAATTTTTTGCAGCATTTCGAGAAAGAATCCAATTGAAGCCTTGCTGAGGGAATAGTATAATAAAGGAATATCAGGATGCCAGAGACAAAAGGCCGGAGATCCCAGGGGGGTTCCCGTCTTGGGCTCCGTCACAATATGAATGATCAGCGAGGTAATGAAAATGAGCGAACTGCAGAAAAAATATCAGATCGGCACAGAAGAAAACAGAAAATTTCAGGAGGAGATCAGGGAGAACCTTCTGAATTTCGGCCATAAATTTCCTTCTCCGGGGGGAAGTTCCTATTATCTGGGAGATGACGGAACTCCCTGGAAGGATAGAAGCCGTGAGACCTGGATCACTTCCAGGATGACTCATGTATACAGCATCGGTACTTTCCTGGGCCATCTGGGCAGCAAAGAACTGGCGGATGCAGGGCTTAAAGGTCTTCGGGGAGAACTCCATGATAAACAAAACGGCGGCTGGTATGCAGGCCTTACAGCAGATGATCAGATCTTGCCCAATAAACAGTGTTATGCCCATGCCTTTGTGATTCTGGCAGCTACTTCTGCCCTTCTGGCAGGACGGCCGGGAGCAGAAGAACTTTTGGAGGATGCCCTGAAACTCTATGATCTCAGGTTCTGGAATGAGGAAGAAGGTCTTTCCTGTGATACCTGGAATACAGAGTTTACGGTGCTTGATGATTACCGGGGCCTGAACGCCAATATGCACACCGTAGAAGCATTTCTGGCAGTGGCTGATGCTGCAGGCAAAGAAGAGTACCGGGTAAGGGCAGGGAGGATCATTGATCATGTGTTAGGCTGGGCCTCTGCCAATGAGTGGCGGATCCCGGAACACTTTACCAAAGACTGGACCCCGGATCTGGAATGTAATAAGGATCAGCCGGCAGATCAGTTTAAGCCATACGGGGCTACCCCGGGACATGGCATCGAATGGGCAAGACTGATCACGCAGTGGGCCCTGTCCACCTATAAAGAAGACGCCAAAGGAGCGGTCAGATATATGGAAGCAGCAGAGAATCTCTTTAATCGTGCTGTAAAAGACGCATGGAATGCAGATGGGGCTCCGGGGATTGTATATACTACAGACTGGAACGGAAAACCGGTAGTCCATGACCGTATGCACTGGACCCTGGCAGAGGCGATCAATACCTCCTCTGTGCTGTATCATGTAACCGGCAAGAAAGAATACGGCCGGTATTATGCAGAGTTTATGAAATATCTGGACGAGACGGTGCTGGATCATGCGAACGGTTCCTGGTTCCACCAACTGGACGAACATAATCAGGTGATCGGCACTGTATGGCCGGGAAAATCAGATCTGTATCATGCTTTCCAGTCTACGCTTATTCCTTTCTATTCTCCTGCGTTATCCATCGCCGCAGCGGTGAAAAAAGACAAGTTTATGAAATGATGTACTAAGATAGAAAAGAGGAAAGATTTTGGAAAACGCAGATAACCGGATTATGGGAACCGAAAAGATCCCAAGCCTGATGATCCGGATGGCAATACCTTCTGTCATTGCCCAGGTCATCAATATTTTATACAACATTGTAGACCGTATCTATATAGGTCATATTTCGGGAGTGGGAGCTGCTGCTCTTACGGGAGTGGGGCTGACCTTCCCGATCATTACTCTGATCTCCGCTTTTTCCGCCTTTGTGGGCTCGGGGGGAGCTCCTCTGGCTTCCATCTGGATGGGGAAAAATGACAAGAAGCATGCGGAAAAGATCTTAGGTACGGGAGTGTTTATGCTGCTGTGCTTTTCGCTGATCCTGATGGCCGTATTTTTGATCTTTCAGAGGCCCCTTCTCTATGCTTTCGGAGCCAGCGATGCCACCATCGGCTACGCTATGGAGTACCTGACCATCTACCTGATCGGAACAGTCTTTGTGGAGATTGCTCTGGGGCTGAATCCTTTTATTATTGCCCAGGGAAGATCTGGCACAGCTATGATGTCTATTGTTATCGGGGCAGTGATCAATATTGTGCTGGACCCCATATTTATCTTTGGGTTTCACATGGGGGTAAAGGGTGCGGCCATTGCCACAGTCATTTCTCAGGCAGTAAGCGCTGCCTGGAATGTGAAGGCCCTGATGGATAAAAAAGCAGTATTGAAGATCGTTCCTGCCTGTATCCGGCCGGATCTGCGGGTCATCGGCCAGATTTTTTCTCTGGGGATCTCGCCTTTTATCATGCGCTCTACAGAAAGCCTTATTTCTATCGTGCTGAACCATCAGCTTCAGAAGTTCGGCGGTGATCTGTATGTGGGATCTCTGACGATCATGCAGAGTGTGATGCAGCTTTTTTCCGCACCTCTCAGCGGTTATACCCAGGGGGTCCAGCCTATTGTAAGCTATAATTTCGGAGCAGGGAAATTTGACCGGGTGCGGACCACTTACCGCTATATGATCTTCGGGAGCTTTCTGATCTCCTTTGTGACAGCCGCTTCCGCTATGATCTTCCCGGAATTTTACGCTATGATGTTTACCAACGAGGGAGATCTGGTCGCTCTTACAGGAAAGGTTATGCCGGTATTTATGGCGGGTATGTTGATCTTTGGCCTTCAGAATGGTATCCAGCCCACTTTTCTGGGACTGGGACAGGCAAAGATTTCTCTCTTTATCGCCCTTTTGCGGAAGGTGATCCTGCTGGTGCCTCTGGCTCTGATCTTTCCCAACTTCTTTGGAGTCATGGGAGTTTACTATGCGGAACCGGTGGCAGACATGACCTCTGCAGTGATCGCAAGTATTTTGTTCCTTTGCAATATCAGGAAAATACTGACTATGGAAAACCTGAAAAAGATAGGATAAAAAATGTATCAGCCGGATGACGGCAATACCCAGGTATTTGCCCTGGAAGACTGCAGGGCTGTTTTTTCCTCTTTTACCGAGGAGCCCAAAACGGCAGCGTTCTGATCTTTATGACAGATTCCGGGCAAGCAGATCCCTGTCATAATTTAAACCGAAAATATCCTGTATCATATCCGGTATGTCTTTGGAGGCATACCGGATTTCTTTTCGCCTTTTACCGGTGCGCCAGATCAGGGTATCGTCACGGAAATTTTTGTAGCCCTCAGGGGTCCTCAGATTGATTACCAGATGATTGGAAAAGAGATTATCCGGTCTTGCCAGAAGGGCGTCCATAAGGGGGGTGAAATCCTCTGATAAAAAGGGAATCCTGGCGAAGATGATCACCGGACTGTCTGTACCCTCTGTTTCCCGGCGCAGAAGGAGCTTCCAGCCGTCGCCGGTATCTGTGACCCGGTAAGTCTCTCCTTTTTTGGTCTGGGGTTCTGGAGAAAGTTCTACGGCAAAGGGGGCCATGGGACCTCCCAGTCCTACGTCGCAAAGGTACTCTTTTCCGTTCAGGAAGACGATGGAGGCCCGGTGGGTCAGAGCACGAAGAGAGGTAAATCCTGCCGCTACCCTGCACACACAGGCGTAAGCTTTAAAACCCAGACTTTGCAGGAGCAAAAGAAAAAGTCCGTTCAGCTCAAAGCAGAAACCTCCGTGACGTTCTTCTACGATCTTCCGGTACAGATCCTGGGAAGAGAGAGAAACCGGGCAGGCCAGAAGCCGGGTATCTATGTTCTCGAAAGGGACCTTGCACTGATGGGACCAGATCAGAGTGTCCAGGTTTTCCAAAGTAGGAGACACAGGATAGGAAAGGCCGATCCTTTCCAGATATTTTCTGGTCTGTTCTTCTGATAAACGGTCATATTCTACGGTATACATATAGATTCCTCCTATGGAAAATACTGCTGCAGACTTATGGAACAGGCTGCGGCGCTGCTGTTTCTATTGTATAAGATACCGGTAGATCTTACAAGATAAAACAAAAGAGATTGACAGAAAAAAACTTGAAGCATACAATAGTTGCATATACAAGAATTGGAGGTGCAACAAATGCTGCGAAGGCTTTTTTCTTATATGGGGCGGTATAAAAAATATGCGTTCCTTGCTCTGTTCTGTATCGCAGTGGAGTCTGTTTTTGAACTTCTGGTTCCCCTGATCATGGCGGATCTGGTGGACGTAGGGGTGGCTTCCGGAGACAGAGCCTATATTTTCCAAAAAGGCGGGGAAATGGTGATCTGCGGAGTTCTGGCTCTGATCCTGGGAGTGGGAAGTGCCAGATTCGCGGCTTTGGCCGGCCAGGGACTGGGAGCCCAGCTCCGTCAGGCAGAATATGAGAAGCTTCAGAAATATTCTTTTTCCAACATTGACCATTTCCGGGTGTCTTCCCTGGTAACAAGGCTTACCAGTGATGTGACCAACATTCAGAACACGGTTTCCACAGGCATGCGTCCCTTTTGCCGGGGCCCGGTGATGCTGGTGGCGGCTACGGCGGTGGCCTTTTCCATTAACCGGGAGCTGGCGGTGGTATTTCTTGTGGCCCTGCCTGTGCTGGCCTGCCTGCTCTTTCTCATTACCATGAAAGTCCGCCCCCTTTACGGGACCATGCAGGGAGCCATTGACAATGTAAACCGGATCATCCAGGAGAATCTTACGGCGGTCCGGGTGGTAAAGGCTTATGTAAGAGGAGATTATGAGAAGGCGAAATTTGAAGAGGGAAATGAAACACTCAAAGAACAGTCAGAGAGAGCTTTTTGTCTGGCGGCCCTGAACATGCCTGCCATGCAGTTTGTCATGTACGGCACTATTCTTTCCATCCTCTGGTTCGGCGGAGAGCTGATTCATGCAGGAGGCATGGAGGTAGGGGAGCTCACAGGATTTTTAAGTTATGTCCTCCAGATCCTGAACTCCCTTATGATGATCTCCAATGTGTTTCTGATGATGACCCGTTCTGTGGCTTCCGGGGTCCGGATCATGGAGGTGATTGATGAAAAAGTGGATATTACCGATGAGAAAGCCCGAGCCATTCAGGTAGAGCGGGGAGAGATTGCTTTTGACCATGTGTGGTTTAAGTATAAGAAAGAAGCCAGGGAGTATGTGCTTTCAGATATTTCTTTCCATATAGAGCCTGGGCAGACAGTAGGCATCATCGGTCAGACAGGAGCGGCCAAGACTACCCTTGTACAGCTGATTCCCAGACTTTATGAGGCAGAAAAGGGAAGGATCTGTATAGATGGCATTCCGGTAGAGGAGTATCCTATGGAACATCTCCGGGACGCCATTGCCATGGTCCTTCAGAAAAATACTCTGTTTTCCGGAAGCCTTCTTTCCAATCTGAAATGGGGAAATGAGAATGCCGGCCGGAAGGAGGTAGAACTGGCCTGCCATATTGCCTGTGCCGATGAGTTTATTGACCGGCTGCCCAAGGGATATGAGACAGAAATGGGACAGGGAGGGGTAAATGTATCCGGAGGACAGAAACAGAGACTTTGTATTGCCAGAGCCCTTCTGAAAAGGCCAAAGGTCCTGATCCTGGACGACTCCACCAGTGCAGTGGATACGGCTACGGAAAGCAGTATCCGGGAACGGATGAGAAAATATCTTCCGGATATGACAAAGATCATTATTGCCCAGAGAATCTCTTCTGTCCGGCATGCAGATCAGATCATCATTCTGGACGACGGAAAAGTAAACGATATAGGCACTCATGAAACACTGCTGGAGAGAAATGAGATCTACCGGCAGATCTATGATTCACAGAAGGAAGGAGGGGAACTGTAATGGCACGATATGTAGGATATAAAAGACCGAAAAATACAAAGAAGACGCTCCTTCATCTGCTAAGGTATCTGGGCCTGCATAAATGGAGCTTTATTCTGGTGGCTCTGCTGGTGCTTATCAGTGCCGGAGCCAATATTATGGGAACCTACCTTTTAAAACCGGTGATTAACAGGTTTATCATTCCTGGGGATAAGGAGGGGCTTCTTCTGGCTGTAGGGGGAATGGCTGTGATGTATATCTGCGGAGCCTTGGCTACGCTGGGCTATAACCAGCTGATGATCCGCTCTGCCCAGAAGGTGGTAAAGGAGATCCGGCGGGACCTTTTCGCCCATGTTCAGAAGCTTCCGCTGAAATATTTTGACGCCCATACTCACGGAGAACTTATGAGCCGTTTTACCAATGATGTAGATACGGTCCAGGAGGCCATGAACAACAGTTTTGCCATGATCATACAGAGTTTTATGATGCTTTTTGGTACAGTGGTGATGATGATGGTCTTAAGTCTCCGGCTCTCTCTGATCGTGGTGGTCTTTCTGCTGATCATGTTTGCTTTTATTAAATTTAACGGGAAAAGAAGTAAGAAATATTTCCAGCGGCAGCAGGAAGAGCTGGGAAAGATCAATGGTTTTGTGGAGGAAATGACTGCCGGGCTGAAGGTGGAAAAAGTCTTTAATCATGAGAAGAAGGACTTTGAGACTTTCTGCCAGATGAACGAGGCACTCCGGCGGGAATCTACCAATGCCCTGACTTTTTCCGGAATGATGGTGCCGACCATTGTGAGTCTATCTTATGTAAACTATGCGGTTTCCGCCTGTGCGGGAGGACTTTTTACACTGATGGGGATGTTGGATCTGGGAAGCCTGGCTTCCTACCTGGTTTATGTACGCCAGAGCGCTATGCCCCTGAACCAGTTTACCCAGCAGGTGAACTTCCTTCTGGCAGCCCTTTCCGGAGCGGAAAGGATCTTTGAGATGATGGAGGAAGAACCGGAGCCGAACCGGGGAGAGGTGACGCTGTGCAATGTACAGGATCATCAGGGCGAGCTGAAAGAAACCAAAGCATATACCGGAGAATTTGCCTGGAAGCTTCCAGACTCCGGGAAACTGGTGCCTCTGAAAGGAGATGTGCGCTTTCAGGATGTGGTCTTCGGCTATGTGACGGAGAAAAAGATCCTGAACGGGATTTCTCTTTATGCAAAACCGGGACAGAAGATTGCTTTTGTGGGATCTACAGGAGCAGGAAAGACCACGATTATCAACCTGATCAACCGCTTCTATGAAATACAGTCAGGAAAGATCACCTATGACGGTATTGATATCCGGGATATTAAGAAGGAGGATCTCCGCCGTTCCCTGGCTATGGTCATTCAGGACACCCATCTGTTTACCGGCACCATTGCAGATAATATCCGGTACGGAAATCTGAATGCTTCCATGGAAGAAGTGCAAGAAGCAGCCAGAGTCGCCAATGCAGACTCTTTTATACGAAGGCTGCCCCATGGCTATAACACTATGCTTTACGGTGACGGAAGTAATCTTTCCCAGGGACAGCGGCAGCTTCTGGCTATAGCCAGAGCGGCGGTGGCAAAGCCGCCGGTGCTGATCCTGGACGAAGCTACCAGTTCTGTGGATACCAGAACAGAGCAGCTTATTGAAAAAGGAATGGACGCCATTATGGAGGGCAGAACGGTATTTGTCATTGCCCACAGGCTTTCCACAGTGCGCAATTCCAAGGCCATAATGGTGCTGGAAAAAGGAGAGATCATGGAAAGAGGAAGCCATGAGGAGTTGCTGGAACAGAAGGGACGGTATTATCAGTTATATACCGGACAATTTGAATTGGAGTGAATAAAATGGAAAAAAATGATATCAGGAAGATCCTTCACCGCCTGGATCTGGAGCGGCGGCAGCTTATGCGGCCTAAATTCCTGGAGATGGGGCTTACTGTGGGAGAGGGACAGCCCAGGATCCTGAACTGCCTTTTGGAGCAGGGAGAAATGAGCCAGAGAGAACTGGCAGATGCCTGTATGTTTGATGTGACCACCCTGTCCAGAACTCTGGATAAGATGGAAAAGGCAGGGCTGTTAACCCGGAGTGTGAATCCTGCCAGCAGAAGAGCCCATCTGATCGCACTGACGCCTGAGGGTAAGGAAAAGGCCGGACAGGTACAGAAACAGTTTGCCTGGCTGGACCAGGTCCTTTGGGGAGACATAGAAGAAAAAGAGATGGAGAACCTGTACAGGACTCTTGAAAAAATAGAGGAGAATGTGAAAAAAGAAAAATAATGATATAATGAGTTGCCCATTTGCCGGGCAACGCATTATATGATCAGTTGTATTACCTTTTAGTATATTTTCGGCTTTTTCGTTCTCCGCTTTCCACTAATAAGCCGATTTCAACCATGTATTTTAAAAATCGTTTGGTGGTGGAATCGGCTAATCCTAAAATCTCCCGGGCTTCTTTGTTGATGATGAAGCCGTGCTTATCAATATAGTCTAAAATAAGCTGTTCTCTCTGCTGGATTTTATCGGCTTTTTTATCGGCCTTTATCGGCTTTTTATCGGCTTTTTTATCGGCTTTTCCGCCAAGCCGGATATAAGTACCCTGCTGTTTCCCCTGATTCTTGAGATAATAGGGACGGTTCATTCCCGGATAAATAGTAACGATCTTCGTCTGCGCCAACAATTTTCCTGCTTTCATCGTCGATGCCTATGATCAGACTGCCGCCGCTGGTATTGGCAAAAGCAATGACAGACTTTAGGTATTTTTCACTTTTCTTTGGAAGTTCGACTTTATATTCTATATATTTTGATTCTCCATGTAAAATTCCATCTAAAGTCAAAAAAGCTAAAATAATAACAAGAAAACAACCCTTGACATATAAGGGGATGGGTGTTATATTACAAGTAGAACAAAGGAAGAGCCTGTCAGAGAGGCTTTCCCAACAAAAACATTTCAGCACTGCGCCTCCCTTTGAACTTTTGGTTCTCATGGAGGCGCTTCATATAACAGGTTTCTAGCAGAGGGTGGTTATAATGGATAAAAAAAGAGATTATTACGAGGTTTTAGGCGTTGACAGAAACGCAGATGCCAATGCCATAAAAAAGGCTTACAGGAAACTGGCAAAAAAATATCATCCGGATACGAATGCCGGAAATCCTCAGGCTGAGGAAAAATTTAAGGAAGTTACAGAAGCTTATAATGTGTTAAGCGATGAGAAAAAGAGAAAACTTTACGATCAGTTTGGCCATGGGGCCTTTGATGGCGGGGCTTCAGAAGGCGGTCCCGGCGGTTCAGGCACATACAGCTACAGCTACGGCGGACCGGGCAGCGGATACCGGGAATATCATTTCCAGGGCGATCCGGGAGATATGGATGATATCTTTAAAAATATTTTCGGGGATATGTTCCACGGACAAAGTGGAAGCAGCGGTTTCTCTGGAAGTGGTTTTGGCGGAAGCAGAGGATTTGGAGGCGGTTTCGGCGGCGATTTCGGGGGAGACTTCGGCGGCAGCCGCAGAGGAAGTTATGGAAGGGGCTTTGGCGGATACGGTTCCCAGAAGGGAGCGGATATGACCGCTTCTGTGATCATCAGTCTGGAGGAGGCAGCTTTTGGCTGCAGGAAAGTCCTGAACCTGAAGAACCCTGATACAGGCAGCGTCCAATCTCTGGAAGTCCGGATTCCGGCAGGTATTGAGACGGGAAAAAGTATCCGTCTGAGAGGAAAAGGAATGCCCGGAGCAAACGGTGGCCAGGCAGGGGACCTTCTTCTGCAGGTAACAGTAGAAGATAAACCCGGTTATGAAAGAAAGGGTATGGATCTTTATACTACAGTTAAGATACCTTTTACCACAGCGGTTTTAGGCGGAGAAGCGGTAGTGCCTACTCTCTACGGCAATGTAGTATGTAAGATTCAGGAAGGAACCCAGTCAGGAACCAAGATCCGTCTGAGAGGAAAAGGAATTGTTTCTATGAAAGATCCTTCCATAAAGGGCGATCAGTACGCCCGGATCGAGATCCAGGTTCCCCAGCATGTAAGCCGGGAGGCAAAGGAAAAATTAAAAGAATTTGACCGGGCCTGTGGAAGGCGGAGTTCCGGGAGAGGGAGCGCCGCATAAATGACAGGAGATGCGGTGGATTATCTGATTTAAAAACTGTGGAAAAGTAAAGATATGTCCGGTAAAAAGGCAAGGGGACTGACGCATAGATGCATATGGAAAATTTTGCATAATGCGGCAGCCCCTTTTATTTTTAAATTGATTCTTCTATGGAAAAAAGTTAAACTATAGAATAGAAGACTTAATATGAATTTACGGCGGCTGCTCCCGGATCAGCGGGAGTACAGGGAAACTGAGGAGCGAGAGGAAAATATGGAGGATAAGGAAAAATTTCAGAAGAATGTAGAAGTAGTGTCGAAAGCCCTGAAGGATCAGGCGGGGGTGAGAGAACCTGAAGAAGAGGCCAAAAGCCTCTATAAGAAATTTACTCAGACCAGGCAGGAACCGGTGCGGCTGGCGGTGGCTTTGAGAGGGTTTTTCCTTCCTCAGACCGGGGAGGAGGAAAAAGAAGCTTACGGCAGGTATTTAAAAAGCCGGATCCGTCCGGCCGTGGAGGCTCTGATCGATGAAGACCAGGTGGAAAAGCTGGAAAAAATAGAATCCCTCGGCTGGCTGGAAGGAAAAAATATCGATGTGTTTATCCGGATTGCCAGACAGGGGCAGAAAAACGCTGCTCTGGTATGGCTTCTCCATCTGAAAAAGGAAAAATATGGATTTAAAGACCGGGATTTTTCTCTGTAAAGGCAGGTGAGCGAGATGGAAGACAAACAAAAACACCGGGAAGAACTGGGAATCCGGATCCTGCAGAACTGTCAGAATGAGCTGTATTCCTATTTCCCCTATCTGGACGGAGCTTTTGCTGGACTGAGATACCACCCACAGGAGGAAGCCAAGACCATAGGGACTGACGGAGAATTCCTGTACTTTTCGCCGGCATTTCTGATCAGAACATACAGAGAAAATCCCCGGCTCGTCCGAAGGGGATACCTCCATATGCTTCTTCACTGCCTATATCTTCATCCCTTTTACGGAGAGTCTTTTTTCCCGGAGGGGAAGAAGGAAAAAGATCTGTGGGATCTGGCCTGCGATCTGTGGGTGGAGGAGATCATAGAAAGGGAGCAGATACCGGGACTTTCCCCGGGAAGAGATCCGGTCCGGGAGCAGTGCTTCTGGATCATGAGGGACCAGTCCCTTTCTGCGGAAAAGATCTATTATATGCTGTCAGGAGGCAGATTTCCCTATGCCAGAGAGGTTCTCAAAAAGGCATTTGTCTTTGACGACCACAGGTTCTGGGAAAAAATAAAACAGGAAAAACGGGGGGCCGGCACCCGGAAGAAGTGGGAAGAACTCCGTTCCCTTACAGGGCAGAAAAAACAGCAGAAAAAGAAACGGGCAGGAACCAACCGTGGAAGTTCTGAGGAAGATATGGAAGCCCGGCCCCGGGGAAAATTTGATTACCGGAAATTCCTCAAAAGGTTTGCTGTGCCAAGGGAGGAGGTAGAGCTGGACACAGAGAGCTTTGATTATATTTTCTACAACCTGGGCATGGAGCGGTATGGAAATACCCCCCTCATTGAGCCTTTGGAATATAAAGAAGTGAATCGTCTGGAAGAACTGGTTATCGCTATCGACACTTCCAGCTCCTGTTCTTCGGAAACCGTCCGGGGATTTCTGGGAGAGACCTACCGGATCCTGGAAGAAAAGGAAAACTTCTTCCGGAAGATGAAAGTGTACCTGATTCAGTGCGACTGCTGTGTCCAGAACGTGAAGGTGATCCATTCCGAGGAAGAGTGGAAGGCTTACAGCAAAAATATTAAGATACAGGGGAGAGGCGGCACAGACTTTCGTCCTGTGTTTCAATATATCAGCCAGCAGCAGGAGAAGAAAGAGATCCGGAATCTGAAAGCTTTGATCTATTTTACAGATGGGGACGGGATCTACCCCCAGAGCAAACCGGATTACGAGACGGCCTTTGTATTTCTGGAGAAGACGGCCAGAATGGATATGGTGCCGGACTGGGCCTATAAGCTGATCGTTCCGGCGAAAACAGAGAAACAAGAGGAAGAACTATGAACATAAAAGAGGCAAAAACAGAGATTATCAATACCATCCGAGCATATAACAAGAAGGACGGCCAGGGGTGCTATACCTTTCCTCTGGTGAGGCAGCGGCCCATTCTTCTTATGGGACCTCCGGGAATCGGAAAGACTGCCATCATGGAACAGGCGGCCCGGGAATGCGGCGTAGGGCTGGTAGCTTATACCATTACCCACCATACCCGGCAGAGCGCTATCGGCCTTCCCCATATTGAGACGAAAGTGTATCAGGGAAAAGAAGTCAGTGTCACAGAATATACCCTCAGCGAGATCATTGCTTCTTTATACCAGTGCATGGAAGAAACCGGGAAAAAAGAGGGAATCCTTTTTATTGATGAGATCAACTGTGTGTCAGAGACCCTGGCTCCTACTATGCTCCAGTTTTTGCAGAATAAAACCTTTGGAAGCCATAAGGTGCCAAAGGGCTGGGTGATCGTGGCAGCAGGAAATCCCCCGCAATATAATAAATCTGTCCGGGAATTTGACATCGTAACCCTGGACAGGGTCCGGAAAATTGATGTAGAGGCAGACTGCGATGTATGGATGGAATATGCCTGCCGGCAGGAAGTCCATGAGGCCATCCTGTCTTATCTACGGGTTAAAAAGGACAATTTCTATTGCGTGGAAAATACCGTAGACGGGAAATTTTTTGTCACAGCCAGAGGCTGGGAGGACCTGTCAGAGATCCTGAAAAGCTACGAAGAGTTTCAGATCCCGGTAACGGAAAGCCTGGTAGAGGAATACCTTCAGAAAGAAGAAACTGCCCGGGATTTTGCCGCCTATTATCAGCTGTACCGGAAATACGGCACAGATTACGGGATCACCCGGATACTGGAAGGAAGTCTTTCTCCTGAGGATTATAAAGAAAAGGTAGAAATGGCAGGAAAGGGAGGCTTTGAGGAGCGGTTTACCGTGGTAAATCTGGTGCTGGGGGCCCTGCACACCGGCTTTTCCCTGTTTGCCGGAAAAGAAGAAAGACGGATCTGCCTGCACGAGGCTCTGGGTTACCTGAAAAATTATGTGCAGGACCACGAAGAAATCCAGGACATCCAGGCCTTTATCCAGAACCGGAAAAACAGCCTGGAGGTAAAGATCGAGGCAGGACTCCTGAGAGAAAAAGAGATTCGGAAAGAAAGCTGGGTGATCCGGAAACTGGAGGAATACGATCTGAACCTGAAAAAGGACCATATACAGAAATCGGTCCTGGGATTTGAAAAGATCAAAGAATATTTTCAGAATGAACTTCAGGAGAGAGAACAGGAAGCCCAAAAACTTCTGGACCAGACGGAAAAAGCCTTTCAATTTCTGGAAGAGGCCTTTGGGGACAGCCAGGAGATGGTACTCTTTGTATCTGGTCTGACCCAGGATGACAGGGTTATGGATTTTCTAACGGTCCATGAAAGCCCTATGTATCTGAAGTGGAGTGAAAAGCTTCTCTACAGGCAGGAGGAAGAAAGACTTCTGGAAGAATGCAGGAAGGAAGAGGATCTGTTGGGGGAATAAGAAAAAAGGGGGGATTTTATGTCATATCTTTTAGGCATTGACCTGGGAACCACGAATTCTCTGGGCTGTGTATATAAAGACGGAAGGATCCAGCTGATTCCTAATCGCTACGGCTCCTACCTTACGCCCAGCGTAGTCAGTGTAGATGAAAACCAGGAAATTATTGTAGGTGAAATTGCAAAGGAACGGCTTATTACCGCTCCTGAAAGAACGGCCAGTTCTTTCAAGCGGTTTATGGGAGAAGAGAAGACCTTTCATCTGGGAGGCCTTAACTTTACCCCGGAGGAACTGTCCAGTTTTGTGGTCCGCTCTATTGTGGAGGATGCCCAGGCCTATCTGGGAGAAGAGATTGAGGAAGTGATCATTTCGGTTCCTGCCTATTTCCATGACAAGCAGCGGTATGCCACGAAAAAGGCCGGACTTCTGGCAGGAGTCCAGGTCCATCGGCTGATCAATGAGCCCAGCGCCGCGGCTCTGGCCTCCTATATGGATAACGGAGAGGAGCAGTTGTTTCTGGTCTTTGACTTCGGAGGAGGAACTCTGGACGTATCCATTGTAGACTGCTTTGAAAATGTGGTGGAAATTGAGGCTGTGGCAGGAAATAATCACCTGGGAGGGGATGATTTCCATCAGATTATGGTGGAAGCCTTTCTGAAAGAGCATGGCATTCCAAAGGGCAATGTGTCCAAAAAGGATTTGGCGGTACTGGAAAGACAGGCGGAAAAATGCAAGCGGGAACTGAGCGACGCCCAGGAAAGCAGGATGACTGCCTGGATAAAGGGGCAGGAGTATACCAGTGTATATACCAACCGCCGGCTGGTGGAGGAAAGCGCCGGAATCTTCTATAAGATTAAGGAAGTGCTGAACCATGCGGTAAAAAGCGCCCAGATACGCCCGGAGGATTTGTCTGATATTGTCATGGCAGGAGGCTCCAGCAAGATGCCTGTTGTCACATCTTATGTATCTCATTTGTTCCACCGGGAGCCTCAGATTAATCTGAACAGTGATGAGATGATCGTCCGGGGGCTGGGGTATCTCTGTGGTGTAAAAGCCAGGGAACAGTCGATCAAAGACTATGTACTGACGGATATCTGTCCATTTTCTCTGGGAACAGCCACCAAAAATGCCAGCGATCCCGGCAACCCTTATTTTACCCCGATCATTCCCAGAAATACCGTGCTCCCCTGTTCCAGAGTCCATAGATTTTATACTGCGGAAGACCATCAGAGGCAGGTGACCTTCCCGGTGCTTCAGGGGGAACATGTCTACGCCAGAGACAACCGGAAACTGGCGGAGTATACCTTGACGGTTCCTGACGGTCCTGCGGGACAGGAGGCTTTGGATGTACGGTTTACCTATGATATTGACGGAATCCTTCTGGCGGATATACAGGTGGTTTCTACAGGCCATACCATCAGCAGCGTGGTGTCTCAGACCGTAGATGACGAGAGGCTCCAGGCCAGGATGAAGGAACTGGAGAAGCTGAAGGTACATCCCCGGGAGGTTACAGAGAACAGGCTTCTTCTCAGCCGGCTGATGACTCTCTGTGAGGAATGTCCTCCCAGTCAGAGGGATTATTTTGCAGGCCTTATCGCTCTTTTTGAGAAGATACTGGAAGAACAGAATCCCAGAAAGATTAAAAAATACAGGGAACAGATCCAGGCCACCGTCGATAACTTTTCCCTGGGAGAGGCTTTTGATGACTTTGATTTCTGGGGAGATTTTTATCAGGAAGAGGGAGAAGAAGAGAAGGAACAGGAGGAGAAATCAGAAGAAGATCTTGATTTTATGGAGCTTAGTAAAAAATGGACAAATTAACAGCCCAAAAGGTTCTGGGCGTCAGCCCCGGAGCCTCGAAAAAGGAGATTAAGAAAGCTTATGCGGCAATGCTCCGTATGTATCACCCTGAGGATTATCCTCAGGAATTCCAGCGGATACAGGAAGCTTATGAGGTTTTAATAAAAGGAAAGGGTGAAGGCGGCGGTTTCTGGAAAGAAAAGGAACCAGATATGGAAGCCGGGGTTCCCCAAGAGAGACAGGAAGAAAGCCAGAATCAGGAAAGTGGATCCGATACGGAAGAATCAGGCCAGCAGGAGAATGAAGAGGAGCCTGATACAGAGGAGCCGGGACAGCAGGAACAGGAGCCTCTGAACTGGGAAGAATTGGAGCAGGAGGAATCTTTCCGCCAGGCAGGAGACAACTGGGAAACCTGGAAACGACAGCGGGAAGAGGAGCTTCGCAGGGAAGAAGAGGAAAGAAGGAAGTTTCAGGAAGAGGAAGCCCGCAGAGCCCGGCAGCAGGAAGAGCGGTACCGCAGGGCCAGACAGGAAGAAGAACTGAGAAAGGCCCGGGAGAAAATAGACTTTGAAAAGATTGAATGGAAGGCCAGGGAGGAGAAGAAGCTGAAGGACCAGGCCAATATAGCCCTGGCCCTAAAGGATCTGGAAATCATCCTTACCACAAATTCGAAAAAACACCGGCTGAAATGCTATGAGGACTTCTTTGCCAAAGAAGAATATAAAGACCTGCTTTTTGATCCAGAGTGTGTGGAAGGAGTCTGCAGACTCCTGGAAAATACTCACCTGAAACGGGAAGTCTATGAGATTTTCGCCAGAGAATATCACATGCGAGAATATCAGCCTGAACAGTTAAAGCCCGGCGCCAGAAAGCTGTATCATATCCTGGATTCTCACTGTAAGTTTAAGAAAAAAAGACATAAATATTATATTGGCGGATGGATTTTTGTAGCGGTATTGGTACTGCTGAGAAGTATGATGAGAGCTACAGATGACAACGACTGGTTCTACTTTCTACTTGCTCTGGTGATAGCGGGCTTGTACTGGGGATACAGCCGTCTGCTGAAATATTATTCCAGATGGCGGATACATGTGGTTTACAGTCTGCTGATCACAGTCAGCCAGTTTATCATGCTTATGGCAGAAGCCTATACGCCTCTTCTGGGAAATCAGGAGGCGGGAGATACCTTTGGGGCATTGGTCTTTACCGGAGGGTGCCTGTATTTTCTGATAACAGTGGCTGCTTATATAATCACCAGAATCCTACATAGATTTAAGAGACATGGATAAGATCAGGAGAGGTAGGTCGACTTGTGAAAAAACAAGTAGAATAACAAGCATACAAGCACTATAATGTAAATTAGAATGTTAATAAAGTGTAAAGCTGTCCGCCGGGATGGGGACAGAATAAACCAGAAAAACAGGAGGGTATTTACATGAGCGCAGAAAAGAACAGAAAAACAATTCAGGAAGGCAGGGCGGTACTTGGTATCGAGCTGGGTTCTACCAGGATCAAAGCAGTGCTGGTCAACGAGGAGAACCAGCCCATTGCTTCCGGAAGCCATGAATGGGAAAACCAGTATGTAAACAATATCTGGACCTACAGCGAGGAAGCGATCTGGACAGGTATCCAGGACAGCTATCAGGATATGACCAGAGATGTAAAAGAAAAGTACGGAGTGGAGATCACAAAGCTGGGAGCCATCGGCTTCAGCGCCATGATGCACGGCTATATGCCTTTTGACAAAGAAGGAAATCTTCTAGTGCCTTTCCGTACATGGAGAAACACCATGACAGAGAAAGCCAGCGAAGAACTGACCGAGCTGTTTTCTTATCATATTCCTCAGAGATGGAGTATTGCTCACCTGTATCAGGCTATGCTGAACAAAGAGGAGCATGTAAAGGATATTACCTTTATGACCACTCTGGAAGGATATGTGCACTGGAAGCTTACCGGAGAAAAGGTTCTGGGAGTAGGGGAAGCTTCTGGTATGTTCCCTGTAGATATGAATATTAAGAATTATGATCAGAAGAGAATGGAGCAGTTTGAGAATCTGGCCGCTCCTTACGGATATCCATGGAAGCTCCATGAAATCCTGCCCAAAGTCCTTCTGGCAGGAGAAGAGGCAGGCCGCCTTACAGAAGAAGGGGCAAAACTTCTGGATACCACCGGAAAACTGGAAGCAGGAGTTCCTTTCTGTCCTCCGGAAGGAGATGCAGGAACAGGAATGGTGGCTACTAACAGTGTAGCCCAGAGAACAGGAAACGTATCTGCTGGAACCTCTGTATTCTCCATGGTAGTTCTGGAAAAAGAGCTGTCTAAGGTTTATCCGGAAATTGACCTGGTGACTACACCTACAGGAAATCTGGTAGCTATGGTACACTGCAATAACTGTACTTCAGACTTAAATGCCTGGGTGGGAATCTTCAGAGAATTTTCAGAAGCCATGGGCATTCAGGTGGACATGAACCAGCTTTTCGGCACTCTTTACAGAAAGGCTATGGAAGGGGATGCAGACTGCGGCGGACTGCTGGCTTACAACTACTTCTCCGGAGAGCATATCACCGGATTTGAAGAGGGACGTCCTCTCTTTGTCCGCACACCGGAGAGCAGATTTAATCTGGCAAATTTCATGAGAGTAAATCTGTTCACTTCTCTGGGTGCTTTAAAGACTGGCATGGATATCCTTCTGAAGGAAGAAGGCGTGAAACTGGACAAGATCCTGGGACATGGAGGTCTGTTCAAGACCAAAGGCGTAGGACAGAATATCCTGGCTGCAGCTATTGATACTCCTGTAACTGTTATGGAGACAGCAGGAGAAGGCGGCGCCTGGGGTATTGCGGTACTGGCTTCCTATCTGATCAATAAAGAAGAAGGAGAGACTCTGGAAGAGTATCTGGATAATAAAGTCTTTGCTGGTCAGGAAGGCGTTGAAGTACAGCCGGATGAGAATGATGTCAAAGGCTTTGACGAATTTATGGTAAGATACAAAGAAGGTCTGGCCATTGAGCGGGCAGCGGTAGACCATCTGAAATAAAAGATAAACTGCAGGACCAGGGGTCCCCTGTACTGATATGGGAGGAAGACTATGAATATAGAGAAAATCGTACTTAATGAGGAAAGAAATGTGACTCTCACTGCCTATCTCCAGGAGACAGGGGGAAGGTTTGACTATATTGAGAAGCGTCCGGGAATGCTGATCATTCCGGGAGGCGGCTATCAGTACTGCTCTGAGCGGGAAGCGGACCCGCCTGCCATGGCTTTTCTGAAAGCCGGGTTTCAGGTATTTATTCTCCAATACTCCATAGGCAAAGACGCTGCATGGCCAAATCCTCTGAATGACTATGAGGCAGCCATGGAGCTGATACAGTCAAAAGAGGAAGAGTGGAAGGTATACAAAGATAAGATTGCCGTTTTAGGCTTCTCTGCAGGAGGACATCTGGCGGCCTGCGGGGCCACGATGGCAGAACACAGGCCTGTAGCGGCTGTGCTGGGATATGCGGTAACCCTGGGAGATATGGTGAAAAACTGCGAAGAGACAGCTCCTGATGTGGTATCGGCGGTAGACAGACATACCTGTCCCTGCTTTGTTTTTGCCACCAGGGACGACAGCGTAGTCCCCATAGAAAACTCTCTGGATTTTGTAACCGCCCTGGCCAAAAACGGAGTTTCCTTTGAAACTCATATATACGCCTACGGACCACACGGATTTTCCACAGGAGATACTTCCGTTCAATATAAAGACTCTCGTCTGTGCAGCCGGGCGCCCCGGTGGACGGAAGACAGTATTGCATGGCTGAAGGATGTGCTGGGAGACTTTGGAGAGAAGACTATGACAGCTCCTGCTTGTCCAAAACATGTGACAGGAGACTATGACGACTACCTTTCTCTGGAATGCACCCTAGGCTATCTGCGGTATTGTGAAAAAGCTGCCCCTGTAATGGAGTCTTTCCTGAAATGGCTGGAAGAAAACCGGCAGCAGGTGGCAGACCACATAGGACCTGCCGCCGGAGAAATCACCAGAAGAGAAGGCATAGAGGGATTCTGGCTGATGACAGATAAACGCACCCTCCGGGAAATCCTGGGAAATACAGATCTATCTTTGGAAGAGCAGGAAAGTTTGAGAAAAGGGCTGGAAAAAATTGAAAATTGCCCCTAAGGAAATATTGAGATTGTCCCGGCGCATCTGGGAAGGCGAGTTTTTTGGTAGTAAGCTATAAGGTACGGTGGCAGATTCGGAAAGCGGATTTATAACCGTAGGGCCTCGGCTGAAAGTACGGTTGAAGATTTGAAAAGTCGTTTTATAACCGTAAGAAACCGGCTAAAGATACGGTTGTAGATCCAGAAAATCGATTTATAACCGTAGGCCCTTGGCTGAAAGTACGGTTGTAGATTTAGAAAACTAATTTATAACCGTAAAACCTCGGCTAAAAGTACGGTTGTAAATCCAGAAAATCGATTTATAACCGTAGAACCTCGGCTGAAAGTACGGTTGTAGATCCAAAAAGTCCCTTTATAACCGTAAGGAGCTACTTAAACTGCACGGATTAAAAATTATCAGGTCTATTATGGACTGTAAATTATAGACTGCCCTCAACTCTGAGACTTCCGGTACCTGCCGGGAGTCTTTCCTGTATATTCCCGGAATACCTTAATGAAATGGCTTTCGCTGGAAAAGCACAGGGCAGCGCTGATTTCAGACAGAGGATAATCTGTGTACAGAAGCATGGACTTGGCAGTTTCCAGCCGCTCTTTCTGTACATAAGAAAGTGGACTCATTCCCGTCTCCTCCTTGAAGAGATGAGAAAGCCTTCCGCTGCTCAACCCGGAGGCGTCTGCTAACTGCTCCAGGGAAATTTTTTCCTGGATATGGCTGTGGATATAGTGGATGGCGCTGCGGATGGCTTTAGAATAGGGCGGCGACTCCTGCTTATGCTTTACTGCACTGACAAAATCTTTCAGAGCCCGGTTTCTAAGGCCTTCTATCTGAGAAAGGGAGGTACATTCTTCAGAGGTCTGAATATAGCTGTCGCTCATGGCGTAGGCTAGATCTTCAGGAACCCCTCCGTCCATAGCGGCTCTGGTGACCTGGGTAATAAAGGAGATAAAAATAATCTGTTCCTGACGCAGAGGGTTAGAGCTGAGTTTTCCGGCCTGGCCGGTTTTATCTAAATTTTCCACACATTTTCTGGCCAGGACAAGGTTTCCCATACGCACTGCTTCCAGCATGTCTTTTTCATAACGGTAGGGCGTATGGGGAACAAAAGATTCCCTGGAGGCCAGGAGGATCTGCCGTGTTTTTTTGTCTAAAAAATCAAAATTATCTTTCTCAAAAATACTCATAATTTTTCTCCCAGAATGATTTTTCATAGAGATTTCATCAGTATACTTAGGTAATCGTATCATTTATAGGATACCAGAAAAAATGCAGCATTTAAATAATAAAAACAGCAAAAACATGATATTTTTTTGCGGGGATTTGTGATAGTTTTAAGCCATAAAGAGATTGCAAAGGAGCGATAGAAATGAAACGTGATGTAAAAGGGATTATCAGGGAAATGACCCTGGAAGAAAAGGCCGGTATGTGCTCTGGAAAGGACTTCTGGCATTTAAAAGGAGTAGAGAGACTGGGAATTCCGGAAGTGATGGTCAGCGACGGACCTCACGGATTGAGAAAACAGGCGGCAGAGGCTGACCACCTGGGACTGAATGAAAGTATCAAGGCCGTGTGCTTCCCTACTGCCTGTGCTACAGCATGCTCATTTGACCGAGACCTGCTGGAGGAAATGGGAGAGCGGATCGGAGACGAATGCCAGGCTGAGGACCTGTCTGTGATCCTGGGACCTGCAGTGAATATTAAACGTTCACCTCTCTGCGGAAGAAACTTTGAGTATTTTTCAGAAGACCCATACCTGGCTTCTCAGATGGCTGCAGCTCACATCAAGGGGGTACAGTCTAAAAATGTGGGAACTTCTATTAAGCATTTTGCGGCAAATAACCAGGAACACAGGAGAATGTCCTGCTCTTCAGAGGTAGATGAAAGGACTTTAAGAGAAATCTATCTGGCTGCTTTTGAAACAGCTATTAAAGAGGCAAAACCGGACACAGTTATGTGTTCTTATAACCGGATAAACGGAGAATTTGCTTCAGAAAACTACTGGCTTCTTACAGAAGTGCTGAGAGATGAATGGGGCTTTGATGGTTATGTAATGTCCGACTGGGGCGCAGTGAATGACCGTGTAAAAGGTTTAAAAGCAGGACTTGAACTGGAAATGCCTGCAAGCGGCGGCACTACAGATAAAGAAATCGTAGAAGCTGTAAAGAATGGAGAACTAGATGAAGCTGTTCTGGACAGAGCTGTAGAAAGAATCCTGAACATTGTTTTCAAGTTTGTAGATAACCGTCAGGAAGGTAAATTTGACAAGGAGGAAGACCACAAGCTGGCTGCGAAGATAGAGGCAGAGTCTATGGTACTTCTGAAAAATGAGGGGGTACTTCCTCTTCCAACCCAGGGAAAGAAGATCGCTTTTATCGGAAAATTCGCAGAGGCTCCCAGATTCCAGGGAGGAGGAAGCTCTCACATCAATTCCTTCAAGATCACCGGCGCTCTGGAAGCTGTAAAAGAGGTGGCCCAGGTTACTTATGCTCAGGGCTATGACATTAAAGAGGACGTTATTGACCAGGATATGCTGAATCAGGCAGTAGAAACTGCAAAAGAAGCAGATGTAGCGGTTATCTTTGCAGGACTTCCTGATGCCTTTGAGTCAGAAGGATATGACAGAAGCCACATGAGAATGCCGGAATGCCAGAACACTCTGATTTCTGAAATCGCAAAGGTACAGGAAAATGTAGTAGTTGTTCTTCATAATGGTTCTCCAGTGGAAATGCCCTGGGCAGATGAGGTAAAGGGAATCCTGGAGGCTTATCTGGGAGGACAGGCTGTAGGTCAGGCAGAGGTAGATGTACTTTTTGGAAAGGTAAATCCATGTGGAAAACTGGCAGAGACAATTCCTTACAAACTTGCCGATAATCCATCTTATCTGAACTTCCCGGGAGATGGTCAGACAGTAGCGTATAAGGAAGGGGTATTTGTAGGATACCGCTATTATGATACAAAAGAAATGCCAGTACGCTATCCCTTTGGATACGGCCTCAGCTATACGACTTTTGAATACAGCGACCTTCAGCTTTCAGCAGATAAGATTAAAGATACAGATACCTTAAAGGTTACCCTGAAAGTAAAGAATACAGGAGACAGAGCCGGAAAAGAAATCGTACAGCTTTATGTGGCAGACAAGACCGGAGCTGCCTGCCGTCCGGTGAAAGAACTGAAAAACTTTGTAAAGGTAGAGCTTCAGCCTCAGGAAGAGAAGACTGTGGAAATGGAGCTGGATAAGAGAAGCTTTGCATGGTACAATACCCAGATCCATGACTGGTATGCAGCTTCCGGAGAATATGAAATCCTGGCAGCAGCTTCCTCCAGAGACATCCGCTTAAAGAAAACTGTATACGTAGAAAGTACCACAGAACTGCCTATCCATGTACACATGAATACAACTATCGGAGAACTTCTGGAAAACCCAAGAACAAAAGCTGTGATCGAGGGAATGACAGACAGTCTTATCCAGCATATGGGAGGCTCTTCAGGCGATGAAGAGGAAGAAAGCGCAGCTTCTGAAGCAATCAGCAAAGAAATGTCCCTGAAGATGATGGAGAATTCTCCTCTCAGAACTCTGAGAAGCTTTATGGGAATGAGTACCGGAGAAATTCAGGAACTGATCGTGAAGCTGCAGGCAGCGGCAGATAACAAATAACATTTTGTATGGCAGAGGAATATATGCCCCGAGCCTGTCAGGCAAATGCTATTTTGGCTCCTGAAGAATAAAAAGAAAGAATCCCCCCAGGGTCTATGCTTATATATAAGCAAGAGGCCTCTGAGGGGCTTTCTTTTTTATATGGGGTCTTAGAGTTTTGGCTTTTCCAATTTTTCTGTTCAGCAGAAACTCAGAAAGAATGCGCACTCTTCGTCATTGCATTTCTTTGCATCTTCTGATTTCATATTGCAGTGAAATACATGAGGAAGGAGGTTGTCTTTATTTCCATAAAAGTGATACTGAAAGGGCACGCTGCACCGGGTCAGGGCAGAGGCCATCAGGAGTGTGGGCTCTTTTAAGAAATCCCCTGTGGCTGCCATAAGAAAGACTGGAGGGAAGTCTTCTGTTACATGGGAAACCACGTTGAGAAGTTCCAGCTCTTCTTTGGTACCCTTCTGAGGAAGGTAGTCAGCCATCAGCGCCAGGGTCTGTTCATTTGGAGAGATCTGCTCTGCGTCTACCACATAGGCGCCGCAGTTGAGGGCCACCGCCTGAGGAGCGAAGCCCTGGGGAGTCTGGAAACTGTATTTCCGGGCATATTCTTTGTTGGTGCATATTGCACAGTATAGGCCAAGGATATTTCCTCCGGCAGAATCTCCTACTCCAAAAATATGGCGGGTATCAAAATCATATTCTTCCTGATGAGCCAATACCCAGGAGAAGACCAGGTTTGTGTCTTCTAAAGGAGCCGGATATTTAAACTCCGGTGCAAGACGGTAGGTGAAGTTTACAACAGCAAATCCCCTTTGGGCCAGGCTCATGCAGTAATACTGATACCGTTCTTTATCCCCATATACCCAGCCGCCTCCGTGGACACTGACGATGACTGGGAGTTTTTCCCCTGCTCTGTCCTTTGGCCGGTAAACATCCAGTACCTGCCATTTGGGATCAGAACCATAGAGAATATCGTCATACCGAACTACATCTTCAGGGGTTGTCAATCCGGCGTCCCGGATATCGTCTCCTTCCTTAAAACTTTTCCGAATAAAATCACTGACTGCTGACATTTCTCCATAACTTCCTTTCTGAAAATCTTAACGTCCGATATCATATACGCTGCGGATCCGGAGTCCTGCAGGTTCTCCTCTTAAAATTTTTACTCTTCGTTCTCCGCCGTTCATATCGAAATAGTTGTCTTCCAAAATCAGATCCTCCTTTTCGTTGAGAATCTCCACGCTTTTCGCATAGGAAGAAGCTTTTATCACCAGCTCATCCCCATCCGCTTCTACCTGAAGTTTGGGATCCACATAACGGAAATATTTGGGGTAGGAGAAGATCACGGTTCCGGAAGAAAGTACTTCTCCCTTTTCTTCCACCTGATAGCTCACATACTCCTCAAAGAGATCTGCATCGGGAAGGAGCACCTTATCCAGCCAGCAGGCAGAGAGAGGAGCTACAGTGATTTCTATGGATTCTTCCCGGATCACAGAAGCGTCCGCCTTTCGCAGAGCCCATCTTACAGTGAGCTGTTTTTCTTCCATGGTTTCATTTGCAACGTTTAAGCGGATAGATTTTTCAAAGGCAAAGTGCTGCCGGTTCATATCTGCAGAGGCGGTCATCCAGTTCTGCTCTTCACAGGAGATCATCACCGGTGCAAAGAAACGTTTTGCGTAATAGTGGAGAGCTTTCCACCTTCCGTAATAATCAATAGAAGACCAGGAAGTTACCGGCCAGCAGTCATTTAACTGCCAGTAAACAGCCCCCATACATCTTCCCCGGTTTCTGCGGAAATGTTCTACGCCGTAACGGATACCGTCAGCCTGAAGGAGCTGGGAAGCATATACCAGGGAGGAAAAATCGTAAGGGTACTTGTAGGTCTGCTGGAGGTAATACAGGATTTTTCCGTTGGCAGTGTCATTTCTCTGGTGCTTTTCCATTACATAGGAGAAGATGTTCCAGTCCTGAGGATCATCGCTGATTCCCTCCTCCACTGTTTTGACCGAAGGGAAGGCCTGGAATCCGAACTCGGAAAGATAGCGGAAACCGTACTTTCTATATTCGGAGAACGGTTTGTTTCCGTGCCATACCTGCCAGAAATGCACGTCTCCCCGGTTGGGGTCCTGGGGATCGTCGAAGGAGCCCCCTGAAGAAGGGCTGGAGGGCCAGTAAAAGGTTTCCGGGTCGTATTTCTGCAGAACTTTGGGGATGATGCGCTCAAACATGAAAAGATAATCCCGGACCTCGGATGGTTTAGAAACCCACCGTCCGTCTTTGACAAAGGACTCCATTTCATTATTGCCGCACCACAGGCCCAGACTGGCATGATGGCGGAGGCGTTTGATATTGTCTATAAATTCCCGAGTGATATTTTCTTCAAATTCGGCTGTAAGCTCATAAACGGAGCAGGCAAACATAAAGTCTTCCCAGACTACCAGACCCAGCTCATCGCAAAGGTCAAAGAATTCGTCGTCGGGATAGTAGCCGCCGCCCCATACACGGATACTGTTGAAGTTGGCCAGTCTGGCATCCTCCAGGAGCCGGCGGCGCTTCTGGGAGCTGAGCCTTCCAAGAAGGTGTTCTTCAGGAATGTAATCTCCGCCCATGGCAAAGTATTTTATGCCATTTACCATGTGGGCAAAAGATTCTCCCCACTGGTCTTTTTCTACACACATGGTCATAGTCCGAAGACCGATTCTCCGGCTCCAGGTATCCAGTACTTCTCCTTTATACAGCAGGTCAAGGGTTACCTGGTACAGGGGCTGGTCTCCCAGGCCGTTGGGCCACCAGAGTTCCGGCTCCGAAATCAGGGCAGATTCCGGGTTGTTTTCCAGAGTAAAGGAAGCTCCGTCAGGGGCAGTTACAGTTACCTGATAACCATAGAAGGCCCCTTCTTCTGTGTCGCACAGCTCTTGGAAGGTCTGCTCCTTTTTCCACTCTCTGGCGCTGTAAAAAGAAGGCGCAAAATGAAGAGTCACTTTTCCGTCTTTGTGCTCCTGGGTTACGTATACAGAGTCAATCCGGGCTTTGGAAATCCCCAGCAGGGCGACGCTGCGGAAAATTCCTGCATCAGGGAGATGAGCACCCCAATCCCAGCCGTACATATAGTGGGCCTTGCGAATATGGCTGAATCCTTCCCAGGCGTCTTCGCCGCCTCTGGTGGGGCATTCTGCGAAGGCCTTTGTGGCGGCTTCGAAGGGAGAGTGGAGCACTGCCTCCAGAGTATTCCCTTCAGGCTTTAAGATGCCGCCCACAGGGAATTCCCAGATCCGGTGCATATTGAAAGCATGACCCAGCAAAATGCCGTTTAAGTAAATATCAGCCATGGTATCGATCCCCTCAAAGCGGAGGAGCGTCTGCTCCTGGTACAGAAGTCCGGGAGCAGCATCGAAAGTACAGCTGTAAATAAAGTCATGATTGATCTCGTCCCGGACAAGATCTTCGTTTCCCTTCCAGTAAGGTTCGGGGATTTTGTTGTTTTCGGCCAGAACAGTATAGACACTGGTAGGAATGGATGTAGGGAAAGATTCTTGAGAGTCTGCTCTCCTGAGGCGCCAGCCTGTATCCAGAATTTGCTTGATCATGTTCTTTTACCTCCTGATATATAAAGCTTTATAGATTATCCCATGATTACTCTTACTTCTACCTGATCTTTTTCTTTAGAGAAGGGAATCAGATTACCCTTTACCGCAGTACCGTCTACGGTCATGGAAGCCACGCCTTTTTCCACATGGTCAGGATTTGATACCTGGATGTGATAGGTTACGCCCCTGTATTTTCTGGTTACGGTGAAATCCCCGAAATCACCTGGAATACAAGGATCTATTTTCAGTCCCTGAAGAGTGGGCTGAATTCCCAGGATATACTGGGAGATATTGACAAAAGTCCAGGCTGCTGTACCGGTAAGCCAGCTGTTTTTGGCTTCACCAAAATTAGGCGCATCCTTGCCGGCCACCATCTGAGAGTATACATAAGGCTCTGTTCGATGAACCTCACTGATTTCTTCTAAGAAGGCCGGGCAGATTTTCCGGTAGACTTCAAAGGCTCTTTCTCCTCTGCCTACAATGGCTTCTGAAATGGAAACCCATGGATTGTTATGGCAGAAAATACCTCCGTTTTCCTTATATCCCGGCGGATAGGAGGAAATTTCTCCCAGGTTCAGATAGTAGTGGGTATAAGGAGGCTGCAGGATGGTAATGCCGTATTTTGTGTCCAGGATTTCTTTTACAGAGTCAAGGGCCTGGACGGCAAGTCCTTCTTCGATACCTACTCCTGAGAGGGGAAGGAATCCCTGAGGCTCAATATAGATTTTTCCTTCTTCACATTCATGAGAGCCTACCTTGTCAGAATTGGCGTCATAGGCCCGAAGGAACCATTTTCCATCCCAGCCGTCTTTCAAAATTGCCTGATAGACTTTATCTACTTCTTCAAGAGCATAGTCTGCTTCTTTGCCCATGTTAACGAGTTTACATAAATCTGCATATTCTCTTCCATATTTTACAAACATGCCGGCGATAAATACAGACTCTGCCACAGGTCCTTCGCTGGGGCCGAAGGTCTGGAAAGATTCTCCCGGATGTTCAGAATAGCAGTTCAGGTTCAGACAGTCGTTCCAGTCGGCTCTTCCGATAAGAGGAAGGCCGTGAGGTCCTTTATGGGCAGCGATAAAATCAAAGGAACGTTTCAGGTGTTCCATAAGGGGAACTGCTGTGGACATATTGTTGTCAAAAGGCACCTGTTCTTCCAGAATCGAAAGATCTCCGGTTTCACGGATATAGGCGTTTACTGCAGCGATAAGCCACAGAGGATCGTCGTTGAATCCGCTTCCGATATCGGAATTTCCCTTTTTGGTCAGGGGCTGATACTGGTGGTAAGCGCTGCCGTCTGGAAACTGTGTGGAAGCAATGTCAATGATACGGTCTCTTGCCCGCTCTGGAATAAGATGGAGGAATCCCAGAAGGTCCTGACAGGAATCACGGAATCCCATTCCTCTGCCGATGCCGGATTCATAATAAGAAGCAGACCGGGACATATTAAAGGTTACCATACACTGATACTGGTTCCAGATATTCACCATGCGGTTTACCTTATCATCAGAAGATGCTGCCTGGAAATTGGATAAGAGTTCTTTCCAATAACGGCACAGTTCTTCAAAGGCCTGATCTACGGTCTTTTCGTCTCCATATTTTTCCAGAAGCTTTCTGGCTTTGGTTTTATTTACAACGTTTGGAGCTTCCCATTTTTCTTCCTGAGGATTTTCGGCGTAGCCCAGGACAAAAATGAAAGTTTTCCTTTCTCCCGGTTCCAGACAAAGGTCCAGCTGATGGGCAGCGATGGGATACCAGCCGCTGGCTACAGAATCTGTCAGTGCTCCTGCCAGAACGGCTTTGGGAGCTTCCGGTCCCTGGTAAACGCCCAGGAATGCGTCTCTGCTGGTGTCGAAATGGCTTACAGGAGCATTGACACTGTAGAAAGCATAGTGATTCCGGCGTTCTCTGTATTCTGTTTTATGGTAGATGGCAGAACCTTCGATTTCCACTTCTCCGGTGCTTAAGTTCCGCTGGAAGTTTCTGGAGTCGTCGTCTGCATTCCAGAGACACCATTCTACATAGGAGAAAAGCTGGAAATTTTTCTTTTCAGAAGAACGGTTGGTCAGGGTAACCTTCTGGATCTGGCAGGGATCTTCTGTAGGAACAAAGCACAGTACCTGAGCCTGAAGATCATCCTTTTCCCCGGTAAAACGGCTGTAGCCAAGGCCGTGACGGCATTCATAAAAGTCCAGAGGGGTCTTTGTGGGCTGCCAGCCGGGATTCCAGACAGAATCTCCCTCTTTAATATAAAAATAATGGCCATTGTTATCATAGGGAACATTGTTGTACCGATAACGGGTGATACGCAGAAGTTTTGCATCCTTATAGAAGCAGTAGCCGCCGCCGGTATTGGAAATAAGACGGAAAAAGCCATTGGTTCCCAGATAGTTGATCCACGGCAGGGGAGTATCCGGGCGCTCAATCACATATTCCATAGAAGCGTCATCAAAAAATCCATATTTCATAGTGAAAATCCTCCTGATTATCTTATCAAATAAATTTCGAAAACGATTTAGAAATAATGGCAGAAAATAATCAGTCACTATGTATAAAAACTATCAGTCATTCAACTGCAAGACGATTATAACAAAAAGAACAGGGAAATACAAGGAAAAAGAAAGAAAAATGAATAAAATTTATCCCAGTGAAACAATAGAATTGCGAAATATTTTCGTAAAAGAAGAGAAAAATAAGCAGGGTTTTTGAAAAAAATACCAGAAAACAGTAACATATACATGATAAAAATGTTATATTATTGTTTAACTGTATGAAAAAACTTGAATTTACGAAATGCCATTGCGAAAATCAAGGAGGATATCTAAAATCGGATGCAGGAAAACGATTTAGTAAAAGTGGAGAAGTTGTCAGTGAATAAGGAGGTGGAGACAGATATATGGGAGAGAGCGTATCACTGAAAGATATTGCAAAAGCTTGTAATGTTTCTGTTTCCACAGTCAGTAAGGCAATGAATGACAGGGCTGATGTAAGCAGTGCAAAGAAAGAAGAAATCCGCAGGGTTGCCAGAGAAATGAATTATGTCCCCAATTATATGGCTTCTGCCCTGAAAAACCAGTATACCAGAAATATTGGCGTGATCCTTGCGGAAGAAGCAGGACAGGGGTTGACTCATGAGCATTTCGCTAAGATACTGAACAGTTTTAAGGATACGGTGGAAGAAAGAGGATATGTGATCACTTTTTTAAATACCAGTAATTCACCCAGCCGGTTTTCCTATATGAAACAATGTCAATATATGAAGTATGACGGGGTGCTTGTGGTCTGCGCAGACTTTCATCAGAAGGAGCTGGATGAGCTTCTTTCATCCAATATACCTGTGGTGGTCATTGACCATACGTTAAAGAAACATGTGAATATTGCGTCTAATCAATATGGAGATATGCGCAGACTGCTGCAGTTTGTCTTTGACAGAGGACATCGGAAAATCGCATATATTCATGGGAAAAACAGCGAAGTGACAAGAGAACGGTTATCTGCGTATCTGGATTTTATGAATGAGCATCATCTTCAGGTTCCGAAAGAATATGTGTATACCTGTCCTTACAGAGATGTGGAGAGGGCCAATGCTCTGACCAAGGCAGTGCTGGCCCTGCCGGATCGCCCTACCTGTATTCTTTATCCCGATGACCTGACGGCCATCAGCGGGCTGGGCGTGATGCAGGAGATGGGAATCAGGGTTCCTGAAGACATTTCTATTGCCGGCTATGACGGGATCAGTATTGCGGGAATTGTAAGACCAAGGCTTACCACTATCCGTCAGGATACGGTTTCTATAGGGATCCAGGCGGGAAATAAGCTGATCAACAGAATTGAATTTCCCGGCATAGGGATAGATGGAGAAACGGTTACCGTGGATAGTATGGTAGAGCCGGGAGAAAGCGTAGGCGTTGTGAAAAAATAATGTAAGAATGCGGACTGAGGGAGGTACATGATGACAGAAGAAAAATTATTGGAACTTTTAAAGGATATGTCTTTAAAAGAAAAAACCGGGCAGATGATGCAGCTGGATGTAAGCTGTTTTAAAGATGAAGGACCAGTGACAGGAAGCGCTGTGGAATAGGGAATTGCCGGCGAAGAGCTGACTCTGACAGGAAGTATCCTGGGAGCTGTTGGGGCAGAGGAAATCCGGAGGCTTCAGAAAAGGTGTATGGAAAAACAGCCCCACCATATTCCGGTAGTTTTTATGGCAGATATTATCAACGGATACAAAACGATTTTCCCCATTCCTCTTGCTCTGGGCTGTACTTTTTCCCAGGAAGCTGTACAGACCGCAGGGGATGTAATGGCCAGAGAGTCTGCGGCAGATGGACTTCACGTAACCTTTGCGCCTATGGTGAATCTGGTAAGGGATGCCAGATGGGGACGGGTTATGGAGTCTACGGGAGAAGACCCCTATCTGAATTGCCGAATGGCAGAGGCCATGGTCCGGGGCATTCAGGGCCAGGGAGAGCATTTTGAAGACCATCTGGGGGCATGCACAAAGCATTTTGCCGTTTACGGCGCTCCCACAGCAGGAAGAGAATATAACAACGTAGAATTGTCGGAAAGAACTTTAAGGGAAGACTATCTTCCGGCATATCAGGCTGCCATAGATGCAGGTTCTGCCATGATGATGACATCTTTTAACACCCTGGACAGGATTCCGGCTACAGGGAATCCGTGGCTGATGCGAAATATCCTCAGAGAAGAAATGGGCTTTGAGGGCGTATTGGTTTCAGACTATAACGCTGTTGGCGAGCTGATCACCCATGGAGTGGCAGAAGATAAGAAAGAAGCCGCAAGACAGGCCCTGGAGGCAGGTGTGGATCTGGATATGATGGGAGGCTGTTATATCAACGGACTGGAAGAACTGGTGAAAGAAGGAAAAGTTCAGGAAGAACTTATTGACCAGGCAGTACTCCGTATTCTGAAGCTGAAAAATAAACTGGGACTTTTTGAAAATCCCTACCGGGGACTGGGCGAAGAAGACCAGCAGAGGATTTTTACAGAGGAAAACAGAGAAAAAGCCAGAAAAGTGGCTGCAGACAGTATGGTGCTCCTGGAGAATCAGGAAGGATTTCTTCCTCTTAAAAAAGAAGAAAAAGTAGCCTTTATCGGCCCCTATACGGAGGACAAACACATTCTGGGAGCCTGGTCGTTCTTTGGAGATATAGAGCAGGCGGTAACCTGCCGCCAGGGCATTGAGGAAAAAGGCGCTTCTGCTGTTTTCGAAAAGGGCTGCGGCATTCTGAATCCCGGTCAGACCCTTTATGGTTTCCGCTACAATATGATCAATGGGGATACCCAGGAAGAGACAGAAGCCTTATAGAGAAGGCGGCAGAGGCAGCGGCTCATTGTGACAAGGTGGTACTTCTTCTGGGAGAAGCGCCGATTCAGACAGGAGAAGGTTCCAGCAGAGGCGATATTACGATCCCCCAGATACAGAAAAAACTGCTGGAAGCAGTGACAGAAGCAAATAAGAATACAGCGGCAGTAATCTTTGCAGGAAGGCCTCTGGATCTTCGGGAAGTCAAGGAGAAGACAAAAGCAATCCTTTACGCCTGGATGCCGGGAACAGAAGGGGGAAGAGCTGTGGCTGATATTCTCTACGGAGATGTGAACCCTCAGGGAAGACTGGCTATGTCCATGCCCTGGAGTGTGGGACAGGTGCCTGTGTTCTATGGGGAATTTTCCACAGGACGCCATGTTGAGGACGGAGAATGGCCGGAAAACCGTTTCCCGGGAAGGAGTCAGTATCCTGCCTATTCGGGAAGGCAAAATTCTGCTGCAGAGACAGTATCGCTATCCGGTCCGTTCCTGGCAGTGGGAGCTTCCGGGCGGCTTTATCGATCCGGGAGAGACGCCGGAAGAAGCGGCAGTACGGGAACTGGGAGAAGAGACAGGATATACAGTAAAAAAGCTGTGCCCTCTGGGGGCCTTCTACCCTTCTTTCGGTTCAACAAATGAAAAAATCTGGCTTTTTATGGCGGAATGCGGAGAAATGGGGGATATAGACAGAGAACCAGGAGAAGTTATCCGTCTGAAAGAGATGCCCCTGGAAGAATTTAACGGGCTTGTAGCAAAAGGCGAGTTTATGCATGGCGCTGGTCTGGCTGCCTGGGCAAGATATCTTAGCAGCAACTTTCGTTATAATCACAAGGAGGGATTCTCCGCCTTTTATCCGAGAGTGGTGGGACAGCGGCGATAGTGTAACTCTGATCACCAGACCCAGACGTTTTGGAAAAACATTGAATATGAGTATGGTGGAGCAGTTTTTTTCTGTGGAGTATTCAGGGCAGGAGAAGCTGTTCCAGGGGCTTTCCATCTGGGAGCATGAGGAATATCGCAGGCTTCAGGGAACCTATCCGGTGATCAGCCTGTCTTTTGCCAATGTGAAGGAAAAAGATTTTGATACTGCCAGCTACCGTTTACGGCAGATCCTGATGAAGGAATATGAAAAGAGATCTTTTCTCCTAGAGGGAGATCTTTTGTCTGATATGGAAAAAGAATATTTCAGAGGAATGGCTTCGAATATGGGGGAGAAGGACTTTCCCATGGCTTTGTACCAGTTGTCGGATTATCTGTACCGTTATTACGGAAAGAAAGTGATTATTCTGCTGGATGAATATGATACGCCTATGCAGGAAGCTTATGTGGACGGATATTGGGAAGAACTGGCGGGAGTATGCGGATTCTTTTGGATTTACAGAGGAAGAGGTTTTTGCGGCACTGGAGGAATGCGGACTTGAAGAGGATAAGGAGGAGGTCAGGAAATGGTATGATGGCTTTATTTTCGGCAGTAGAAGAGACATTTACAATCCCTGGTCAATCCTAAACTTCCTGGACACGGGCAAATTCCGAACTTACTGGACCCCTGTAGATTGCCATCTACAGGTCGCTATGATGTAGTCCTGGAACCCAAACGGACAAAGGAAGATGATGCAGTGATCCTGGAGTTTAAAGTTTTTAACGGCAGAAAGGAAAATAGTCTGGAGGATACGGTGAAGGCTGCGCACAGACAGATTGAAGAAAAACAGTATGCCGCTGATCTGGAATCCAGGGGAATCCCCCAGGAGCATATCAGGAAATACGGATTTGCGTTCAGGGGGAAAGAAGTATTGATAGGTTGATGAATAAAACCTGTACTCTGATGGCATGAAAGATCATTGCCGTGGAGTACAGGTTTTTATATTACGCTTCAGAAGGAAGGCTTTCTCCTGCCCTTTTTGCGCTGAATTCCTGAATCGTCTTATTTAAAGAGAGCATTCGGGCATCCAGTTTTTCCACGATCTTGGAACATTCCTGGAGCTCACGGCTGATGTAATCAGGCGCATTGCCCTCAAATTTGTAATAGATTTTATGTTCCAGGCTGGCCCAGAAATCCTGTGCTACTGTCCGTATCTGGATTTCTACCTTGGTATCTACAAACCCTCCGGAAAGATATATGGGAACAGATACCAGCATATGATAGCTCTGGTAGCCGCTGTCTTTCGGATGCTTGATATAATCTTTGAGGGATATGATCTTCAGATCCCCCTGCTTGGTGAGCATATCTGCAATAAGGTAAATATCAGAAGTAAAGGAGCAGATAATGCGGACGCCGGCAATGTCCCGAACATGCTTTACCATGTTTTGGACATTGACTTCGTAGCCATTTCTCTTCAGCTTTTTTACAATGCTTTCCGGGGTCTTGATCCTGGACTTGATATGTTCTATGGGGGTGTAGTGGTGTACATGCTGAAACTCATCATTGAGTATTTCAATTTTGGTATTGATTTCCTTTAATGCGGCATTGTAAAGGAACATAAGAGTTTCCCAGCTGTCTACATCCTCGTAAAAGTTCAGATTTGGAGAGTTTTCCAAGCATAATTCACCTCCTTTATGAAGATATGTTTTTGCGCTTGCCCGGCAAATGGTGCTGCGTGCCAGTGGCGCGCATTTAGCACGGACCGTAGCGGAGCGAAGATATCTGCTCGTGCAAGCATGGCAGTCGTTTGCCGGGCATATCGCGCAAAAATTGCCGCTTTTTTACAGTATAGCAAAAAAGCGGCAATTAGTCAAAAGTTTAACATCTTTTCTCCACTTCTATGACCGGGCAGGAAGCACCGCAGTTAAACGGATCTCTACATATCCAGCTTCATATGACCATCCTTGATCAGCCCCAGCTTACGCATATTCTCTGCAATCACCAGGGAAAGGATACCGGGCAGGATAAAATGAAGAAGGAGAATCTTTATCAATACTATCACCGGATCTTCTGTAGCAGTCATGGTCTGCCAGGTCATGATCTGTCCCACAAAACCGGCGGTGCCCATTCCGGAACCGGTAGCATTGTTGGTCATACCGGCCAGTACAGTTCCTACAGGACCCAGAATAGCACTGGAAATAATTGCAGGAAGCCAGATCAGGGGATGACGCATGATATTGGGCACCTGGAGCATAGAAGTTCCGATTCCCTGGGCCAGAAGCCCGGATATACCGTTTTCCTTATAGCTTGCTACAGCAAAGCCTACCATATTGCAGCAGCAGCCAATGGTAGCAGCTCCGGCAGCCAGACCGGAGAGATTCAGGATCACCCCTAAAGCAGCAGAACTGATAGGCAGAGTCAGGATCATGCCCATGAGCACAGATACTACGATTCCCATAAGGAAAGGCTGCTGCTCGGTTCCCCAGTTGATCATAGCGCCAAGCTGGTTCATCAGCCGGCTGATGGGGGGCCCCACTAAGATTCCTACAACAGAGCCGCCCAGAATGCCCGCCATAGGGGCCAGGATAATATCCAGTTTGGTTTTTCCGGCGATGAGTCTGGAAAGCTCTATGGCCACATAGGAGGCGATAAAGGCACCCAGAGGTTCGCCAGGACCGGAAAGAAGCAGAGCGCCTTCTTCGGTAAAGACGGTACCGGCGGAAATGTTTCCCGCATAGGCGCCTACCATACCGGCAGTAATAGAGGAAAGCACTACCAGGGAGCTTTCTTTGAAACGGCAGGCAACACCGGCGCCGATCCCGGCTCCGGTCATCCCTGCGGCGAACTTTCCGAACTGATAGAGCAAAGTGCCCCAGGGCCCTCCTATCAGATTTCCAATCTGCTGGATGATGGTGCCGATGATCAATGTGGCAAAAAGCCCGTAGGCCATTCCGCTTAAGCCTTCAATAAAAATCCGGTTTAATATTTTCTTCACCTGTGTTCTCCTATTAACTGTTGATCTTCAGATTTTTCAGAAGAGAACCTAAGGATGTGGAGATCTCTTCACTCTTTGGAATTTCAAAATCCGGTTCCTCGTCCTTTTCTTCCTGAGGCTGGGCAAGAGCCTTTATGCTCAGGCTGATCTTTCCATCTTCATTTTTGATAACTTTTGCTTTCACATGGTCTCCCACAGAGAGCACAGCTTTTGGAGATTTGATCCTTTTTTCGGAAATCTGGGAAACATGCACCAGACCGGAAATATGATCTCCCAGGTCAATAAAAGCGCCATAGGTCTGAAGGGACTCTACCGTTCCTTCCACAATACTTCCAACCTTGATGTCCTGGATTTTTTCCAGCTTTTCTTCCTGCGCTTTTTCTCTCAGAACTTCTCTGGCAGAGAGCACCAGACGGTTTTCCTGCTCATCCACTTCGATCACTCTGACGGTAAGGGTTTTCTTTAAGTAATCTTCAGGATTCTCCACATAGTGAAGGGCAAGCTGAGACACAGGAATAAAGGCGCGGATGCCTTCCACATAGGCGATTACACCGCCCTTTACAATACCTTCCACAGTAACTTCAAAAGCTTCTTTATCCTCTTTCATCTGGGTCAGCTTGTCCCAGATCAGCATATCGTCGTCCCGGAAATTAGAAAAGGATGCGTTGATCTCATTCATGTAATCTTCCATGGTTTCCGGTTTCTTTGTTTCTTCTGACATAATTCGCTCCTCCTTTAAATGCAGTTTAAGATGGGGAAATGCTATCCCCCTGAATTGCTCCGCTCTGCGAGCTCCCGCAATTCAGAAAACATTCGTATTCCGCCCTATCGAGCTACATACTCATGTTTTAGGCGGGTCTCGCCCTCAAGTTTAATGATACTCCCTGAATTGTTCCGCCCTTTGGGCTCCCACAATTCAGGAAAACATTCGCATTCCGCTCTATCGAGCTACATGCTCATGTTTTAACGGGGCTCAAATTCAGATATATTCATGCAAGCATGAAATATCTGAGCTTTCGCCCCTAGTATCATATCATAATTGCCAGGAAATTAGAAGTGTGATAGTATAAAAAAAGAAGTGGAAATGACCTTTGAGAAAGGAAATGTGGAATGGCGAAGCAGAGGAAAATTTATATTATCGGTCATAAGAATCCGGATACGGATTCTATTTGTTCTGCGATTGCTTATGCGGATCTTAAGAACCGATTGAATAAGGGAAATAAATATGCGGCAAAGAGAGCCGGACAGATCAATGAGGAGACGGAGTATGTGCTGAAGCGGTTTGGCGTGGAGGCGCCGGGGTATCTTTCGGATGTGGGTACACAGGTGAAGGATATGGAGATCCGGGAGACGCCGGGGGTGGAACATAGTATTTCCATTAAAGATGCATGGGCGATCATGAAGCAGACCAGCGCAGTGACCCTGCCCATTACCAAGGAAGATGGGAAGCTGGAAGGGCTGATCACAACAGGGGATATTGCCAAGTCCTATATGGATGCCCATGATAATTATTTTCTGTCAAATGCAAAAACACAGTACAGAAGTATTGCAAATACTGTAGAAGGTAAGGTAGTTACCGGAAATCCCCATGGATATTTTGTGAAAGGCAAGGTGGTTATCGGAGCCGCTCACCCGGATAAAATGGGAGAATTTCTGGAGGAAGATGATCTTGTCATCCTGGGAGACCGGCATGAGGATCATCTCTGTGCCATAGAGCAGAATGTAAGCTGTATTATCGTTTGCAACCACACAGAAGTTGAACAGGATATTAAAGATGCGGCGGAGAAAAATCAGTGTGTGATCATTCAGTCTGCCCTGGATACGTTCAGCGTGGCAAGACTGATCAATCAGAGTATTCCGGTGAAGCATATCATGAAGAAGGATAATCTGATCACCTTCCAGACCGATGATTATACAGATAACATTAAAGATATCATGGTAAAAAACCGCCACAGAGCTTTCCCTGTGGTAAATAAGCATGGAAAATATATCGGGACAGTATCCAGAAGAAATCTTCTGGGGATGAAGAAAAAACAGCTGATTTTAGTAGACCATAACGAGAAAACCCAGGCAGTGGATAATATTGATTCTGCGGAAATTCTGGAGATCATCGATCATCACAGACTGGGGTCCCTGGAGACCCTGCAGCCGATTATGTTCCGGAATCAGCCGGTAGGGTGTACGGCAACGATCCTCTACCAGATGTATGTGGAAAAATCTCTGGAGATCAGCCCCCAGATTGCAGGACTGCTGTGTGCTGCCATTATTTCTGATACCCTTATGTTCCGTTCACCTACCTGCACTTCTTCCGATAAGATGGCGGCAGGAGCCCTGGCCCTTATTGCGGGGATTAATATAGAAGAGTTTGCAAAAGAAATGTTTACCGCAGGCAGCAACCTGAAAGGAAAGACCATTGAGGTTATCTTCTATCAGGACTTCAAGCGGTTTACTTCAGATAAGGTGAACTTTGGCGTGGGACAGATCAGTTCCATGAGCGCAGAAGAGCTGAAGGACCTGAAGAAGAGGATTCTGCCGGTTATGAAGCATGAATGTGGAAAGAACGGAGTTTCTATGGTATTTTTTATGCTTACCAATATTCTGGAGGAATCTTCCGAAATCCTCTGCTACGGGGACGGCAGTGGAAGGCTGGTAGAAGAATCCTTTGAAGTCAAGGAGAAAAACGGAGGCTATATGCTTCCGGGAGTGGTTTCCAGGAAGAAACAGTTGATTCCTGCCTTTATCGGAACCCTTCAGCAGAACAACAGCTGAGATAAGGAGATAGGACAGATATGAGTAAAATAGAATGGAAACCGGGCAATATGCTGTATCCTCTGCCGGTAGTCATGGTAACGGCGGCAGATGAGGAAGGCCATGACAATATTATTACAGTGGCATGGGCCGGGACTGTATGCACCAATCCTCCTATGGTCTCTATTTCTGTGAGACCGGAACGCTATACTTACCGGATGCTCCATGAGACCGGAGAATTTGTGATCAATCTTACCACAGAAAAACTGGCTTTTGCTACAGACTACTGCGGGGTAAAATCAGGAAGAGATGTGGACAAGTTTCTGGAAACCGGTCTGACCAGGGAGCAGGCGTCCCATGTGGGGGCCCCTATGATCAAGGAGTCTCCGGTATCCATAGAATGCAGGGTCCGGGAGGAAAAGGATTACGGAAGCCACAGGGTATTTACCGCAGATGTTCTGGCGGTTCATGTGGATAAAGAGTACATGGACGAAAAAGGAAAATTTGATCTTGCCATGGCCCGGCCTATTGTATACTCCCATGGAGAATACTATGGACTGGGCAAAAAGCTGGGGACCTTCGGGTACAGCATTAAAAAAAGGAGAAAAAAGAAACAGAAAAAATGAAAGACCAGAAGAAGAATATTGTACTGATCGGTATGCCGGGATCAGGGAAAAGTACAGTAGGAGTTATCCTTGCAAAAGTCCTGGGCTATACCTTCGTGGATTCCGATCTGTTGATCCAGAAAGAAGAAAAAAGACTTTTGAAGGATATTATTGCGAAAGAAGGACAGGAAGGCTTCCTGGAAATCGAAAATCGTGTGAATAAGTCCATAGACACAGAAAATTCCGTGATCGCCACAGGAGGCAGCGTGGTATATTGCCGGGAGGCCATGGAGCATTTAAAAGAAATCGGGACGATTCTGTATCTGAAACTGGATTATCCGATCCTGAACAGAAGACTCAGCAACCTGATCGGAAGAGGCGTGGTCCTCAGAGAAGGACAGACGCTGAAGGATCTTTACGAAGAAAGAGTGCCCCTTTACGAAAAATATGCAGATTATATAATTGACGAGAAAAAAACCGACGCAGAAGGAACTTTGCAGAAAATATTGGAAATCCTAAAATGATTACAGAATTAAAATAAAATTCATGTAAAAAGAAGAAGGGTAAAATTTTAATTTTTGTTTACAAAAACATTTATCTGTTATAATATTATGGTTAAGTCATAAAATGATACCAAGGGTCCAAAAGCCATGTGTTTCATGCTTGCATGAAAAAAACATGGACTGGTACAGTACTTCGCAAATAGCTCAAACCAATTACTTGCCTGTTTTTTCAATTGCACAAGTCAAAAAGCCTCGACGTAGCCCACTACGTCTGCGTTTTTTGACTGGCACACTCGGAAAAACATTCGGCGCAATTGATTTGGCGATTTGTCGAGCACTGTACCGGGACCCGTAAAACATGAGCAGGAAGGCCGGCAGGCCGGAGTGCATTACAGGGGAAAATGGAGTATAAGGGCCTGTCTTTGGGACAGGCAGTTAAATATAGACAGGCATAAGCCAAAATAAGAGGTGTGTATATGGAACAGTATATTATCAAAGGCGGAAATCCTTTAGTGGGAGAAGTAGAGATAGGCGGTGCGAAGAACGCAGCTCTGGCTATCCTGGCGGCAGCGATCATGACAGACGAGGCTGTGCATATTGAGAATCTGCCGGATGTGCGGGATATTAATGTCCTGCTGGAGGCTATCAGAGAGATCGGTGCGACGGTGGACCGTATCAGTCCTACAGAAGTAAGGATCGTAGGATCTACAATTGGAAATATTACTGTTGAGTACGAATATATAAAGAAGATCAGAGCTTCCTATTATCTCCTGGGAGCTCTTCTCGGGAAATATAAAAATGCGGAGGTTCCTCTTCCCGGAGGCTGCAATATCGGCAGCCGTCCTATTGACCAGCATTTAAAAGGATTCCGTGCCCTGGGGGCCTCTGTAGACATTATCCACGGGGCTGTAGTGGCTAAGGCAGAAGAACTGAGAGGAAAGCATATTTTCCTGGACATGGTTTCTGTAGGCGCTACCATTAATATCATGATGGCAGCAGCTATGGCAAACGGTTATACCACTATTGAAAATGCGGCCAAAGAGCCTCATGTGGTAGATGTGGCCAATTTCCTGAACAGCATGGGAGCCAATATCAAAGGGGCAGGTACTGATGTGATCCGTATCAGAGGTGTGGAAAAACTTCATGGCACCAGCTATTCCATTATTCCTGATCAGATCGAGGCGGGTACTTTTATGTGTGCCGCCGCTGCTACCATGGGAGATATCATGGTGAAAAATGTCATTCCCAAGCATCTGGAAGCAACCACTGCAAAACTGGAAGAAATCGGTTGTCAGGTAGAAGAATTCGACGATGCAGTCCGGGTAGTTGCCAATAAGCGGCTGAAACGGACAAATGTGAAGACTATGCCTTATCCCGGATATCCTACGGATATGCAGCCACAGTTTGCAGTAGCGCTGACCCTGGCAGAGGGGACAAGCATTATTACGGAAAGTATTTTCGAGAATCGCTTTAAATATGCGGCAGAGCTGGTGCGCATGGGCGCAGATATCAAAGTTGAGGGAAACACAGCCATTGTCAATGGCGTAGAAAAGCTGACAGGTGCTCAGGTCAGCGCACCGGACCTTCGGGCAGGAGCAGCTCTGGTCATCGCAGGTCTGGCGGCAGAAGGGATCACTATCGTAGATGATATTGTGTATATCCAGAGAGGTTACGAGCGTTTTGAAGAAAAACTGAGAAGTCTTGGCGCAGAAATTGAAAAAGTTTCCAGCGAGAAAGAAATCAAAAAGTTCCAGCTTCGGGTTGGGTGAAAAATATTACTTGACGCAGAGAGAAAAAAGCGTTAATGTATTATTCGAAAATTGAACAAAGGATATTTTTTCTCTTATTCAGAGTGATGGAGTTACATAGGAACTGTGAAGTCACGGCAACCCCGCTATGCGGAAGGTGCCAACCTGAGCGAATAAATCGAACAATAAGAGGATTCATATTGTATCATATGTGGGTCCGCTTATGCGGGCCCTTTCCTATGGCAGAATACATCCGCTTCCCTGAATGGGTGAAAGACAAATGAAAGGAGAACAACATGGAAAAAAGATTATTTACATCAGAGTCTGTTACAGAAGGTCATCCGGATAAAATGTGCGATGCCATTTCCGATGCGATCTTAGACGCACTTATGGAAAAAGATCCTATGAGCCGTGTAGCCTGCGAGACAGCAACTACCACAGGTCTGGTCATGGTCATGGGAGAGATTACCACCAAGGCATATGTGGATATCCCCAGGATTGTCCGGGACACGGTAAGAGAGATCGGATATACAAGAGCAAAATATGGTTTTGACGCAGATACCTGCGGTGTGATCACTACCATTGACGAGCAGTCTGCCGATATTGCTCTGGGTGTGGACAAGGCTCTGGAAGCCAAGGAACATAAAATGTCTGAGGAAGAATTGGATGCCATTGGCGCCGGTGACCAGGGTATGATGTTTGGTTTTGCTACAGACGAGACAGAAGAATATATGCCTTATCCTATCGCCCTTGCCCATAAGCTGGCCAGACAGCTGACAAAAGTCCGCAAAGACGGCACGCTGACTTACTTAAGACCTGATGGAAAGACACAGGTAACTGTAGAGTACGATGAAAATGACAGACCTGTACGTCTGGATGCTGTAGTGCTTTCTACCCAGCACGATCCTGAAGTGACCCAGGAACAGATCCATGAAGATATTAAGAAATATGTGTTTGACCCGATCCTGCCCAAGGAAATGGTTGATGAAAACACAAAATTCTTTATTAATCCTACGGGCCGTTTTGTTATCGGCGGACCTCACGGAGACAGCGGACTGACAGGACGTAAGATCATCGTGGATACCTACGGCGGATATGCCCGTCACGGCGGCGGAGCTTTTTCCGGAAAAGACTGCACCAAGGTAGACCGTTCTGCAGCCTACGCCGCCCGTTATGTGGCAAAGAATCTGGTGGCGGCAGGCCTGGCAAGAAAATGCGAGATTCAGTTATCTTATGCTATCGGCGTTGCCCATCCTACCTCGATCATGGTAGATACCTTTGGTACAGGAAAGCTTTCCGACAACCGTCTGGTAGAGATCATCCGGGAGAATTTTGATCTGAGACCGGCAGGAATTATCAAGATGCTGGATCTGCGCCGTCCCATTTACAAGCAGACCGCTGCATACGGACATTTCGGAAGAAACGACCTGGATCTGCCCTGGGAGAAACTGGACAGAGCAGACACCCTGAAGAAATATCTGGAACAGTAAAACAGAAAAAAGCGGGGAGCCTCCCCGCTTTTTTAAATTCCTCTGAAATCAAACAAGTCCTTTACCGATATGCCCAGAGCCTCAGCAATATCCAGAAGACTGTCCAGGGATATGGAAGTCTTGATATTAGGTGCTTCGATATTGCTGATATGGGTCCTGCTTAAGCCTACAAGGGAAGCCAGCTGTCCCTGAGTCAGGCCTTTCAGTTTGCGGTAATAGGAAATGGTAAGCCCCAGTTCCCGGAGCTGTTTCAGACGCTTATCTTCTGTCATTGCCAATCTCCTTTTTGCTACACTATAGCATTGGAAATAAATGGCAAAAACAAACTGTGAATATGCAAATGCAAAATTATATAAGCATAAGCAAATTAATAGTAGGAAAATGCAAATTATAAGCCGTTTATGGTATGGCACATATCCTCTAAACGGAATATCCGGACATGACTGCCGGAAATTGCCTCAAACCCGGCCACAAAATCGGAAGTAGAGAAAAGATAGTACCATTTCTCCCTGTCAGGAAAGAGCCCGGCGTGTTTCTGAAGAACAGAAAGTGTATCCACATCCAGCCAGTCTTCCGTAAGAAAACAGGAGCCAAGGAGAATCTGCTTTTCCCCGGCAGCGGCGATGGGGATGTACTCTGTGCGCTTTCTTGTAGGATGCTGCCCCCACCACATGCCTACCTGATCTATAGAAAAGGGGACATCTCCCCGCATCTGCTCCAGGCGGAGAAAATCACGGCAGATATCTTCAAAGGCAGACTTTAAATAAACAGAAAGAGCGGGGAACACATGATTTTGAAAGATTTCCCTGCCCTTTCCTGTTTCAATCTCTCCCTGGAAAGGATAGACAAAGGTGTACCAGAAGCGGAACCCACTGTCCAGGATTCTGTATAAAGCCCGGCGGCTGGAGACAGGTTCAGTAACAGGAACCAGTTTTTCAGTCAGTCCCTGCTTTTCCAGAGAAGTCAGGAGACTGCTGGCAGCACTGGGGGTAAGCTCTGTTCGGTCACAGATTTCCTGCAGATGCCGGGGGATAGAGCCGATGGCAGCCAGGATCCCGCCTATGAGAGGAGAACTTCCATAATGCCTTTGGAGTTTTTCCGGGACCAGCCTGTATAGACTGCCTTTTTCCCGGAAAAATAATTGTTCCAGATTTTCTTTGACCGGAAACTCCGAAGAGAAGTACTCCAGGAGTCCGGGATTGCCTCCGGTAACACTGTAAAGAAGCAATTGATCCATAGGAGAAAGCTCCGGATACAGGCGGCAGAGTTCAAAAAAGTTGAAATTTCTAAGGCGGAAGGCCCGGTCTTTCCTGGGAGCTTCTTTTTCCCAAATACTGGATGGTTTACATAAAATTACAAAAAGCCTGCAGGCAGGGTCCTCTTTTTCCAGAGCCAGAAGCTGGGTGGAAAGACGGCGGTTCTGAGCAGAAAGATATTGGAAATCATCCAGGATCAGTACCAGAGGCTCTCCAAGAGAAGCCTTTTTTAAAGCTTTCATAAGCCCGGAAGTCCTGGTGACTGTGGCAAAACTTTCTCCCAGTTCACGAAGGCACACATCCCGGAGCAAGCGGAAATTCTCCTGCCAGGGAACACAGGAAGCCTTATAGAAAAGTGTCTTTTTTCCCTTCAGAAACTCTTCAAGCAGACGCGATTTTCCTTCTCCCGGATAGGAATAAAGAGAAACACAGCAGGGCATACCGGCATCATAAAGCTGATTTAATTTTGTAAGTAATTGTTCTTTATCGATAAACATGATCTGTCCTTTTCAATTCTAAGTTTTTGGCCTTGCTATCCTCATTTTAGAGGGGATCTGACAGAAAGTCAAAGTATTTCCCCGGAATTTTTATAGAAAGTTTAGATTTAGCCCCTGTTTCTTTAGAGGAAAAAGAAAAAAATTATGCTATAATGGACAAAGATAAGAAAGAGGCAGGAATATATATGAAGCTGAAGACAAGAATTATTATTTCATTTTTTATTATCGTGCTTGAGCCTGTGATCTTTACTGTTCTGGCATTCTGGGCCTTCAGCCACTATCAGCTGGGCCTTATTGAAAAACAGTACGGGATAGAGAATCCTACTTATGAGTCTTTGGCCAACACAGCAGAGGTTGTGGCGCATCTGACCAATAAGGCGGCACAAGAGCTGGAAGAGACAGCCGAGACGAATCCGGAACAGTTTACGGACGTTCAGTATCTGGAAGAGATGAATACGGAACTGAAAGACAGCAATTCTTATCTCCTGGTACGGGAGGACGGCAGGATCACGTATTTTGGCTGTGAAAATTATCCCAGCGAGCTGATCGAGAAGCTGGATAATATTTATCAGGGAGACGATGCGGGTATCAGCGACAGGGTATATCTGGGCGACAGAGTCCAGTCTCTGGTAAAGCAGATCAATTTCTCAACATCTGCGATCCAGGAAGGAAATGTTTACATTGTTTCCAATGCTCTTGAGACCCTTCCCCAGCTTCGGAACCTTACGGAAACCATGATCATTACGGTGATCCTGATCCTGGCGATCACTGCTCTGTGGCTTACATGGTGGATCTACCGGGGTGTGATCGCACCTCTGGATAAGCTGCGGATGGCTACCCAGAAGATCAAGGATGGGGATCTGAACTTTTCTGTGACTACAGAAGGCGTCAGCGAGATCGCAGACCTGTGCCAGGATTTTGAGGACATGCGCCAGCGTCTGAAGGAGAATGCCGAGGAGAAGGTGGCCTTTGACAAAGAGAGCAAGGAGCTGATCAGCAATATATCCCATGATCTGAAGACGCCGATCACTGCTATCAAGGGATATGTGGAAGGGATCATGGACGGAGTGGCCAATACTCCGGAGAAGCAGGAGCGCTATATTAAAACCATATATACAAAAGCAAATGATATGGACCGGCTGATCAATGAACTGACCTTTTATTCCAAGATGGATACCAACCGGATTCCTTATACCTTTAATAAGATTTCCGTGACAGATTTTTTTGACGACTGTGCGGAAGACCTCAGCCTGGAACTGGAGGCAAAAGGTGTGGACTTCGCCTACTCCAATTACGTGGAACCGGAAGTCATGGTCATTGCAGATGCGGAACAGATTAAGAGAGTAGTAAATAATATTGTCAGCAATTCTCTGAAATATATGGCCCCGGGACGGATCAAGAGGATCAATCTCAGGGTAAGAGATGTGGGTGACTTTATCCAGGTGGAACTGGAGGATAACGGCAAAGGGATCGCAACCAGGGATCTTCCCAACATATTTGACCGGTTTTACCGCACAGACGCTTCCAGAAATTCTTCCCAGGGAGGAAGCGGCATAGGGCTTTCCATTGTAAAGAAGATCATGGAAGACCACGGAGGAAAGGTGTGGGCCACAAGCAAGGAAAATATCGGGACAGTCATGTACTTTGTCCTTAGAAAATATCAGGAGGTACCCGTAAATGAGTAAAATTTTAATTATTGAAGATGAAGAGGCCATTGCAGATCTGGAAAAGGACTATCTGGAACTCAGTGGCTTTGAGGTGGAGATCGAGCACAGGGGAGACGTAGGGCTGAAAAGAGCTCTGGAAGAAGATTTCGACCTGTTTATCCTGGATTTAATGCTTCCGGAGGTAGACGGCTTTGAAATCTGCCGGGAGATCCGTAATCAGAAGAATACGCCTATTATCATGGTGTCCGCCAAGAAGGATGACATTGATAAGATCCGTGGATTGGGCCTGGGAGCAGACGACTATATGACAAAGCCTTTCAGTCCCAGTGAGCTGGTGGCAAGAGTAAAGGCTCATCTGGCCAGATATGAGCGTCTCATCGGCACCGGCGTTCAGGAGAATGATGTGATCGAGATCCGGGGGCTGAAGATTGATAAGACTGCCCGACGGGTATGGGTAAACGGAGAAGAGAAAAATTTCACTACCAAAGAATTCGACCTCCTTACTTTCCTGGCTCAGAACCCCAACCGGGTTTTTACCAAAGATGAATTGTTTAAGGAAATCTGGGATATGGAATCTATCGGCGATATTGCCACGGTTACTGTCCATATCAAGAAGATCCGGGAAAAAATAGAGTTTAACACAGCAAAACCTCAGTATATTGAAACTATCTGGGGAGTAGGATACCGGTTTAAGGTGTAAACGATATAGATGAAGGAAAAAAGGAGCTGCCTCATGAAACATTCCAGGTGTTGTTTCATGGAGCAGCTCCTTTCTGAGAAAATTCTAGCATCCGCAGAAAAAGATCCCAAGAGGAGAGCGCTGAGAATCCCGGGCTTTGCCTCTCTTTCTTTTTATAGTATAATAAAAAAATATCAGAGGTCTTGGGCCCGTGCTTAAATTTTATGGGAGATTGCTTTGAAAAAGAAAAATATTTATGACGGGATCCTTTCCTTTAAGGGAACCTGGAGAACTTATCAAAGAAGAGTCCTGGAGGAAGGAGACCGGTATCTGGAGGATGGGAAAATACATATTGTGGCGGCGCCGGGAGCAGGGAAGACCACCCTTGGTATTGAGCTGATCCGGAGAACGGGACAGCCCTGCCTGATTCTTTCGCCCAGGATCGTGATACGGGAACAGTGGCTGGACCGTATCCGTCAGTCTTTTCTGGAAGAAAGCAAAGGCCGGGAACTGCTTTCCAATGATCTGAAGAAGCCGGCTAAGATCACTTCCGTGACTTATCAGACCCTTTACGCTGCTGTTAAAGGCTGTAGTACGGCAGAGGAGAGCCGGGAGGGGGAAGAGCCGGAGAGGATGGATTTTTCAGAGTTTCAGCTATTGGAAACTGTCCGGAAGGCAGGGATAAAGACCATCTGTCTGGATGAATGCCACCACCTGAAAAATGAGTGGTGGAAGGCCCTGGAAACCTTTATGAAAGAAATGAAAGGGGTAACTGTGATCAGCCTGACGGCTACGCCGCCTTATGATTCCACGCCGGCCCAGTGGGACCGGTATATTCAGATGTGCAGAGAGATTGATGCACAGATCACCATACCGGAACTGGTAAAGGAAGGAAGTCTCTGCCCCCACCAGGATTATGTATATTTCAGTTATCCAACAGGAGAAGAAGAAAGACAGATTCTTCAGTTTCGGGCAGCGGCAGGAGAAATGTTTGAGAAACTTCTGCAAGACAGCCGGCTGAGTACTGCTGTGGCTTCCCATAAGGCTCTGCTGGATTATGAAGGTTATTTTGACCAGATGCTGGAGAATCCGGCTTATCTGTCTTCTTTGCTGATCTTCTGCCAGTGTCTGGGGATTCCATATTCACCGGCCTGGCTCCAGGTTCTGTGTGTGGAAAATCTGCCGGATATGTCGGAAAAATGGATGGAAATTTTTCTCCAGGGATTCCTTTATGAGGATCGGGAAAGCTATATCTGTCCGGATGGATACCGGGAAGGGCTGGCAAAGGAGCTGAAAACTGCAGGACTTATAGAGCAGGGGCAGGTACATTTTCTTATGAGCCGTTCTATGGAGCGGATAGTGGCTAACAGCAGAGGAAAGATGGAGAGTATCTGCCGGATCGCTTCCTGGGAATATTCTTCTATGAGAGAGGAACTGCGTATGCTGATCCTGACGGACTATGTGAGAAAGGAGGCAGAGAAGGCTCTGGGAGATCCGGAACAGGAAGTGGGAAACTTAGGCGTACTGCCGGTTTTTGAGCTTTTGAGGAGACAGGCTATGGACTGGAGGCTGGGCGTTCTCTGCGGCAGCTTTCTGATTTTTCCGGACAGCGGAAAAGAAGCGTTTCTGGAGGAGGCAGCCCGGCAGGCACCGGAACTGAAGCCGGAATGGAAACCTCTTACAGATGCCGGTGGAAAGGCTCTGGGCTATACGAAGATTCAGATTCATGGAAATTCCCATGTCTATACACAGATCATGACAAGGCTTTTTGAGATGGGTGAAGTCCAGATTCTTACCGGTACCAAGGCTCTTTTGGGAGAAGGCTGGGACTCTCCTTGCATTAATGCACTGATTCTGGCAAGCTTTGTCGGATCTTATGTTCTGGGAAATCAGATGAGGGGACGGGCAGTGCGGATCAATGAAAAGAAACCGGATAAGGTCAGCAATATCTGGCATCTGGTCTGTCTTCTGCGTCCGGAGGAACAGCAGGAGAAGAGGAGGCTGGGGATTTCCGATCCGGAATTATCTCAGGATTTCTATACACTGAAACGGAGAATGGATGGAATCCTGGGCCTTCGCTATGACGGCAGCGCTATTGAGAACGGAATAGGCCGGCTGCATATTATTTCAGGACCATATGAACCTTCCCATGTACAGAGAATCGATCAGGAAATGGAAGAGCTGTCTGCCCGGCGGGAAATCGTTGCCCGGCAGTGGAAGGAGGCCCTGTGGCTTTATAAAAAGACAGAAACTATGGACCAGCGTGCAGCAGAGAAAAAATCCATTTCCGGGAGCGTGCATTTTTATAATGCCCTGGGAGCCCAGATCATCCTGGTCCTTATGGAAATCTGCAATACATTGATACGAGTAAATCTTACCAGAGGGACCTTTTTTTCTAATACGGTCTTTTTCCTTATTTCTGCAATTTTTATAGCAGGAACTTTTCTTTTCGGAAAAAGACTGATCTGGTGGCTGACGCCCATGAGCCGGTATAAGGCTTTGACCAGAGGCCTTCTGGCTGCTCTGAAAAAAAGAGGCTGTATTGACTCTGGATGCCGGGCAGCTGTCCGGGAAGAAAGGGGGATCCGCTTCTGGGCATGGCTTGAAGGAGGCACAGACAGGGAGAAAGCAGTTTTTGCCCAGGCCCTGGAAGATATGCTGAAACCTATTGAAAATCAGAGATATCTTCTTGTCTATGGACGAAACAGAGAAAAACCTGTAGAATATTTCTGCGTGCCCGGGATTTTTTCGGGGACAAAGGAAAAAGCAGAAAATTTTCGGAAAGATATGGAACCGCATATCGGAAAATATCATCTGATCTATACAAGAAACCCGGAAGGAAGAAGAGTACTCCTGAGAGGGAGGGCAGAGGCTTTTTCCAATAAAAATGAGAGAAAGATCTACAGAAAAAAAACAGTAACAGGAGCTTTGGAATGAAGGAGACGGGAAAATATCTGGACCGGACGCTGTATCAATATGGAAGAGGCCAGGATTATCCTTTTCATATGCCCGGCCATAAAAGACAGGCAGTGACCCCTTATCTGACAGATCCATGGAAAGAAGATATCACAGAGATTACGGGCTTTGATAATCTCCACCATGCAGAAGGGATCCTGAAGGAGGCGCAGGAATACGGGGCAAAGATATTCAGGGCTAAGAGAACCTGGTTCTTGATCAATGGAAGTACCGCCGGGATTCTGGCAGCAGTATCTGCCTGTACCAGTCCCGGGGGAAAGATCCTTATGGCCAGAAACAGCCATAAAGCAGTTTATCACGCCGCTTATTTAAGACAGCTGAAGACAGAATATCTTTATCCTTCCCGGGAAAAGACACTGGGGATAAACGGCGGGATCTTCCCGGAAGACGTGGAGTCTGCCTTAGAAAAAGATCCGGATATCCAGGCAGTACTGATCACTTCCCCTACTTATGACGGGATTCTGTCTGATGTAAAAAGAATCGCCCAGGCAGCGCACAGACACAGGATTCCCCTTATTGTGGACGAGGCCCACGGGGCTCATCTGCCCTTTCACCAGCTCTTTCCCAAATCTGCCCTGTATCTTGGAGCCGATCTGGTGATACAGAGTTTACATAAAACACTTCCTTCCCTGACCCAGACGGCGGTCCTCCACCAGCAGTCTGACCTGGTGTCCGGAGAAAGACTGGAGCGTTTTCTTGGAATCTATCAGACAAGCAGCCCTTCCTATGTTCTCATGGCCTCTATAACTGCCTGCCTGCGCTATCTGGAAGAAAATGGCGGACAGGCTTTTGACAGGTATGTTTTCCGGCTGGAACAGTGCAGAAGAAAGCTGAGCCAGATGAAAAATCTCTATCTGCCGGGGAGAGAGATCTGGGGACAGGGGGGGATCTTTGATCTGGACCTGTCAAAGATCCTTATATCCGGAGCAGGAGCAGGTATACAAGGCCCGGCCCTCCACAGGATCCTGAGAGAGAAATACAGGCTGGAGATGGAAATGGAAGCCCCGGGATATGTGCTGGCTCTTACCAGTGTTATGGACACAGAAGAAGGATTCGGAAGACTGACAAAGGCTCTGGAGGAGATAGATTCCGCACTGGCTCAGGCATATCCCACAAAAGCAGGGATTCACAGAATAAGCATTCCTTCTTTTGGAAAATATCCGGAAGAGCTCCGGCCCAGACAGGAGATGACCATAGCCCGGGCTATGGAATCAGAGATGGAAGAAAAGGACCTGGAATATGGCGCCGGAAGAATATCCGGGGAGTTTGCCTATCTGTATCCCCCGGGAATTCCCATTCTGACACCCGGAGAGGAGATCAGCCGGGAATTTATCCAAAGGGCCGGCCTCTGGAAGAAACAGGGACTGGAGCTTCAGGGACTTTCCGATTATAGTTTGAAAAAAATAAAGACAGTAAAAATATAATAATAAAGCAGGCGGCGAGTCTGGAATCCTGCAGGATTTGCCGACCGGGAAATAAAGAGGAAAAAGATGGGAAAAATATTTTATATTATGGGAAAAAGTTCATCGGGAAAGGATACGATATACAGAAGGCTTCTGGAGGATAGAGAGCTGGAGCTGAGGAATATCATCCTATATACTACCAGACCTATGCGTCAGGGAGAACAGCCGGGAAGAGAATATTATTTTGTGAATGAAGAGGATTTCCGGGAATATCAGGCTCAGGGCAGGATCATTGAATCCAGAACCTATCAGACTGTGTATGGCCCCTGGATCTACTTTACCGCAGATGACGGACAGATCGAGCTGGAAAAAAGGAACTACCTGGGAATCGGTACCCTGGAGTCGTATATATGTATGAAGGAATATTACGGAGAGGGAAATCTCTGTCCTCTTTATATAGAGGTAGAAGACGGGGAGAGGCTGAAGAGGGCCATTCATAGAGAGGAACTTCAACCGGAGCCGAAATATGCGGAAATGTGCAGGAGATTTCTGGCAGATGAGGAAGACTTTTCTCCTGAAAACCTGAAAAAGGCAGGAATCATAAGGCACTTTGAAAATACAGAGCTGGAAAGCTGTGTAAAGGAGCTGAAAACCTGTATACAAAAGTTGCAGTAACTGAAAAAACTGTGCTATAATTACATAATGTATTATATTTGCAAAAACATAAACAGGAATTGAGGTGGATTGCAATGCAGGAAATGGAAAAAGTATTGGGACATGAAGAAGTGATCAAACATTTACAGAATGCTGCGGCTATGGACAAGGTTTCCCATTCCTATATTTTTGCAGGAGAGAAGGGAAGCGGCAAAAAACTTCTGGCAAAACTCTTTGCTATGACATTGCAGTGTGAGAAACATGGAAAAGAACCATGTCTGCAGTGCAGTTCCTGTAAGAAAGCCATGAACCGGAATCACCCGGATATTATTTATGTGACCCATGAGAAGCCCAACTCCATCGGAATCGAGGATATCAGAGAACAGCTGATCGGGGATGTGGCAATTAAGCCATATATCGGTCCCCATAAAATATACATTGTAGATGAAGCAGAGAAGATGACGGTACAGGCACAGAATGCGCTGCTGAAGACCATTGAGGAGCCCCCGGCTTACGCAGTGATCCTTCTCCTGGTAAACAACGGAGGCTCGCTGCTTCCTACTATTTCTTCCAGGTGTGTGACTCTGAATTTTAAGCCGGTGCGGGATGAAGTGATCCGGCAGTACCTTATGGAAGAGCTTCATGTGCCGGATTATCAGGCGGAGATCAGTGTTGCCTTTGCCCAGGGAAATGTTGGAAAGGCAAAACAGATCGCTACGGCAGAGGATTTTTCTCAGATGATGGAGTCTGCGCTCAGGATCCTGAAGAAAAGCAAGGACATGGAGGTCTATGAAATGGTGGATGCCATTAAGACACTTTCTGAGGAAAAGCATACCATTTATGAGTATCTGGATCTGTTTCTTGTATGGTTCCGGGACGTACTGATGTTCAAAGCCACACATGAGATAGACGGTCTGGTGTTCAGACAGGAATATAAGGATATAAAAAGCCGCGCAGACAAAAGTTCTTATGAAGGTCTGGAAAATATTATCAAAGCCATTGAGAACGCAAAAGTGCGGCTGCAGGCAAATGTGAATTTTGAGCTGACCATGGAGCTTTTGTTTTTGACAATCAGGGAGAACTGACATGATAAGAGTAATTGGAGTAAGATTTCGCAACGTAGGAAAAATATATTATTTTTCACCAAAGAATCTGGAAATCAAAGCGGGAGACCATGTGATCGTGGAGACGGCCAGAGGTGTAGAATACGGAAATGTGGTGCTGGCGCCCAGAGACGTGAAGGAAGAAAAAGTTGTCCAGCCTTTGAAGGACGTTATCCGGATCGCCAATCCTCAGGATGACAAGAAGGAAGAGACCAACCGGAAGAAAGAGAAGGAAGCTTACAAGATCTGCCAGAAAAAGATCCGGGAACATGGACTGGAAATGAAACTGATCGATGTGGAGTATACCTTTGATAATAATAAGATCCTGTTTTATTTTACTGCTGACGGCAGGATTGACTTCCGTGAACTGGTAAAGGATCTGGCGGCGGTTTTCAAGACGAGGATCGAGCTGCGGCAGATCGGCGTCAGAGACGAGACAAAGATCCTGGGAGGCATTGGTATCTGCGGAAGAGAATTATGCTGCCACACTTATCTCTCAGAGTTTGTTCCTGTTTCTATCAAGATGGCAAAGGAGCAGAACCTGTCCCTGAATCCTTCCAAGATATCCGGGGTCTGCGGCCGGCTGATGTGCTGCCTGAAGAATGAGGAAGAAACTTACGAGGAGCTGAACAGAAAGCTGCCCAACACAGGAGATAAGGTGACCACGCCTGAGGGGCTGAAGGGAGAGGTGCAGAGTGTCAATGTCCTCCGCCAGCAGGTGAAGGTAGTGGTAGACATAGATGATGAAAAGGAAGTAAGAGAGTATCAGGCTTCAGAGCTGAAATTTAAGTCCAGACAGAAAAAGATAAAGATCACAGATGAAGAAATGAAAGCCTTAAAAGAACTGGAAAAGGATAAATAAGGAAAGGATCATCCATTCATGGAAGAGAACAGACTGATCAGAGAAAATGAGAGGCTGGATGACCTCCAGAACGGATATATGCTGATACAGAACCCTTCGCAGTTCTGTTTTGGCATAGATGCAGTGCTTCTCTCCTGGTATGCAAAAGTCAGACCGGGAGAGAAAGCGCTGGATATGGGGACGGGCACAGGGATCGTCCCTATTTTATTAAAAGCAAGGTATCCCGAGGGAAAATATACAGGTTTGGAGATACAGCCGGAAAGCGCCCAAATGGCCAAAAGAAGTGTGGCCTATAATCACCTGGAGGAGGATATTTCCATTACCCTGGGAGATATTAAGGACGCTTACCGGATCTATGGAGGTTCTTCCTTTGATGTGGTGGTGACCAATCCTCCCTATATGATCGGAAGCCATGGGCTTACCGGAGAAAATCAGGCAAAGATCATTGCCCGCCACGAGACCTTGTGTACTCTGGAGGACATCCTGGAGCAGAGCGCAAGAGTGCTGCGGCCAAGGGGAAGATTCTATATGGTACATCGGCCTTTCCGGCTGGCGGAGATCCTGTCAGCTATGGTGAAGCAAAAAATAGAGCCGAAAAGGATGCGGCTTGTTCATCCTTATGTGGATAAGGAACCAAATCTGGTACTTATTGAGGGGATGAGAGGGGGCCGGTCCAGGATGACAGTGGAGAAGCCTCTGATCGTATATGAAGCTCCCGGCGTATATACCAGGGAGGTTTTGGATATTTACGGACAGGAGTGGAAGAAATGAAGGGACAGCTGTATTTATGTGCAACCCCTATCGGCAATCTGGAAGATATTACTTTCCGGGTGCTGCGTATATTAAAAGAAGCAGATCTGATCGCAGCGGAGGATACCAGGAACAGCAGAAAGCTTCTGAATCATTTTGAGATAAAGACCCCTATGACCAGCTATCATGAATACAATAAATATGACAAGGGCAGATGGCTGGTAAGCCAGATGGAAGAAGGAAAACAGGTAGCTCTGATCACCGATGCCGGAACTCCGGGGATCTCAGATCCGGGAGAAGAGCTGGTGGCTATGTGCTGGGAAGCGGGAATACCGGTGACTTCTGTTCCCGGACCGGCAGCCTGCATCGCGGCCCTTACCATGTCCGGACTGCCAGCCAGGAGGTTTTCTTTTGAGGCTTTTCTGCCACAGGACAAAAAGGAGCGGAGAGCAATCCTGGAGGAGATGAAGACAGATACCAGGACCCTGATTCTTTATGAAGCTCCCCACCGTCTGGTAAAGACACTGGAAGAACTTTTTCATGAGCTGGGAGACCGGAAGATCGCAGTCTGCAGAGAACTGACCAAAAAACATGAGACAGTCTTTAAAGGAACTTTGGGGGAAGCCTGGAAATGGTATCAGGAGAACCTTCCAAAGGGGGAATGCGTCCTGGTCCTGGAAGGGAAGTCCAGAGAGGAAATTTTTCAGGAAGAGAGAAAAAAATGGGAGGACATGTCTGTGGCAGAACACATGGAGTTGTATCTGAGTCAGGGCATGGAGAAAAAGGAAGCCATGAAGCAGGTGGCAAAGGACCGGGGCGTAGGTAAGCGGGAGATTTATCAGACCCTGCTTCAGAAGCCCTGAATCCAACTGAGCCAGTACGGGGGATAAGTTATGGAGGAGAACGAAAGAAAAAGACAGAGAGAACGGGAGAGAAGAAGGGAACTGCGCCGCCGTCAGGTACGCAGACAGAAGATAATTTTTGGAGGAGGGGCGGCGGGGATTCTGCTTCTTCTGATACTGGTACTTGCGGTGCAGGGCATGTCGGCTGCCAGTGCAGAGGCAAAGGTGAAAGAACTGGCAGAGAAAAAACAGGAACAGGCCCGAAAAGAAGAAAAAGAGCCGGAAATCGTCAGTCTTACCATAAGTGCGGCCGGAGACTGTACTCTGGGTACAGATGAATATTTTAATTATTCCACCAGTCTTCCGGCGAAATATGAGGCAGTACAGGAACCGGGATATTTTTTTCGGAAAGTAGAACCTATTTTTTCCCAGGATGATCTGACCATTGTGAACATGGAAGGAATCCTTACCTCGGAGGAACTGCCAAGGGAGATCAAGCAGTTTGCTTTTAAAGGGGATCCGGAATATACCCAGATACTTACGGAAGGGTCTGTGGAGGCGGCCAACCTGGCTAATAATCACAGCCGTGACTATGGGGAGCAGAGCTATACCGACACCATAGAGATTATGGAAAATGCCGGCATCCCTACCTTCGGCTATGACAGAACGGTGCTTCTGGATGTAAAGGGGATCAAAGTAGGTCTTCTGGGAACTTATGAGCTGGCGGACCATATGGGATGTGAGGAAGAAATGATCAAAAATATTGAGAGCCTGCAAGCCCAGGGGGCCCAGCTGATCATCGCTTCTTTTCACTGGGGAATCGAGCGTACCAATATCCCCAATGAGATCCAGGTGGATCTGGCCCATTCCGCTATAGACCACGGCGCAGATCTGGTCCTGGGGCATCATCCCCATGTACTCCAGGGGATCGAGACTTATAAAGGAAAGAACATTGTCTACAGTCTGGGAAATTTCTGTTTCGGAGGAAACTCCGGGCCAAACGATATGGACGCTATGATCTTCCAGCAGACTTTCACGCTGGAAGACGGAGAACTGACAGAAGACAATGTGACCAATGTGGTTCCGGTGAAAATTTCCGGATCCTGGGCCCAGGGGGTGAATGACTATCAGCCTACCCCTGTGGACGGTGACATCGGAGAGGCTGTCATCGCACGTGTGGAAGAGTACAGCCAGAGCCTGGCAGAACAATATGGCACAGAAGCGGCGCAGATCCAGTCTTCGCTGGACAACAACCAGGAAAAGGAGGCGCAGACAGAGGCTGTAGCCGGAGCCGCTGTGGGAGAATAGACTTATAATATCAGAAAATCCTTCATATAGTTAATTGAGAAAAAAATTGGGAGTTTCCTATGCTGAATTATCTCTGGGGCGGCATGCTCCTGGTAGGGATCCTATATGGAGGGATCACAGGAAATATGAATGAAGTGACGGAGGCTGCCCTTTCCTCTGCGGAAGAGGCAGTATCTCTTTGCATTACCATGGCAGGGATCGTGGCCATGTGGGTGGGATTGATGGAGATTGCCAGAGCCTCGGGCCTGGTGGACCGTCTCACCAGTGCAATGAGACCGGTGCTTCATTTTTTATTTCCTCAGATACCAAAAGAACACAGATCTCTGGAATACATATCTGCCAATATGATCGCTAATTTTCTGGGCCTTGGCTGGGCGGCCACGCCTTTCGGACTGAAGGCCATGGAAGAGCTGGGAAAACTGGAGGAGGACAGAAGAGAAGGAAAAGCGGCAGGAAAGGCCAGAGGAAGGGGAATTGCGGGAAATGAGATGTGTACCTTTCTTATTATTAATATTTCTTCTATACAGTTGATCCCGGTAAATATCATTGCTTATCGGAGCCAGTACGGCAGTGTAAATCCTACGGCGATCGTAGGACCGGCTATTGTGGCCACGGCGGTGAGCACTGGACTGGCAGTGGTGTTCTGCAAGATGATGGAGAGAAAAGGGAGAGCATAAAAAGCTCTCCCTTCCCTATCCGCTTGATCAGAAATCCTTCAGTACTGCGCCTGCTGCTTTACACAGTATCCACCAGATCACAGCCGCTGATGATCCTATCCCACAGATTTTCTCTTAACTCCGCTTTGGGATCCTGAGGATTTGCGTCTCCCAGCTCCCAGTAAGGAAGACGCTCCTGCTCCAGCTCTTCAAGTTTTTCAACTCTGCCTTCCAGAAAACTCCGAAGCCTTCGGCGGCAGCTTTCCAGACGGGTTTGTATCCCTCCCAGACGGATATCCAGCAGCTCATAGCCAAAAGGCTTGGCGTCAGCAAACCAGAGAGCTTCCCTGGAAGTATGCATATCCCCCAGATTCCGGAGAATATTGGGGATAACTTTCCCGCAAATTTCTTTTAATGTGGATAAGTCCCTGGCATCATAAGCGTTTTTTATCCGAACCCCCAGGCCGGCCTTTTGAGAAAGAACCAGAGCCAGGCAATAATAAAATCTGAAAAATTCCTGATATTCTCCGGGGGATGCTGCCAGGACTTCCAGCTTATCTGCCAGTGTCTTATAATAAATTTCCGTGTCCGTATCCTTCAGATGATAGTCGAAGATCCCCAGCATAGGATCCTGGTACAGCAGATATTTGGAAGGATTGTCTGCGGACAGATTTTTTCCGGAACCTTTGAACAGGGCATCCAGAAGATCCAGCAGGAGAAAGTCTTCCATCTCGGCGTCTATACAATCCCGGAAATAAGTGCGCAGTTTTTCCTCGTAAAGATCTTCGTGGAAGCAAAGGAAGGAGAAGACTGCAAGGCCCGGCCAGATGGCGTTAATGGGTGTTTCGGCGCCGTTATCCATCCAGCCGGTGGCAAAGACTTCCTGTATGCCCTCCTGCCGGCAGGCATCAAGGGCCAGACGGCTGCAGCAGAAGGCTTTGCCGTAGTTAGGGGAGATCCCGTTCCAGTTCCAGATCCCCCCGGCGAAGACCACCCGGTCTGACAATGCTTTGTGGCCCCGGAGCATATGGCGGTATAGATCCTTTCTGGTGTTATAATAGTCCCAGTATACCATTCCCAGTCCTTTAGGCGGCCTTTCCCAGTCAGAGGTATCTGTATCCCCCTTCACATCGTAATAGCCTCCTCCGGTGTTAGCAGTAATATACATATCGCTCCACATCATAGGAGTCCAGCCGGTTTCCCGGCAGAGTTCCAGAACCTTATCAGTATGTTTCCGGATGATCACAGAACTTTCTTCATAGCCATTTTCTCTCAGATAATTTCCCAGTCCCAGCATATGGGCTTCGTCCATGCCGATATGGATGCTGCAGGTGGAAAAGCAGGATTTCAGAGAGGTTAGCAGGCTGCGGATAAAGGTATATACTTCTTCAGCGCCCACTTTTAAGATGTCCCCTGTATCCCGGAGAGCTTCCGAATTGTGCCACCGAAGAAAGCTGTGGAGATGAGCCAGAGTCTGTACGCAGGGGATCAGCTCGATGCCGAAGAGCGCGCAGTACTTATCCAGATCCCGAAGCTCTTCCCGGGTATACCTTCCTCTGTAGGTGCCGAAATAGGGATAGTCCGGCACCTCATAGGTATCTTCCATATAGAGAAAAAGCTGGTTCATGCCCATCTTGGCCAGTCTGCGGACCAGAGATTTGAGTTTGCCGGGCTTAGCCACAGCATTTCTGGAACAGTCCAGCATAAATCCCCGTCTGGAAAAATAAGGCTTTTCTTCCAGTGAAAAATCTTCGCTGCTATGATGAAGGGCATAATTAAACAGGCGGAAATACTGTGCCGGCTCCTGGAAGCGGATAGTACAGGCATCGCCCTTTTTCTCTATAGAACTAACCGCATTTTCCGGGCTTTCTTCTAAGAGAAAGGTCATTGCCGGTATTTCACCCAGGTTTTTTTCAGATAAAAGAAGGCGGCTCCCTTTCTCAACGGACCGGATCAGGTCCTGGTTCCCACGAAATGAAATATTCATAATGCAGATTCTCCTTATTGATGGGTCTTATAAAATTTTTTCTGATCAAAGTAGTAGTAGACAATGAAAAGCACTGCCGTGAGGCCCCAGGAAATAGGATAGCTCATCAGGATGGACTGTACCCCCGGCCAGTGAGGCACTGCCAGGAAGATCCACAGGATCCGCAGGATACACACACCCGTACAGGTCATGATCATGGGAACCAGCACATTGCCCATACCTCTCAGGGCGCTGGACAGGATTTCGATGAAAATGAAAAGCACGTAGGAAGGTGCGATGATCCTTATGATCTCCATGCCGATCCGGATAACCTCCGGGTCCGTGGTAAACAACTGAAGAAGATACTGCCCCAGGAACAGCAGCAGGGCACTGACCAGCAAGGAAGCGATAAAGTCCAGCAGCAGGCAGACCTTGACGCTTTTTTTCATACGGTCATATTTTCCCGCTCCGTAGTTCTGACCTATAAAGGTTATGATGGACACACTGAAGGCACCGGAGATCATCCAGTAGATAGCGTCGATTTTGCCAAAGGCAGTATAGGCGGCCATAGTGTCAGTTCCCAGATCATTCAGAGAAGTCTGGATGATAATATTGGAAATATTATACATAATGGACTGGATGCCTGCGGGGAGTCCGATGGTGATAATAGACATCAGCAGGAACTTATGAAAACGTATTTTCTTAGGCTCCAGGCGGTACATGTCGGTGGATTTTATAAGGGCGTGGATGATCAAAATGGCGCTGACCACCTGAGAGATTACAGTAGCGATGGCTGCACCTGCCACTCCCATGTTAAAGCCTACCACCAGAAGAATATCCAGAAAAATATTGATAAAGCAGCAGACAATAAGAAAGTACAGGGGCCTGGTAGAATCTCCCACAGCCCGCAAAATAGCAGAGCCTACATTATAAATGAACACAAAAATAATACCTGCAAAATAAATCCGCAGATAAGTGACAGAATCCGGCATAACATCTGCCGGGGTTTTCATCATTTCCAGAAGGACCGGGGCCAGTGCGATTCCTGCTATTGTGGTAAGAATCCCGCCCACGATGGACAGGGCAGCAGCGGTGTGAAGGGTATCGTTGAGATCCTTCTTATTTTTTGCTCCGTAGTATCGGGCGATGATAACGGTAGCGCCGGAGGCCAGGGCAACGAAAAAGTTGACGATCAGGTTGGTGATCTGTCCGGTAGAGCCTCCCACTGCCGCCAGGGCCTTCGTCCCCACAAAACGGCCTACGACTACGGCATCTGCCGTATTATAAAGCTGCTGAAAAAGGGTTCCCAGCATAATGGGAAAGAAAAAGATCAGCAGCTGCTTCCAGATAACCCCTTCCGTAATCTGATTTACGGAGGCGTCTTTCTTTGGCATAGTAAAATTCCCCCCTATAGCTATTAGTATTTGATATAACAATATATATCATAGCTTATGCTAATTGTCGATACGGAAATTTCATGATATGATCCCATCTTTGACAGTTTAGGAAAGAAAAAATGGCTATATCCTTGATTTTATAA
>ERZ1090861.38-NODE-38-length-99138-cov-10.920562_pt1 | contig 99138 bp, 81 predicted proteins | sample MGYA00478482_ERZ1090861 | MGnify/ENA primary metagenome ERZ1090861 (study PRJEB33644, sample SAMEA5815744) | chicken gut metagenome | biome: Chicken; feature: Gastrointestinal Tract; material: Caecum | place: Ireland | collected 2019-01-01 | study: A study of the... | reverse complement strand
CTGCCGTCTCCGCCGTTAAAGCTCCCCGCTGTTTTTGTCTTATGAGGATCTGCGAAGGGAATTTCCGGACTGAGGAACAGAAAAACGGAAGTCCGGAGAGTTTTTCTTAACTCATGGAACGGAAACAGAATTCCCTGTCCCCCTCTTCTGAATCCGTCTGCTAAAAACTTTTTTCCTTCCGAATTCTGCGTTTTTCTCCGGAGATTCCCTTCGACAAATCCGAATCTGTCTACAGCAGTTCTGTCAGCGACCGGATTGTATAACCCATTTCCTCCCACTTCTGAATCAGTTCATCCAGTATAAGGGCATTGGTATCTGATGTGCTGTGGAGAAGTACGATAGCTCCGGGGTGTATCCGTCCCAGGAGTTTTTCGAAAGCTTCTTCTCTGGAAGGCTGATTATCATCGTACCAGTCTACATATGCCAGGCTCCAGAAGAATGTCTTATATTCCAGTTCCTGCGCCATTTTGAGATTTGCTTCACTGTATTTACCCTGGGGCGGCCGATAGAATTTTGTCATTTCTTCCCCGGTCACTTCCAGATATGCATTTTCCACATCTTCCAGTTCTTTTTTAAAGGCATCCATCGCAGCAATCTGGGACATGTCCGGGTGGTGCCAGGTATGATTTCCTACAATATGCCCTTCTTCGGCCATTCGTTTTACAAGTTCCGGATCGGATTCTATGTAGGTGCCGACAACGAAAAATGTGGCAGATACATTATGCTTTTTCAGAGTATCTAAAATAGACGCAGTGTTTCCGTTTTCGTAGCCGACATCAAATGTGAGATAGATATGCTTCTCTTCTGTCTGTTCTGCATAGAAGGCATCATATTTTGCCAGCTCTTCAAATGTTGCATTGCCTACAGGTGTTTTCCCTTCTTCCTGAAAGCTAAGTCCCCAGTTCCCTTCCGCAGAGGCAGGAACAGCCGCGGCAGAGGCAGGATCCGCCTTATTATCCTGTGACAGCTTTTCGGCAGCAATTCCGGCAGAAGTTCCAAGCAGATAGGCGGCTGCCAGGATCAGGAGAATCATTCCTGCTTTTCCGGAGGAAACGGATTCTTTTAAAAGTTTTATGACTTTACGGAATAACAGTTGTTTCATAAAACACGCTCTCTTTTTGACTTTTTATCAGTATATGAACCGATCAGAGTTTATCATGCAGAAAAATGGAGAAAAGAACCGGGTGTGGAGTAGGCATTTTGACGGAATGAAAGGCATATAAAGGACACGTTCTGGCTGTACTGCCGGAAAGCAAGCCGGATTATAGACATTTATGAAAAAGGATGATACAGTGAGAAAGGACAGCGCTGAAAAAGGATTTTGCGCTGTTCTGATTTTCAGAAGAAATTGGAGTGTTTATATGGAAAGATCAGTTTTATTTTTCGATATTGACGGAACCGTATTAAGTGAAATAACCAGACAGGTGCCGGAAAGCGCTGTCAGGGCATTTAAAGCAGCACAGGAGGAAGGACATCTGCTTTTTATTAATACAGGAAGAACTGCGTGCTGTGTTCCTCCAACAATTCGTAAATACAGATTTGACGGATATCTGTGCGGATGCGGAACCAATATTTCCTACAAAGAAGAAGAACTGTTTTACAGTTCCATTGACAGGAAAAGAGGAAAAGCGATTATTGATAAGCTGCTGGAATGCGGGATGACAGGTATTGCGGAAGCAAGAGATGATGTGTATTTTCCGGAAAGAGTGACACAGTATGACGGGCTGGAGGGCTTTCGCCGTTCCTTGCGGGAACGTGGAATTGGAGTGGAACAGCCTCTGGAGCGGGGAAATTTTACTTATGACAAAATGTTTATTTACGAAAATGAGAAGAGCGATCTGAAATCTTTTCTGGCATTTATAGAAGAGGATATGAATGCCATTGACCGGGGAGACGGAGCTTATGAAGTTATCCAGAAGAGATATTCCAAGGGAACTGCCTGTGAACAGGTTTTGAAACTGCTGGGGATTCCGAAGGAGAGAGCATATGTTTTTGGCGACAGCAGCAATGATCTGGATATGTTCCGGTTTGCGGACCACGCAGTCGCGATGGGAAAACATGCAGATGTGCTGGAGCCGTATACAGAGTTTGTGACAAAAACCGTAGAAGAAGACGGGCTTGCGTATGCAATGAAACACTATGGACTGATACATTAGATCTGAATTTGAATATCAGTAAATTATGACATCTCAACAGAGTGTGGCAATCGGAGAACTATGATGTAGGTGTAAATATATTATAGCAGACGGAACACTTACCTTGCTGATATAGATAAACGAGCACAGGAGCGTATAGAAAGGCGGCAGAGAAAAATCTTTGCCGCCTGAAAATTTTCAGAAAAGTCTTGCTTGTGACGTTGCGTAATGATTTATAATAGGTGTCAGGAGGTAAATAATTATGGCAAAATACAGAGCAATTCCGCAAGGGTTTATGACAGTTGGAGAAGTGGCAAAGAAAATGGGGGTTACCGTCCGTACTCTGCAATACTACGATAAAGAAGGGCTGCTTTCCCCATCGGCAGAAAGCGAAGGCGGACGCAGGCTGTATACCGATAAAGATTTGATTAGACTTCATCAGATTATATCTTTGAAATCACTGGGTTTTTCTTTGGACGATATAAAAGAGCGGCTGATCTCTTTGGAAACACCGGCTGATGTTGCAAATGCTCTTACAGAGCAGGCAGATGATATACGCCAAAAAATAGAACAGCTTCAGGCTTCGTTGTCAGCAATAGAACAGTTAAAGGCAGAAGTTTTACAAATGCAGACGGTCAACTTTAAGAAGTATGCAGATATTATTGTCAATCTGCAAATGAAGAATGACTCTTATTATCTTATTAAGCGTTTCGATGATGATACGCTCGACCATATACGCAGTCAGTTTGATAAGGAAAGCGGCTTAGATTTTATGGACAGATTTAACCGCCTAAGTGATGAAATCGTACAGCTTCAAAAAGAAAATGTACCGCCCGAAAGCGAAAAATGCCAACAGGTTGTAAAAGAATATTGGGGCTTGATTATGGAGTTTACAAATGGCGATATGAGTATGCTTCCGAAATTGATGGAAGTCGGTAACATCGATACTGCCACAAACGCCTGGGAAGAAAGGCAGAAAATTGTTAACGATTATTTAGAACCAGCTTTGCAGGTCTATTTTTCAGGACTTGGAATAAATCCCTTTGAGGAGGTGGAACCGTGAAAGACGCAATACAAGTTCGTGAATTAAAGAAAAACTACGGCAGCCATATGGTTCTTAAGGGTCTCGATTTTCAAATTGAAAAAGGAGAAATTTTCGCTCTGCTCGGCGTAAACGGAGCAGGAAAAACAACAACGCTTGAATGTATCGAAGGTTTGAGACAATATGACAGTGGTGCGATTACTGTAAACGGGAAGATGGGTATTCAGCTACAATCCTCTTCTTTACCAGCCCATATCAAGCCAATGGAGGCTGTAAAGCTGTTTGCAAAATGGAATAAAACAAAAATTGATGATGCCATGTTTGACGGTCTTGGTATCAAAGAAATTGAGAAGAAGCAGTATATACAATTATCCGCAGGGCAGAAAAGGCGGTTGCATCTTGCTCTTGCGCTTATCGGCAATCCCGATATTATTTTTCTCGATGAGCCGACTGCGGGACTTGATGTCGAGGGAAGACTATCGCTCCACGAACAAATCCGAAAGCTCAAATCATACGGAAAAACAATCGTCTTGGCAAGCCACGATATGGCAGAGGTAGAAACCTTATGTGACCGCATTGCTATTCTGAATAACGGAAATATTGCCTTTTGCGGTACGGCTTCGGAACTGACCGATAGGATTGGGAGAAAATATTTTATCCATATCAAGACGCAGCAAGGAGAAAACACTTTTGAAACGGACAATATCGAAGATACTTTGATTTCTTTACTGGGCGAATTAAAACAGAAAAAAGTCCATGTATCAGATATTAAAGTTGACCGTGGCACGCTGGAACAGCATTTTATCGAAATGGCAAGGAGGGAAGCTTAAATGAACGGTTTTTTATATGGCGTGGAATTACAGTGGAAACTGGATATACGCAGTAAATCTTTGTTTGTAACCTGCTATATCGTTCCGCTTATTTTCTTTCTGCTTATGGGTGGTATTTTCACTTCTGTTATGCCTGAAATGAGAAGCACACTGATACAATCTATGATTGTGATGAGCGTTTCAATGGGAGCGTTTATCGGGCTGCCGCCATCATTGACTGAAACTTATGGAGGTGATGTAAAAAAGGTTTATAAAGCCAACGGAGTACCTTTATATTTAGGGCTTGTTACAATGTTCCTTTCTGCATTTGTGCATTTGATGATCAGCTGTGTTATTATACTACTCCTCGCTCCGATACTGTTTGAGGCGGCTTTTCCGGTACAGTTTCCGTTTTTCTTTCCTGCGCTTTCCATATACATTATTGTGTCGCTGAGTATTGGGAGTATATTAGGTTTGGCTGTAAAAAGTCAGGCAAAGCTGACAATGATCGCGCAGCTTGTGTTCTTACCCTCGGTTATGCTTTCAGGGATTATGTTCCCTATCGACTTGCTGCCCGATTTTCTTGAAGCCATAGGGCGCATTTTTCCCGCTTCATGGGGATACCGATTGATGTTAGAGAATGGCTTTTGCCTTGAAAATCTATGGTATTTAATTTTGATATTCTGTGCAGCAGTAATTATATGTGCATTACTTTTGAACAAGCAAAAATCCGGATTTGTATGACTGAGAAGGGACGCCGGGAGAGACCGGTGTGGTGCCGGAGGACACACTTCCGTCCGGATCGCAGACGCAGCGGTGCTAAGAGCGCAAAAAACGCGCTCTTAGCACCGGCGCTGCTTTACGGTCCTCCATCACCACACCAGTCTCTCCCGGCTGACTTCTCCCTCACACAATTCCCAATTCCGACAGACAAAACGAAGACAGAACTTTCCCGGCTATACTCATATCCTGAATTCCCTGCCCCCCTCTTCTGAAAGGCGCATCCAAAAACTCTCCGGACTTCCGTTTTTCTGTTCCTCAGTCCGGAAATTCCCTTCGCAGATCCTCATAAACCAAAAAAGAAAGGGGTGCTTTAACGGCGGAGACGGCAGGTGATCCAGGCAGTAGTGATACTTTAGATCCGGTCAGCTGCAGTTGGAACGGCTCCGGTTTTTTCCTGTTTTCTGAAATTCGGAATTAAAAGCACACATCCCTCATTTCCAGATCCGATTATCCAATCTCCGGGTATCCATGTGTTTTCGGACGCCTCTCCACTCACAGTTCCCCGACAAATTCAAATTGAATTCTGTCCTTCAAAGAATGTGACATCAGAAGCGCAGATATAACTGTCTCCGATGTCGTGAAGGAGAATCAGGTTCAGGTTTCCGTTCAGATTTTTTTTGTCCAGGCGGATCGCTTCAGTCAGTTTGGAGACTGAAAGACCGCAGGAGGAAGGCAGTCCGTAAATATCAAGCGCTTTTTTGATTCTTTCTGCACAGCCCTTTGCGGTCAGGCCTTTGTCTTCCGCCATTTTTGTGATCTGATACATACCGATGCCGACCGCCTCGCCGTGGCTTTCTCTTTCATAGTGGTAATACTGCTCAATGGTATGGGCCAGCGTATGGCCGAAATTCAGAAGCATCCTCTCGCCGGTATCAAACTGATCTGCCTCCACTACAATCCGCTTGATGTCCACGCAGCGGGCGATGACAGAAGGCAGTTCATCCTTCAGGCCGGCAAACGAACTGTGACTGCAGAGTGTTTCAAAAAGAGAGGCGTCTTTGATGCATCCGTACTTAATTACTTCGCCCATGCCGTCATTGATGAAGCGAGGCGGAAGAGTGTCCAGAACCGATGGATCGATCAGAACCATTTTCGGCTGGAAAAAGGCGCCCACCAGATTTTTTCCCTGGGGCAGATCAACAGCGACTTTCCCGCCTACGGAAGAGTCTACCTGAGCCAGGAGAGAAGTGGGAATCTGTACCAGGGAGATACCGCGCAGATAGCTTGCCGCTGCGAATCCTGCCAGATCTCCGATTACGCCTCCGCCGAGAGCGATAACCAGATCACTCCGGGAAAGTTTTGCTTCGAGAAGCGCTGAGTAGATCCGGGGCAGCGACTGAAAGTTTTTGGTAGGCTCCCCGTGAGGCAGGACAAGTGTATGGCATTCATATTCTTTCAGAGAAGAGAGAAGAGTCTCTCCGTAAATAGGAAATACATTGTCATCTGATACGATCATAATCCGTCTGCCCCGGAAAACCTGAGGAAGATAGTTTCCACATTTTGACAGAATTCCATTTTCAATATAAATGGGATAAGAGTTTTTGTCTAAATTAACTGATAATTTCATAAATCATTTCTCCTTTTAGAGGAAAGGGGAAGGCTCTTTTGAGAAGTCGCTTCCTCTTTTACAGAATTTTCCCTACAACCTGAGCAATTTCCTTTACCTGTTTCAGCAGAGTGTCGTACTTTTCCGGTTTTAGTGACTGCGCTCCGTCGCACAGCGCACATTCCGGATTATTGTGTACTTCGATCATCAGTCCGTCAGCACCGGCTGCTACGGCCGCCTTTGCCATTGGTTCGGCCAACCACCATTTTCCGCCGGCATGGCTGGGATCTACGATGACCGGGAGATGAGTTTTCCTGTGAAGGACAGGAATGCTCTGCAGATCAAGGGTGTTCCTTGTAAATGATTCGAAGGTGCGGATGCCGCGTTCGCAGAGGATGACGTTCTCATTTCCGGATGCCATGATGTACTCGGCGGACATGATCCATTCTTCGTAAGTTGCATTCAGTCCTCGTTTTAAGAGAATGGGACGGTCCACCTGTCCCAGCTGTTTCAGCAGATCAAAGTTCTGCATATTGCGGGCTCCGATCTGGATCAGGTCTACTTTTTCGTTGAAAATATCCAGATACTGAGGGGACATAAGTTCTGTGACAATGGGAAGTCCGGTTTCTTTTTTTACCGCACGGAGAATCTCGAGGCCTTCCAATCCAAGCCCCTGGAAAGAATAGGGACTTGTTCTGGGCTTAAACGCGCCGCCCCGCAGCAGGTTTGCTCCGGATGCTTTTACAGATTTCGCGATTTCAAGAACCTGTTCAAAAGATTCTACAGAACAGGGGCCGGCGATCAGCCCCATATGGCCGTCTCCGATCTTTACGCCGGAAACATCCACGACAGAATTTTCCGGGTGAAATGCCCGGTTTGCCAGTTTGTAAGGCTCCTGTACGTGCATAACCTTATCTACCGAACTGTCGACTTCGAACAGACGGGGGTCAATGAGAGTCGTATCACCGATGCATCCGATGATTGTCATCTCTGTGCCCCTTACGATATGAGTATCCAGACCTCTGCTCTTGACAAGATTTTCTACGCGGGTTATATTTTCTTCTGTTGTATGTGGCTTTAATACAATAATCATTTCTTTTCCTCCGGGTGTCCAGACTTTATGTGTGAATGATACAAATTGATGCACTTAAACTTCGCACTGTAAAATTTTATCTGTTTAAAGTGCGAAAACAATATGTATCATAAATCATTGGCAGAGGAATGTCAATATTTTAGGAAGGAATAAACAGATTTATGAAGATTATCAGACAGATTGGAATTATATTTGCTATCTGCTGGTTCAGCGAGGTAATTGAGAGCGTTCTTCCTTTTTCATTTCCGGCAAGTGTAACGGGAATGCTCCTCCTTTTTATCTGCCTGGCAGCAGGAATTCTGAAAATTGAGCATGTGCAGGAAAAAGCCGGTTTTCTTTTGGAAAACATGGCGTTTTTCTTCATTCCGGCAGGCGTCAGCATTATTAACTATTTTGGAATACTGAAGCATTCGGCCGTGCAGATTGTGATTATCTGCATCATTTCTACAATTATTACTTTTACAGTTACAGCATACAGTGTGATGCTGACTGTCAGGTGGATGAACAGGAGGAAACAGCATGAGTGAACTGACATCATCTCCTTATTTCGGAGTCGCATTGAGTGTAATTGCCTTTGCAATCGGGGTAAAACTTCAGCAGAAATTGAAAACGCCGGTGTGTAATCCGCTGATTATTGCCATCCTCCTTGTGGTTGGAGTTCTTCTTATATTTAAAATTCCCTATGAATCTTACTATGAAGGCGGCAAGGTGATCGATATGTTTCTGGCGCCGGCTACGGCCTGTCTTGCAGTGGCGATATACAGTAAATTAAAAATACTGAAGGAATACTGGTTCCCTATTCTGGTTGGCTGTACGGCCGGCTCTGCCGCGTCTATGGCGAGTGTTTACGGGCTGTGCCGCCTGTTCGGACTTGATGAGAGCCTGACCATATCACTGATTCCGAAGTCCGTAACTACACCCATTGCAGTAAGTGTGGCAGAACCGAACGGGGGCGTTGTGCCGGTAACTGTTGTGGCGGTGATCTTTACCGGGATTCTGGGCGGCATATTTGCTCCGCTTCTGATCCGACTGCTTCGGATAAAAGATCCTGTGGCGGCGGGTCTGGCCATTGGCGCGTCAAGTCATGCCGTAGGTACATCGAAGGCGGTGGAGCTGGGAGAAACGGAAGGAGCCATGAGCGGTCTCGCCATTGGAATCTGCGGAATTATTACCGTGATCTTTTCGATGTTTATATACTGATTTTTTATTCTGACGGGTTTCCGCTGCGGGAATATAGGTATATACTTGTAAATGAATACACAGAATAGAAAAAATGCCGGACCGGGGGGAGGAAATAATGTGAAAAAGGACACAGGATATACATTAAAACGGGCGCACAGACTGCCGGTTATTCTTATAGCAGAAGGACTTCTGACAGGTGCCGCAGCCGGCCTTATTGTGCTGTTGTACCGGGTTGCTCTTACATATGCCGGCCAATGGCTGAATGATATTGTACAATTCATTGAAGGCAGCGTGTTAAAGACAGCCGGCTGGTTTCTGGTGCTTTTCCTGCTTGCCCTTCTTACGGGAAAACTGGTAAAGTGGGAACCTATGATTTCGGGAAGCGGCATTCCCCAGGTGGAAGGAGAGATCCTGGGGAAACTGAGTCAGAACTGGAAAAAGGTGCTTCCGGCCAAATTTGCAGGAGGGTTTTTGTGTCTGCTGGGCGGTCTGTCTCTGGGAAGGGAAGGCCCTTCTATTCAGCTGGGGGCCATGACTGGGCAGGGAATTTCCCGTCTGATGAACCGGGGGAAAACTGAGGAAAAGTATATTATGACATGCGGAGCCAGCGCTGGTCTGGCAGCGGCCTTTCATGCACCTCTGGCGGGAATGATGTTTGCCCTGGAGGAAATTCACAAAGGATTTTCCGTGACGCTTCTTGTATCGGTTATGACGGCATCTGTGACTGCCGACTATATTTCGTCTTATATTATCGGGCTGGATCCGGTGTTCCAGTTCCGCCTGGAACATGTGCTGCCTCAGAATTATTACTGGCTGCTGATTGTGCTGGGAATTGTGCTTGGCGTTTTCGGAGCTCTGTATAACAAAGGAATGTTAAAGGCGCAGGAACTGTATAAGAAGTGGAAATGGCTGAATGAAACAAAGCGTCTGGTAATCGCATTTATGGCAGCAGGCGTAGTGGCGATTCTGATGCCTTCGGTTCTGGGCAGCGGCGGAGATCTTATCGTATCGCTGACAAATGGCGAAATGGTATTGTCTGTGGTCATTGTTACCTTTGCGGTGAAATTTCTGTTTTCTGCGGTAAGCTTCGGCTCCGGCGCGCCGGGAGGCATTTTCTTTCCCCTTCTTATTCTGGGAGCTCTTCTTGGCGGGGCGTTTTCTATGGCATGTGTGGAATTTCTCGGGCTGGATCCGGTGTACATAAACAATTTTGTCCTTCTTGCCATGGCAGGATATTTTACAGCGATTGTGAGAGCGCCGATTACCGGAATTATCCTCTTATTTGAAATGTCCGGATCTGTCAGCCAGATGCTTTCTCTGGCTATTGTATCTGTGGCTGCCTACATTACTGCCACACTGCTGAGATCCGAGCCGATTTACGACAGTCTTCTTGCAGGAATTCTGGAAGGAAAAGAGAAAAGCAACGGGCAGGCCGCTCCGGGACGGCAGAAAGTTCTGAACGAATTTGTTATTATGAGCGGGTCTGTTCTGGAAGGGCGTACAGTGATGGAGATACACTGGCCCGGGAACTGCCTGCTGGTCGCTCTGGAACGGGGCGGAAAAGAGTTGATTCCAAAAGGCAAAACCCGGCTTGAGGCCGGCGACCGGCTGACGGTAATGACAGATGAAAGGGATGCCGGATATGTACATGACAAATTAGAAAACTTATGTTATACTTCAATTTAGAATTGACAGAAACCAAAGGAGTCAAACAATTATGAAAAGAGTATTGTTAAAGCTGAGCGGGGAGGCGCTGGCAGGAGATAAGAAAACCGGATTTGACGAGGCTACCTGTATTGGTGTCGCAAAGCAGGTAAAACAGCTGACGGATGCCGGAATCCAGGTTGCAATTGTAACCGGCGGAGGGAACTTCTGGCGGGGACGCACCAGCGAGACGATTGACCGGACGAAGGCAGATCAGATCGGGATGCTGGCGACAGTGATGAACTGTATTTATGTCTCCGACATTTTCCGGTATGAAGGAATGAAGACAGAAGTATTTACTCCCTTTGTATGCGGGTCATTTACCTCTCTGTTTTCCAAGGACGCTGCTGTAGAGGCACTGGAAGCGGGAAAGGTGATTTTCTTTGCCGGAGGAACCGGACATCCGTATTTTTCCACAGATACAGGAGCTGTTCTGCGCGCCATAGAGATTGAGGCTGATGCCATGCTTCTGGCAAAAGCCATTGACGGAATATATGACAGCGATCCGAAGGTAAATCCGGAGGCAGTCAAGTATGATGAAGTGTCTATTCAGGAAGTGATCGATAAGAAACTCGCGGCAGTGGATCTGACAGCGTCAATTCTCTGTCTTGAGAATAAAATGCCCATGCTCGTGTTCGGACTGAATGAAGAAAACAGCATTGTGGAGACAATGAGCGGAAATTTCACGGGAACAAAAGTAACAGTGTAGGAGGATTTTACCATGAATGAAAGACTGACAACATATGACAGTAAAATGACAAAGACACTCAATAATCTGGATGCCGAACTGGCGACAATCCGTGCGGGACGCGCGAATCCCCATGTGCTGGACAAGCTGGCAGTGGATTACTATGGGGTTCCAACACCAATTCAGCAGGCGGCAAATATATCGGTGCCGGAGGCACGTATGATTCAGATACAGCCCTGGGAGAAGAGTATGTTAAAGGCTATAGAAAAAGCAATTCTTACTTCAGACATCGGCATCAATCCTACCAATGACGGCTCCTGCATCCGTCTTGTATTTCCGGAACTTACAGAAGAGCGAAGAAAAGAACTGGCAAAAGATGTAAAGAAAAAAGGTGAAGGAGCAAAAGTTGCGGTGCGCAATATCCGCAGAGATGGAAACGTGGCATTCAAAAAACTGAAAGGAACAGAGGTTTCCGAGGATGAGATTAAAGACCTGGAGGATGAACTTCAGAAGCTGACAGATAAATATGTAGAAAAAATTGATAAGATGGTCGAGACAAAATCAAAAGAGATCATGACGGTGTAAAACGGAACTTATACAGAAGGGGGCTTTCAGATCAAGGCTCCCTTTTGTATGAATGTTTTATGGAAATAGTTTGAATGCAAAATGCGGATGCATATTCTGGGGATTTCCGGCATCCGATTTATGAATAGGGGAAAGAAACATGAAAGTACCGCAGCATATTGCGATTATTTTAGATGGCAACGGGCGCTGGGCCAAGGCAAAGGGAATGCCGAGAAATTACGGCCACGCTCAGGGAAGTAAAAATGTAGAGAGGATCTGTGAGGAAGCGTGGAGAATGGGCATCAAGTATCTGACAGTATACGCTTTTTCTACCGAGAACTGGAGCCGGCCGGAAAGTGAAGTTACCGCTCTGATGAAGCTGCTTCGCAATTATATGAAGACTTGTCTGAAAACAGCGGCAAAAAATGACATGAAGATCCGTGTCATCGGCGATATTGAGCCTCTGGATGACGATATAAAAAGTCGGATAAGGGAACTGGAAAGTGCAACTGTAAATAACGGCGGCCTGAATTTTACTATTGCGCTGAATTATGGAAGCAGGGATGAGATTGTCCGTGCATCCAGGCGAATGGCAAAGGACTGCGCGGAAGGAAGACTGGATCCGGACAGTATTGATGAGACGGTATTTGAATCTTATCTTGATACCCATGGTATTCCGGATCCTGATCTGATGATCCGCACAAGCGGAGAACAGAGACTTTCCAATTATCTGCTCTGGCAGCTGGCCTACTCGGAGTTTTATTTTACAGACGTTCCCTGGCCTGACTTTACAAAAGCAGAACTGGTAAAAGCAGTGGAAGAGTTTAACCACCGGCACAGACGCTTCGGCGGTGTAGAGGAGGGAAAATCAGATGTTTAAAACACGGTTGTTAAGTGGCATCCTTCTGGTAATTATTGCTCTGATTACAGTGATTACAGGAGGAAATCTTCTGTTTCTTGTTCTGCTTGCCGTAAGTCTTATCGGCATGACAGAACTTTATAAAGTGTTTGGTATAGAGAAGAAGCCCCCGGGCATAATCGGGTATTTGTTTGCTCTTCTTTATTACGGACTTCTGTATTTTGAACCTCTTCTTCCGGGAGAGAGCCTGAACTGGTTTATGATGTCATTTATGGCATTTCTGATCTGTCAGATGGCGGTTCTTGTATTTGCCTACCCCAGATATAATACGCAGCAGATTATGGCAGCGTTTTTCGGTATGTTTTATGTGGCAGTAATGCTGTCCTATATTTATCAGATAAGAATTCTTCCCGGCGGCATTTTTACAGTTTGGCTTGTGTTTGTCTGTTCCTGGGGCTGTGATACATGTGCCTACTGTGTAGGTATGCTGATCGGAAAACATAAGATGGCGCCTATATTAAGTCCGAAAAAATCTGTAGAAGGCGGCATTGGAGGAATTCTCGGAGCAGCTCTGATCGGCGTGCTTTACGGACTGGCAATTAATTACTGGGGAGATGCAGGAGCAGACGTGCTGTCCTATGCCGTGATCGGGGCGGCAGGCGGCGCGATTTCCCAGATTGGAGATCTGGCTGCGTCGGCAATTAAGCGGTATCATAATATTAAAGATTACGGAAAGCTGATTCCCGGACATGGCGGAATTCTGGATCGTTTTGACAGTGTGATTTTTACGGCTCCGATTATCTATTATCTTGCTATCATGCTCTGATGGATTTTATACAAAAAGAAGGACATATTTTATGAAAAAAATAGGAATTCTGGGGTCTACGGGATCTATCGGAACCCAGACTCTGGAAATTGTAAGAACAAATAAAGATATTGAGGTGACAGCGCTGGCTGCCGGAAGCAATATCAGCCTTCTGGAACAGCAGATCCGGGAGTTCCGGCCGTCCCTGGCAGCTGTATGGGACCCGGACAGAGCGGCGCAGTTAAAAGAAAATGTGCGTGATCTGGATGTAAAGATACTTTCCGGCATGGACGGACTTCTCGCAGTGGCGGCTGATCCCGGTTCAGAAATTCTTGTGACTGCAGTAGTGGGAATGATTGGCGTACTTCCCACTATCGAGGCAATTAAGGCCGGAAAGGATATTGCCCTGGCAAACAAGGAAACTCTGGTTACGGCAGGACATATTATTATGCCTCTTGCGCGGGAAAAACAGGTGAAAATTCTCCCTGTGGACAGTGAACACAGCGCGATTTTTCAGTCTCTTCAGGGCGGTCAGCGGAAGAGTCTTCATAAAATTCTTCTGACTGCATCAGGTGGTCCGTTCCGCGGGAAAAAGAAAGAGGAGCTGGAGAATATTCAGGTGGAAGATGCGCTGAAACATCCGAACTGGGAAATGGGGAAAAAGATTACCATAGATTCTTCTACTATGGTAAATAAGGGGCTGGAAGTTATTGAGGCAAAATGGCTTTTTGGTGTCACTGCAGATCAGATTCAGGTTGTCGTTCAGCCTCAGAGTATTATTCATTCGATGGTGGAGTATGAGGACGGCGCGGTGATCGCCCAGTTGGGTACGCCTGATATGAAGCTCCCCATACAGTATGCACTGTATTATCCGGAGCGCAGATATCTTCCGGGAGACAGGCTGGATTTTGGCGCTCTTTCGGAGATTACGTTTGAACGTCCGGATATGGAAACTTTTTATGGCCTGAAACTGGCTTATGAGGCGGGCCGCAGAGGCGGCAGCCTTCCGACGGTTTTTAATGCGGCAAATGAGCGCGCGGTAGCCATGTTCCTGGACAGAAAGATCCGGTATCTGCAGATCCCGGAGATCATTCAGGCATGTATGGAACAGCACAGGAATATTTCAGAACCGACAGTGGAAGAGATACTAAAGACTGAGCAGGAAACATATGAATTTATAAAAAGCAGGTGGTAGCGTATGGGCATAGTTATTGCGATTATAATATTCAGCCTGACTATTATATTCCATGAACTGGGACATTTTATTCTGGCTAAAATAAACAAAATCCGTGTGGATGAATTCTCTCTGGGTCTGGGACCGACTCTGATCGGAAAAAATATCGGCGGTACATTTTTCTGCCTTAAATTGCTTCCGTTTGGCGGCGCATGTATGATGGGGGAAGATGATGCGGATGATATGTCGGAGGGCAGTTTTAACAGTAAATCTGTGTGGGCAAGAATGTCTGTTATTGCGGCAGGCCCTGTTTTTAATCTCATTCTGGCGTGGATTCTGTGTTCTATTATGGTCGGATGGATCGGATACAGTTCTGCTACGGTCACAGATGTATCCGAAGGATACTCGGCGGCAGAAGAAGGTGTCCGGGCCGGAGATGTAATCAAGGAAATTAATGGAAGAAATATACACATCTGGAATGATATCAGCCTGTATAATCTGACTCATCCAAATGAAACTTCTCTGGAAGTGGTGCTGGAACGCAATGGAGAAGAGTATACGGTAGAGATTGAACCCAGACAGCTGGAAGGGGACGCATATGCAAAATTGGGAGTTGTCGGCGGAGAATATGTAAAGCCGGGATTTTTCGGTACTATGCAGTATGGAGCCTATACGGTAAAATACTGGATTAATTATTCCATTGACAGTCTGAGAATGCTTGTTACCGGTCAGCTGGGCCTTCAGGATCTGTCCGGACCGGTAGGAATTGTAAATGCAGTGGATGATGTATATGAAACATCTTCATCGGCCGGAATGGATGTGCTTGTACTGAATCTGATGAATTTTGCGGTTCTTCTGACTGCAAATCTCGGAGTACTCAATCTCCTTCCGTTGCCGGCCCTGGATGGAGGACGTCTTGTCTTTCTGATTATTGAGGCTGTACGGAGAAAGAGAATACCTCCGGAAAAGGAAGGAATAGTACATTTTGCCGGTTTTGCCGCACTGATGGTACTGATGGTTGTGGTTATGTACAATGATATAGTGAGACTGTTTTAGAATGAAAAGCTGCCGTATTCAAAAGAATGCGGCAGCTTTTACACATAAAATTATTCTTCTGCTGATATAATGAAAAAGATCATTATATGCAGGAGAAAAAAATGGGTTATATAAGAGCAATGCAGAATGAACTATCGGAGAAAGGAAAGCTTCAGATCAACGTGACTTCGTCGGTTAATTCCCGTCCGATTGGCGAAGCGGAGATATCCATATCTTATACCGGTGTTCCGGAAAATATTCTTGAGAGACTGACGACAGATTCGTCCGGACAGACGGAAGTGATTGACCTGGATGCTCCGCCGGAAGAGTGGAGCCTGAATCCGGAGAATGAACGGCAACCCTATTCGGAGTATACGTTCGATATCAGCGCTCCCGGCTTTGAGCCGGTGAGTATCGCCGGAGCGGAGATTCTTGCGAATGTAAAGGCAATTCAGAATGTCAGGATGCGGCCCAGCGACGCGTCCCGGGAAGAGGAAGAAGTATTTGTGATTCCCGCCCATACCCTGTATGGAGAATACCCGCCGAAAATCGCGGAAGACGAGATAAAGCCCGTCAATGAGTCAGGTGAGATTGTACTGAGCAGAGTGGTAATTCCGGAATATATTGTTGTTCATGACGGTTCGCCACGGGACAGTACCGCGAAAAATTATTATGTGAAATATAAGGATTATATTAAAAATGTGGCTTCCAGCGAAATCTACGCCACATGGCCGTCGAATACGATCCGCGCGAATGTACTTGCGATTATGTCATTCACCCTGAATCGGGTGTATACGGAATGGTATCGCAACAAGGGGTATGATTTTACAATTACTTCATCCACAGCTTTTGATCATAAATGGATTCCGGAGCGGAATGTCTATGATACAATCTCGGTAATTGTGGATGAACTGTTTTCCAATTATCTGTCCCGTCCGAATGTACGTCAGCCGATCTTGACTCAGTATTGTGACGGAAGGCGGGTTACATGTCCGAACTGGTTGACCCAGTGGGGCTCCAAAGCCCTTGGCGACGAGGGCTTGACCCCTATTGAAATTCTGCGGTATTATTACGGAGACGATATGTATATCAATACAGCCCGGGAGATTTCCGGGATTCCGGCGTCCTGGCCCGGATATAATCTGGAAGAAGGCTCAAGGGGCGATAAAGTGCGGCAGATGCAGGAACAGCTGGATGTGATTGCAGGAGCGTATCCGGCAATTCCGACTGTCCGGGCCGATGGCATATACGGGCCATCAACAGAAGAGGCTGTGAGAAAATTTCAGTCTGTGTTCGGACTTCCGGCAACAGGAATTGTAGATTATCCGACATGGTATAAAATTTCTGAAATTTATGTAGGGGTATCGAGAATAGCGGAACTGACATAGGAGCGAAAACAGAGAGGAGAAGCATGGCGAGAAGGAGAAAGCGGAAAAAACATATCTTTCCGAGATTGTTATTATTCATTTGCATTATTGCTGTATCAGCCGGAGCAGTGACTGCGGCAGGCTGGTCCCTGCCCCGGTTGGTCCGGTCTGTAGGAGAAACGGTAAATACGGTTGCACAGCCGCAGGCAGAGTTCCCTGAGCTTACCGTGGATGTGGAAGAGGTTGACGGCAGCTTTTATTATCAGCAGCTGAATGAAAAGGAGCAGCAGATCTACAGAGAGATTCTTCAGGCAGTACAGGCAATGGAAGAAGAAACATATATTCATGCCGGCCGGGATGATGATGTGGCAAAAGTATATGAGTATCTTTTGTATGACCGTCCGGAACTGTTCTGGTGTGACGGCAGTTCGCAGATGACTGTATATGAAGAATATACAGAGCTGTATCCCGGATATACCTGTACTGAATCCGAGAAAGAACAGAGACAGCAGCAGATTGAACAGGCAGAGAGAGAATGCCTGTCCGGAGCAGATGCAGGCATGTCAGAGTATGAAAAAATAAAATACATTTATGAATATCTGGTGCAGACGATAGACTATGACGAAAGCGCTCCGGATAATCAGAATATATACAGTTCCCTGGTCGGGAAAAGGTCTGTATGTGCCGGATATTCAAGAGCCGCCCAGTATCTTCTGGAACAGATGGGGATTGAATGCATTTATGTGACCGGAACAATCCGGGGCCAGGGTTCTCATGCATGGAACATTGTAAAATGTAATGATACGTATTATCAGATGGATGTAACATTCGGAGATCCGGTTTTTCTTGAGGCAGAATCCGGAGAAAGCATTCCTCATACCAGTATTAATTATGACTATTTATGTTGTACGGATGAAGTCCTTTTCACAGATCATATACAGAATGATTTTGTACCTTATCCGCCATGCGATGCCGATGACCTGGATTATTACCGGTTAAATGGCATGTACTATGACAATTTTGATCCGGATTTATTGCTCAGAGATATGAATCAGAGTATTTATAACGGGGAAGAATCTTTTGTGTGTAAGTTTTCAGATGAAAATGTATACAGCCAGGCAAGAGATGAGATTATTGACAATCTGATTCCAAGAGCGGCAAAAAATCTGGCAGATACTTATGGGCTTTCCCGGGTAAGATATACCTATGTGGATGACGGAACCCACAGGAGAATTTCAGTATTCTGGGATTACGGAGAAAGTAAAAGCTGACGAAGAATCCGGAGAGGAAAAGAATATTTATGCATATATTTAATATATTTAGAAGTGTATTTACTGAATATTTAGAAGTATTTATTAGTTGAATTATGACCTCAGTTGTAGTATAATTTTTACAATTTGAGAACGAGGGCGCTCTGGAATCAAAAGACTCCAAGAGTGCCTTTGCTATGCAACGGCAGACATTCTCAGATCAGCTGCTATTGATTTATACAAAGGGAAAGGGTGAACAGATGAAGGCGTTTCTAATATTGGAAGATGGTACCGTATTTACGGGAACAAGCATTGGTTCTACGCGGGACTGTATCAGTGAGATTGTTTTTAATACTTCTATGACAGGTTATCTCGAGGTGCTCACAGACCCCTCTTATGCAGGTCAGGCTGTTGTAATGACCTATCCCCTGATCGGAAATTATGGTATTACACCGGACATGGAGTCAGGAAAAGCATGGCCGGATGGATATATTGTAAGAGAATTATCAAGAATGCCCAGCAATTTCAGATGTGAGGGCACGATTCAGGATTTCTTAAAAGAACAGGACATTCCCGGAATTGCAGGAATTGATACCCGTGCATTGACTAAGATTCTGAGAGAAAAAGGCACAATGAACGGTATGATAACAACAAAAGAAGATTACGATCTGAATGAGATCCTTCCGAAACTTAAGGAATATACGGTGGGAGATGTTGTATCCAAAGTGACATGTTCCGAAAAATATGTGCTGGAGGGAGACGGACCTAAAGTTGCTCTTTTAGATCTTGGCGCCAAGAATAATATTGCCGCATCTTTAAATAGACGCGGCTGTGAAGTGACAGTATATCCGGCTCATACTACTGCGGAAGAGATTATTTCTTCCAATCCTGATGGAATTATGCTTTCAAATGGCCCCGGGGACCCGGCAGACTGTACTTCCATTATCAAAGAGATTGAAAAACTGTACAATACAGATATTCCCATATTTGCGATCTGTCTTGGACATCAGCTTATGGCGCTCGCGACAGGCGCGTCTACACACAAATTAAAATACGGACACAGAGGCGGCAATCATCCGGTGAAAGATCTGGAGACCGGAAGAGTTTATATTTCTTCTCAGAACCATGGTTATGTGGTAGATGAGGAGTCAGTAGATCCTCTTGTGGCGGTTCCGGCATTTAAAAATGTAAATGACGGGACAAATGAGGGCCTGGTTTATGTGGGCAAGAACATCTTTACCGTGCAGTTCCATCCGGAAGCATGCCCCGGGCCGCAGGATTCCGGATATTTATTTGACAGATTCATTGAGATGATGAAAGGAGCGAAATAATGCCAAGAGATTTAAGTATTAAGAAAGTACTGGTTATCGGTTCCGGTCCGATCGTCATCGGGCAGGCGGCAGAGTTTGATTATGCAGGAACTCAGGCATGCCGTTCCCTGAAAGAAGAGGGCATTGAGGTCGTTCTGTTAAACTCCAACCCGGCGACTATCATGACAGATAAAGATATTGCGGACCGCGTATATATTGAACCTCTGACTGTAGAGGTTGTGGAACAGCTTATTAAGAAAGAAAGACCGGACAGTGTTCTTCCTACGCTTGGAGGACAGGCCGGGCTGAATCTGGCGATGGAGCTGGAAGAGGCCGGTTTCCTTCGGGAAAACGGTGTGCGTCTGATCGGAACAACTTCTGAGACAATCAGGAAGGCAGAAGACCGTCTGGAATTCAAGGCGACAATGGAGAAGATCGGCGAGCCTGTGGCGGCTTCTCTTGTAGTAGAAAATGTAGATGACGGTCTTGCGTTTGCTAATAAAATCGGCTATCCGGTAGTACTGCGCCCGGCTTACACCCTGGGCGGCAGCGGCGGCGGTATTGCCCACGATTCTCACCAGCTTGTAGAGATTCTGGAGAATGGTCTGCGTCTTTCCCGTGTGGGACAGGTACTTGTAGAGCGCTGCATTGCAGGCTGGAAAGAAATTGAGTATGAAGTGATGCGGGACAGCAAAGGAAACTGCATTACTGTATGTAATATGGAAAATATTGATCCGGTGGGCGTTCATACCGGAGACAGTATTGTTGTAGCTCCGTCCCAGACTCTGGGAGATAAGGAATACCAGATGCTGCGTACCTCTGCCCTGAATATTATCAGTGAGCTGAATATTACAGGCGGATGTAACGTACAGTATGCCCTGAATCCGGATTCCTTTGAGTACTGCGTTATTGAGGTGAATCCCCGTGTAAGCCGTTCTTCCGCTCTGGCGTCCAAAGCAACCGGTTATCCGATTGCAAAGGTTGCGGCAAAGATCGCTCTCGGGTATACACTGGATGAGATCAAAAATGCCATTACGAAGAAGACTTACGCAAGCTTTGAACCTATGCTGGACTATGTGGTTGTAAAGCTTCCGCGTCTGCCTTTTGACAAATTTATCAGCGCAAAGAGAACGCTGACAACCCAGATGAAAGCAACCGGAGAGGTTATGAGTATCTGCAATAATTTCGAAGGCGCGCTGATGAAAGCGATTCGTTCTCTGGAGCAGCATGTGGACAGTCTGATGTCCTATGATTTCACAGGCCTTTCGAAAGAAGATTTGCTGGAGCAGCTTGCAGTTGTGGATGATATGCGTATGTGGAAGATCGCAGAGGCAATCCGCAGAGGTATTGACTATGATACGATTTACAGTATTACAAAAGTTGACAGATGGTTTATTGATAAATTCGCCATTATTGTGGAGATGGAGAATGCTCTGAAGACGCAGGAGCTTACCGTAGACCTGTTAAGAGAGGCAAAGCGGATCGAGTTCCCGGATAATGTGATTTCCCGTCTGACAGGAAAGACTGAGCAGGAAATTCACGATATGCGCCATGCGAATGGTATTGTGGCAGCCTATAAGATTGTTGATACCTGCGCGGCAGAGTTTGCCGCAGAGACGCCGTATTACTATTCCGTATACGGCAGCGAGAATGAGGTGGAAGAGACAAGAGACAGGAAGAAAGTTCTTGTCCTCGGTTCCGGCCCGATCCGTATCGGCCAGGGAATCGAGTTTGATTTCTGTTCCGTACACTGTACCTGGGCCTTTTCCAAAGAAGGGTATGAGACGATTATCGTCAATAATAACCCGGAAACAGTAAGTACGGACTTTGATATTGCAGATAAACTGTATTTCGAACCGCTCACACCGGAGGATGTGGAGAGCATTGTGGATATTGAGAAACCGGACGGCGCTGTAGTGCAGTTCGGCGGTCAGACAGCCATCAAGCTGACAGAGGCGCTTATGAAGATGGGAGTGCCTATTCTGGGAACTTCTGCGGAAAATGTGGATAAGGCGGAAGACAGAGAACTGTTCGACGAGATCCTGGAAGAATGTCAGATACCGCGTCCCACAGGAGGAACCGTATTTACGGCAGAAGAGGCGAAAGAAGTGGCAAACCGTCTGGGATATCCGGTTCTGGTGCGTCCGTCCTACGTACTTGGCGGTCAGGGCATGCAGATTGCCATCAATGACAATGATATTGACCAGTTTATCGGCATTATTAACCGGATTGCGCAGGATCATCCGATTCTGGTGGATAAATACCTGCAGGGCAAGGAGATTGAAGTTGACGCCGTGTGCGACGGCACAGACATTCTGATTCCCGGCATTATGGAACATATTGAGCGCGCGGGAATCCATTCCGGCGACAGTATTTCCGTTTATCCGGCCCAGAGTCTGACAGAGGGCGCAAAGGCCAAGATCGCAGAGTACACAAGAAGACTTGCGAAATCCCTGCATGTTATCGGTATGATTAACATTCAGTTTATTGTCTGCGGGGAAGAGGACGTATATGTAATAGAGGTAAATCCGCGTTCCAGCCGTACGGTGCCTTATATCAGCAAAGTTACAGGCATTCCGATTGTGCCCCTTGCCACACAGGTTATTATCGGAAAGAAGATAAAAGAGCTGGGCTACACCCCCGGACTGCAGCCGGAGGCAGATTATGTGGCAGTTAAGATGCCGGTATTCTCCTTTGAGAAGATCAGAGGCGCGGATATCAGCCTAGGACCGGAGATGAAGTCTACCGGTGAATGCCTTGGTATCGCGAAAACGTTTGACGAGGCGCTTTATAAAGCATTCCTGGGCGCCGGAATCAAGCTGCCGAAATTCAAGAACATGATTATGACCGTCCGGGATGAAGATCAGCCGGAAGCTGTGGAGATCGGACGGAGATTTGCCAATATCGGCTACCATATCTTTGCCACCAGCGGAACAGCGCGGGCGCTGAACGAAGCGGGTGTAAAAGCAACACCGGTGCGCAAGATCGAGCAGGAGTCACCGAACCTTCTCGACCTGATTCTGGGACATAAGATCGACCTTGTTATCGATATCCCGGCGCAGGGAGCAGAACATTCCAGAGACGGATTTGTCATCCGCAGAAATGCCATTGAGACAGGCGTGAATGTACTGACGGCGATTGATACCGCACGGGCTCTGATCACCAGTCTTGAAAATACAGACATAAAGAAACTGACACTTATAGATATTGCGACTGTGTAGATCTGAAATTATCGGTGACATGAGACTGGAGAAGGTCTGAAAATGTCAGAATACAAAGCGAGAATAAATTGTATTCGGGGAGTGGCTGCGGGAAATTTCAGCTCCGTTCCGCGTAATAAATAAAACTACAAAACCCTGGGCACAGGCTAAAAACAGGATTTTCAATGGAAACTCACGTTCCGTTCGGGCAGTTCCATTGAAAATCCCAACGCCTGCACCCGGGGTTTTTAGTTTTACTAGGTTATGGAACGGAGCTGGATTCCCACCCCACTTTTTCCGGAATACGATTTTCATTCCATTGTATCCGGATGTTTTCGGACCTTTTCTTCAGCCCCACATCCCCGACAAATTCAAATCTGCCCGCGGATGGATTTTTGTGGATGTGTATAGTATAATTATTGCAGTCAGTTGTTGGTTTTATATGGAAAACTGTGAGGAATATGGAGAGAAGTACTTCAAGTGAGATATTACATCAGATTTTGAATATGGGAGAGATGCTGTTAAATGCGGGAGCTGAAATCAAGCGTGTGGAACAGACGATTAACCGGCTGGGAAAGGCGTATGGAGCGGCAAGGATGGATGTGTTTGCCATTACGTCCAGTATTGTTGTGACTATGTCATTTCCGGACGGTACTGAGGTTACGCAGACACGCAGGATTGAACAGCCGGCGGGGACAGATCTGTCAAGGCTGGAACGGCTGAACGCGTTAAGCCGCCGCTGCTGTGAGGACGGTATGCTCATACAGGAACTGGCAGAGGAGATGGACAGAATCCGGAAGGAGGATACGGGCAGCTGGTATGTATACCTGGGCTCGGTGATCGGAGCGGCAGCTTTTTCTGTCTTTTTCGGAGGAGCCGTGCAGGACGGAATCGCGGCAGGCGTGTTTGCTCTCTTTATCTGTCTTTGTCAGAACGTACTGTCTACCTTCTGTCCCAATCGTGTCATTTTCAATCTGCTCTGTTCCCTGGCCGCGGGAATCGGAATATATGGGGTGACGGCAGTAATCCCTGTATTTCATGCGGATAAGATTATTATCGGTGATATTATGCTTCTGATTCCGGGAATTGCCATGACCAATGCAGTCAAAGATATGCTGGTAGGAGATACCATAGCGGGCACCATGCGTCTGCTGGAGTCTCTTCTTTGGGCAGGCGCGTTGGCAGGCGGGTTTATGGCTTCCATGTGGCTTATGGGAGGTGTATTATGAGCAGTGATGTGTGGACAACAGGAATACAGCTTGCCATGGCATTTGTGGGAAGTCTCGGATTCTGTATGATGTTCCGGTTAAGAGCCGGCCTCCTTGTACCGGCGTCTCTGGGAGGACTTTTCTGCTGGGCGGTCTATCTGACCGGCGCTCAGTATGTGGAGGGGATTTTTCTCCCGTCTTTTATTGCCAGCGCGTTTGCGGCAACGTACGCGGAAGTTCTGGCAAGAAAACTGAAAGCCCCGGCAACCCTTTTTCTCATTCCGGCGGTGGTTCCGCTGGTGCCGGGAAGCGGTCTGTACTATACCATCAGCTACGCGGTGCAGGGCGATCTGGAAGTGTCTGCGGGATACGGAACACAGACCCTGCAGTTTGTACTGGGCATTGCGTGCGGCATGTGTATTATCTGGGCCCTTTTTACTACTGTAAGACCGAGAAAAAATTAAGAAAAATCCGGATAAACAGAACAGGAGAACAAAGATAAATTATGGATGTGAAACTCTATTATAAAGAAGCAGGGAAAGGATTTCCGCTGATACTGCTTCACGGAAATGGAGAAAATGGCGGTTATTTTGAGCATCAGATCGGGTATTTTCAGGATAAGTACCGGGTAATTGCTCTGGATACCCGGGGACACGGGAAGTCGCCCCGGGGCGAGAAGCCATTTACGATCCGGCAGTTCGCGGAAGATCTGCATGATTTTATGGATGAGCAGGAAATTGAAAAGGCACATATTCTGGGATTTTCAGACGGAGGAAATACAGCCCTTATATTTGCTCTTAAATATCCACGGCGGGTCGGCCGGCTGATTTTAAACGGCGCCAATCTGGATGCGTCGGGGGTGAAGCCGTCTACCCAGATTCCCATTGTGCTTGGCTATCGGGCAGCTTCTTTTCTGGCAGGGCTGAAAAAGCTGGGACTGAGGGGGAAATTTACAGATAAGGCACAGTACAACGCGCAGATGCTGGGACTTATGGTCAATGATCCGGATATTCTTCCGGAGGAGCTGGCGGAAAATACAGATCCTGATTTTATAAATATGAAAAAACTGGTGATTGCCGGAGATAAAGATATGATCAGAGACGCGCATACCAGACTGATCTATGCAAATCTTCCGAATGCTGAAATCAGAGTGCTTCATGGCACCCATTTTATTGCCAGAGAGAAGTACAGAGAGTTCAACCGGGCGGTGGAAAGTTTCCTGGAAAAATAAGATTTAAGAAGGGGGAGCGGATATGTATTATACCTGTCATTATCAATCGCCTCTGGGAGGCATCACAATGGCGTGTGATGAGGAGGGACTTACAGGTCTGTGGTTTGACAGACAGAAATATTTCGGAAGCGGATTCCTGAAAGAGGCGGATCCGGAAAACCGGGAAGAGAAGGAGACGGTGCCGGGAAATGAACAGAAAAAACCGCCGGTGCTGGCACAGACGGAAAAATGGCTTGATCTTTACTTCGCAGGGCGAAGGCCGGATTTTACTCCTCCGCTGCATCTTACGGGCAGTGATTTCCGTCTGGCCGTATGGAAACTTCTGCTGGAGATTCCCTATGGACAGACAACCACTTACAAAGAGCTTGCCCGCAGGATTTCGGAACAGAACGGAGGAAGATTCATGTCAGCTCAGGCGGCAGGCGGCGCGGTGGGACATAATCCGGTGTCCATAATCGTACCCTGCCACCGGGTTCTGGGGACAGACGGCAGCCTGACCGGCTATGCAGGCGGTATTGAGAAAAAACGCCGCCTGCTGGAGCTGGAGGGAATTACATTTTCCCGGTAAACAGCGTACCGGCTTTCCCGCCCCGGACAATATCATACAGCGCTTCCGGCCGCTTTCCATTGGTGACAATTGTGTCGATGCCCTGGGAGGCGGCCAGCTGGGCGGCCTGCAGCTTGGTGCGCATGCCGCCGGTTCCCCGGCGGGATCCGGCGCCTCCGGCCAGAGAGTAGACACTCTCGTCGATGGTGTCGATCTGTTCGATCAGCTTTGCGTTCGGATAGAGCCGGGGATCGCTGTCATAGAATCCGTCAATATCGGACAGAATAACCAGCCGTTTTGCCCGGCAGAGAACGGCTACCACGGAGGAGAGCATATCATTGTCTCCGAACAGCCTGTCCTCGGATTCGATCTCTGTGTAGCTGACAGAGTCGTTTTCATTTACAATCGGAATAACGCCCATTTCCAGCAGTGCGTTAAATGTATTTGTAAGGTTTTCTTTTTTCTCCTCCTGTTCAATATCCTCTGCGTTGAGCAGAATCTGAGCAACTGTCTTGTCATAATCTCCGAAAAATTTGTCATAAAGATACATGAGGCTGCACTGGCCTACAGCAGCCGCGGCCTGTTTCATACGCATGCTGTCCGGTCTGGTGTGCATGTTCAGCTTATTTTTTCCTACAGCAATTGCGCCGGAAGAAACAAGGATTACTTCATATCCCATATTATGGATGTCCGCCAGTGTGCAGACCAGCCGGTCTGTGGCGCGCAGATCACTTTTCCCTGCGTCATTTGTCAGAGTGGATGTTCCGACTTTAACTACAATTCTATTATTATAAAGTCCCATTGATTTACTCCTTTTTCTTGCATAATCGACTCCACTATCGTATCATAGGCTTATAGATTACAAAAGCGAATGTTTATCATAGAAAGTATGAGGAAATGTAATGGATTCCAATTTGCAGAAATATCACGCGTTTGCCGCGGCAGTGGAGCAGGGAAGTTTTACAAAAGCGGCACAGGTGCTGAATTACACCCAGTCCGGAGTCAGCCGGATGATTTCCGATCTGGAAAGAGAGTGGGGACTGGTGCTTCTGGAGCGGGGAAAATCCGGGGTCAGGCTTACCGGGGACGGAAGGAAACTTCTTCCTCTTGTAAAAAATATATGCGGGGAGCATGAAAAGCTTCTGTCCCGTGTAAATGAAATGAAAGGGCTGAAGTCAGGACTGATCCGCATCGGCTCTTTTTCCAGCGCGGCTGCCCACTGGCTTCCGAATATTATCCGGGAATTTCAGAAAGATTATCCGGATATTGAATATGAACTGCTTCTGGGGGATTATGACGAGATAGAGCAGTGGATCCGGGAAGGAAAAGTTGACTGTGGTTTTCTGCGGCTTCCGGCAAAAGGAGAGATGGAAACAATATTTCTTGAGCAGGACAGGCTGCTGGTTGTACTTCCTGAAGGACATCCCCTTGCCGAACTGGAAAAGATTCCCGTTTCTGCTATTACAGAAGAGCCTTTTCTGCTTCTGAAAAACGGAGAGAATGCAGACGCGCTCGAAATTTTCGGGCGCAGTATGTCCGCCCCGAAAGTCCGGTTTACCTCAGAAGATGGTTTTGCCGTACTGGCTATGGTAGAAAACGGACTGGGAATCAGTATTCTTCCGGAGCTGATTCTGAAGCGGGGCTCCCGCAGAATCGTGTCCCGGGAGCTGGAGATCCCGGTTTACCGCAATCTCGGGATCGGATGGCAGGAGAAGCAAAGCGCGTCCCTGGCGGTAAAGCGCTTTATGGAATATCTGAAATACCGCTGATCTGGTAATTTTTTGTAAGTCTTGCCCCGGACTGTATACATTGCTTATAATAGGCACATATTTTCGGAAAGAAAGGTTTTGAACAGGACGGAGGACCGCCGCACGGAATAACCGGTGCGGCGGTCCCTTTGTGCTTTACGCAGATTTAACAATTCTCTAATGCGGAAATCTTTCTGAATGTTATACAATAGATAAAGCAGTACGGCGTGCGGAATGTGACAGCATCCCGGCTGATAAAACCGAAAATCGGAAAGGAATTTTATATGGTAAAAATTTACGTGGTGGATACCAATGTCCTGATTCAGGCGCCCTATGCCATTGAAAGTTTTGAGGACAATGAGGTTATCCTGCCTATGGTGGTGATCGAGGAACTGGATCATCTCAAGAAAGCGGAGGGAGAAGTGGGAATGAACGCCCGCAGGAGTATCCGCTGTCTTGAACAGCTCCGGCAGAAGGCAGATCTTCTCACGGGCGTGCAGATGGAAAACGGCGGGCGGCTCCGGGTAGAGAAGAATTATGTGGATGTAGAGCTCCCGGAAGATCTGTCTTCGGAGAAGGCGGATAACCGGATTCTGAAAGTATGCGTGGGACTCTCCCGGGAACATGAGGAGCAGGTAATTCTGGTGACAAAAGATATTCTGCTCCGGATTAAAGCACAGATCCTGGGGATCTGTGCAGAAGATTTTACGACAGATCAGGTGCTGGAACATGAGAATCAGTACAGCGGAAGACGTGAGGTCTATGTGCCGGAAGAGAGGTTTAAAGAACTTAAGAAAAAAGGAGTCCCCCTCGATTCTGTGTATGCAGTGGATGAACAGGGGGAAAAATATACTCCGGAGCTTACGGAAAATCAGTTTGTTATTTTAAAGGCGGACCAGTCTGTGAAAAAGACTCAGCTGGGGCGCGTGGAAAAAGGAGTGATCCGGAAACTGGAGTACAGGAAAAGCCAGCCTTACGGCATTTCTCCCAGAAATGCCGGACAGTATTTTCTCCAGGAAGCGCTGATGCAGCCGGCGTCCAAAGCCCCTCTTGTAATTGTAAAGGGAATGGCAGGGACAAGTAAGACGTTCTATTCTCTTGCTGTCGGGCTGGAGAAGCTGCTCAATCATCCCACGGGCGAATACCGGCGCATTCTGATCTGCCGGCCAAACGCACAGTTTGATGATGATATTGGTTTTCTTCCGGGGGATGAGCAGGAGAAGATTTCTCCCCTTATGCGTCCGATTATTGACAATCTGGAGCAGCTCATCGATTCCAGTGAGGAAGACCGGTACGCGGATGAAGAGGAACTGCAGGGAAAGGTGGAAGAAATTTTCGCAAGAGGCCTGATTCAGGCGGAAGCTCTTAATTATATCCGGGGCCGCTCTATTGTCAAAACATATCTTATTATAGACGAGGCGCAGAATACGACGCCGGATCAGATCAAGGGAATTATCACAAGAGCGGGAAAGGATACGAAAATTATCCTGCTGGGTGATCCGAATCAGATCGACCGTCCGTTCCTTGACGAGCGGACAAACGGCCTGAGCTATGCGTCAGAACATATGAAAGGAAGTCCGCTTTGCTGGCAGATTACTATGACCGCGGAAGAGTGTGAACGGTCAGGCCTTGCAATGGAAGCGGCGAAGAGACTATAGAAATGAAACCAGATTACAGTCAGATCAGAAAAAACGAGGAGATTAACGCTCTGATCGAAAAAGGAAATGAAACGCTCCGGGAACTGGGATATACCGAGCATTCCCGGAAGCATGCGGCGAAAACAGCCGAGACCGCAGGAAGGATACTCAAAGAGCTGGGCTATGGAAAGCACAAGGTGGAGCTGGCAAAGATTGCCGGATATATGCATGATATCGGGAACAGTATTAACCGGCACGACCACGCCCACAGCGGTGCGATTTTGGCCTATCAGATTCTGAAGGAAACAGATATGCCCTGCCGGGATATTCTGGCGGTTACAACGGCCATCGGCCATCATGACGAGGAGACAGGAACCGCTGTGGATGAAGTATCCGCCGCGCTGATTCTCGCGGATAAGACGGATGTAAGGAGAAACCGGGTGCAGAATACAAACGCGGCGGCTTTTGATATTCATGACCGGGTAAATTATGCGGCTTTATCTTCGAAGTTGATTATTCACAAAGAAAAGGGTATGATACAGATGGAGCTGGAATTAGATGACAGCATTTGTACAGTGATGGATTATTTTGAAATATTCCTGAAGCGGATGATCATGTGCAGAAGAGCCGCGGAACGGTTAAAATGTAAATTCAAGCTTGTGGCAAACGGAAGCAAGCTCTGCTGAGAGCCGGAGAGGCAGCAGGCATAATACAAAGGAGGAGAAAAATGGAAAACATTTATATGAACAGGGAATTGTCCTGGCTGAAGTTTAATGAACGTGTACTTGAGGAGGCGGAAAACAAGTCGGTTCCTCTGTGTGAGAGAATGACGTTTGTATCGATTTATCAGAGCAATCTGGACGAGTTCTTCCGGGTCAGAGTAGGATCACTTCAGGATCAGATGCTGATTAATACAAAGATCCGGGACAACAAGACCAATATGACTTCAGAAGAGCAGATCAAGGCCATATTAAAAGAGGTGAAACGGCTGAACAAGAGAAAAGACGCTGCCTATGAGGATCTGATGGAGCAGATCGCAGGATATGGAATCAGACTGATTGATTTTACTACTGCAAAATCGGATGAGAAAAAGTATCTGGAACAGTATTTTAATAATGAAATTCTGCCTTTGAGTTCTCCTACGATTGTTGGAAAACGGCAGCCTTTCCCGTTCCTCAGAAATCAGGAAATCTATGCGGTTGTAGTTCTGGAGACGAGAAGCAAAAAAGAGAGAATCGGCATTATTCCCTGTACCAACAATATGGTTCAGAGACTGATCGAGCTGCCGGGAGGAAAGGGCAGGTACATGCTCTCTGAAAATGTTGTTCTCCACTACATCGGAAAGGCGTTTAAAGGTTATAAAGTAAAAGGAAAATCTCTTATCCGCGTGATAAGAAATGCGGATATTGACGCAGACGCGCTTTATGATGAGGACCTGGATTACCGGGATTTTATGGAAGAACTGATGAAACAGAGAAAGAAACTTTCTCCTGTCCGTCTTGATATGTCAAGAGAAATGGATCCTGCCGTAATCGAAGTGCTGTGCCGTTATCTGGATGTGCTTCCGGAGCGTGTATTTAAAAGTGAAGCGCCTCTGGACGTATCTTTCATTTCTCACATTCAGGATCTGCTTCGCATGAATCCGGAACTGTTCTACGAGAGAAGGGTTCCTCAGAAGTCCGCGGATTTCCGGGACGGCGAAAGCATTCTTGACCAGATCAGAAAAGAAGATAAAATGCTGTCCTATCCGTATGAGGCAATCCGTCCTTTCCTCAATATGCTTACGGAAGCGGCAGAGGATGACCGGGTTATCTCTATCAAGATGACGCTCTATCGTCTGGCAAGGCAGAGTAAAGTAATTGAGGCGCTGTGTGAGGCGGCGGAAAACGGGAAAGAGGTTGTTGTCCTTGTAGAACTCCGGGCGCGGTTTGACGAGGAAAACAATATTCGCTGGTCCCGTATGCTGGAGAAGGCGGGCTGTCAGATTATTTATGGTCTGGAAGGGTATAAAGTGCATTCCAAACTCTGCCTGATTACCAGAAGAGGAGAAGAAGGCATTGAGTATATTACCCAGATCGGCACCGGAAACTATAATGAAAAGACAGCCAGACTTTACACGGACCTGTCTCTGATGACTGCCGATGAGCAGATCGGCATGGAGGCCGCCCGTGTCTTCCAGGCTCTGACAAAGGGGGAAGTTGTGGAAGAATCCGAACATCTGCTGGTGGCTCCGAAGTGCCTTCAGTCCAGAATCCTTGATATGATTGATGAGGAGATGGAGCATAAGAGAAATGGGGAAGAGGCATATATCGGCCTGAAATTGAATTCTCTTACGGACAAGCGCATTATTGATAAACTGGTGGAGGCATCCTGCGCCGGCGTGCACATTGATATGATTGTCAGAGGAATCTGCTGTCTGATTCCGGGCATTCCCGGAAAAACAGAAAATATCCGTATAATCAGCATTGTAGGAAGATTCCTTGAACACTCCAGAATTTATATTTTCGGCTGCGGAGAGAGAACAAAATATTATATCGGCTCTGCGGATTTCATGACAAGAAATACGGTGAAGAGAGTAGAGGTGGCTGCTCCGGTTTATTCCGAAGCTCTTAAAAAACGTGTCAGAGGTATTTTTGATCTGATGCTCAGTGATAACAAAAAAGCGAGAATTGAGGATAACACAGGAACCTATTCTATGGTAGAATGTAAGGGAAAGCCCGTTAACTCACAGGAACTTCTGTACCAGGAGGCCTATGACAGGGCTGCAAACAGGACGGAGAATCGGGAGAATGCTCCCGCTCCGGAGAACAGACAGTAAGGTGATAGGATGATTTTCAAATTCGGTGAGCAGCTTCTCCCGGTTGAGATGGAAGAATGGGAAGCTGATCAGGTTCCGGCAGTTTTTATTACAGACTCGAAACATGCGGATGCAGTGCTGAAAAAAGCAGGTATTATTTATGAAAATGAGATTCAGGTTTCGAAAATCGGATTCTGCAAGCTGGAGAATCAGCAGGAGTGTATTGTAGGAACTCTGTGTATTCCCAAATTGCTGGATGTGCTGGGAAGCAGGTACAGAATGTACTTTTTCGTAAACCGAAGCAATGTAGTTATAGTGGATGACGATAATTTTTCTTTCCGTCTGATTCATCGGATTCAGCGCAAGAGAACCCATCAGGGAGAGACGAAGGAGCGGTTCCTTTATAATTATATTGCGGAATTTATGAGCCGGGATCTGGAAATGCTTGCAGCATATGAAAAACGCCTGCTTCGCATGGAAGAAGATGTAACGCAGCAGAAGATCTCTGATTTTCAGACAAAGCTGATGCCGATTCGAAGGGAACTTCTGAATCTGCGCAGTTATTATGATGAGATTATGGATCTGAGCCGGGATCTGGAAGAAAACGAAAATGGCTTCTTCCTGAAAAAGCATCTGAAGTATTTCGGAATCCTGACTGACCGTGCAGACCGGCTTATGAGCCGGACCAGCCATCTGCTGGAATACGCGCAGCAGGTAAAGGATGCCTATCAGGCTCAGGTGGACGCAAGACAGAACAGCAATATGCAGTTCCTGACCGTAATATCCACCATTTTCTTCCCGCTGACATTGATCACCGGATGGTTCGGAATGAACTTCAAGGACATGCCGGGTCTGGAAAACGGATATCCTATGATTGTAGCATTGAGTATTGTGGTCATCATAGGATGTCTCATCATCTTCAAAAAGAAACATATTATTTGAATTTACCGGGGACGTGGGGCTGGAGAAAAGGTCCGAAAACATCCGGATACAATGGAATGAAAATCGTATTCCGGAAAAAGTGGAGTGGGAATCCGGCTCCGTTCCATGACCTGGTAAAACTAAAAAACCGGAAATCCGGCTAAAAACAAGACTCACAATGGAAACTTGCGTTCCGCGCGGACAGCTCCATTGTGAATCTTAACGCCGGATTTCCGGTTTTAAGTTTTACTACGGCCATTCCAAAGTCGCCGGATTCCCACTCCACTTTCCCCGGAAAGGCGCATCCATCCGTCTGTATCCCGCTGTTTTCTGCTCTCATCCAGCAAGCACTGTCCCCGATAATTTCAAATTCGACACAAAAAGTGAAGACAGTACTTTCTTGGCTGCAATCAACTTTTTTCCAGCTGTCCTTTTGAAAACAGGAATATATATCCATTTCAGAGCAGCAGTACAGGTACAGGCTACAGCGCCGTGTCAGTCGATAAAGTTCTGTCTTCTTTTCTTCCTGTTTGAATTTGAAATTGTGAGTGGAGAAAACGCAGCCGGGAAGGGATGAGGGCGTGATGGAGGACCGTAAAGCAGCGCCGGCACTTAGAGCGCGTCCTTTGCGCTCTTATGTACCGCTGCGCTGTGTCCGAACGAAAGTGCGTCCTCCGGCACGCCCTCATCCCTTCCCGGCGGAAACATTCTCCACCCACAAATTTAAATTTCACTTTTCGGTCAGGGAATAGATATCTGTCCGCCGTCCGCTGAGCGCGGGAATCTGTTCTCTTGCCCGTCTGGTTTCTTCCAGATCTATTTCTGTTATTCTGAAATCTTCTTCTGCATCCATCTGATTGATTACATTTCCCCATGGGCCGGCAACAATGCTGTGGCCCCATGAGACATAGGAGGCGGAAGGGTTCCGGGCGGGAGCGGTTCCTATGGTGAAAAGCTGATTGTTCAGTGCCTGGGAGCGGAAAAGCAATTCCCAGTGTCCGGGACCGGTTGTCATATTAAAGGCAGCCGGAACAAAGACGGCCCGGGCGCCTTTGAGCGCCATGAGGCGGAAGAGTTCCGGGAAGCGGATATCGAAACAGACTGCCAGCCCGAAGGTGCCGAAGATTGTGTCAAAGACAGTAACAGAATCTCCGGCAGAGAGTACATCTGATTCCCGGAAATGCTGGCCGCCCTGTATCTGTATATCAAAGAGATGCATTTTTCTGTGTTTTGCGATCTGCCGTCCTTTGGGATTAAATACATAGGCAGTGTTATAGATTCTGCCCCGGCTGTCTCTTTCCGGTATGGTTCCGGCAGAAAGGTAAATGCCGTATTTCCGGGCTGTTTCTGAACAGAGAGTGTATACCGGTCCGCCTTCTTCTTCTGCATATTCCGGAAAAGAGGCTGTATCATAAGGGCAGCAGAACATTTCCGGCAGGAGGAGAAACTGCGTTTTCTGCCCGGCTGCTTTTGCAGCAGCCTCCTCCAGATAGTCCCGGCAGGCGATCGGGTCGGTGATGACAGGCATCTGTGCCTGGGCGATTCGAAGCGGCCCGGCTTTTATAAGTTCAGTTTTTCTGTCAGCCATTTAAATCCATCCTTTATTGAAATAATACACTTAATTCTTCCGGCTTAATTCTCCTGATCAGTCTTTCTCAGTTCCTGAAATGCCGGATCTGTTATTTGCCGTTGTTTGCAGATGCATCTTTATCAGTCTCATCCGTATGCTGTCCCGGTGCCGGCCCGGAAGAATCTCTTTTAATCAGCTGAGCGTGCAGGAGAATTGTTCCGATGGACACCTGATTCATCAGACTGCTTAATGCATAGTAGCCGCTTTTTCCCAACTCAGTCCGATCCTGCCGGATTGTGGTGAGAGGAGGAGAAGTATAGGGACAGATTGGCAGATCATCAAATCCTATAATACTGATGTCCTGAGGAATGCGGTATCCCAGCTGTTGACACTGGGTCAGCGCGGCGCTTGCAAATGTGTCCTGACAGCAGATTACAGCAGTCATTCCCATATCCAGAAAGCGGGGAAGATGTTTTTCCATACATTCTGACAGATAATAGGAGCATCCGGCATAGCTGGAATCTGTTTTCAGACCGTGGTGATGCATTGCCTGAAAAAATGCGCGGTGTCTGACCTGCATAATGTGAGAACCGAGAGCACTGCTTAAATACGCAATTTTCTGGTGTCCCAGAGCCTTCAGATGAGCTACTGCCAGATCCATGCCTTCATTATTGTCGATTCCCACGTATGCGGTGTGAGGATTGCCGATGATATGATTGTCGTACAGTACTGCCGGGGTCTGGCTTGTCTGGAAATCTTTCATCCATGGCTCTCCCAGAGAAAAACCGATGACAAAGGCTCCGGCATAATCATTCTGAAGCATAAAAACGTCGTAGGAAAACTGGCGCTGGGTATGAATATCGACAGGCACAACGTCTACTTCAAAACCGGCGGGCTCTGCCATCTGACGGAATCCGATCAGGATGTCATAGGCAAACTGGTGGGATTCTTTATATTGAATATTATCTTTCTGGACAATGATGCAGAGCTTCCGCCGTGCATTTTTATAGCGCCTGAGCTTTGTGTAGCCCAGTTCCACAGCAGTTTCAAGAATCTGTTTCTGCAGAGTCTCGCTGATGTCAGGCGCATTGTTCAGAGCCTTTGATACAGTGCCCTTTGATATATTCAGTTTGTCCGCGATATCCTGGATTGTTGTCATTTCCCATTCGCCTTCCTTTACAAAAATAACCAATTTCATTATAAATAATACAGGACAGAAAATCAATCAGACATATGAGGAGTTTAGAAAAGTTTCGGAAATGTAAATGCCGCATTTCGAAAAATGCACAAAATTCAACAGCAAAAACTGTGAATAGTATATAAATATTGTGCGATCTCAATAAATTGCTTGACGCTTCTGAGCAAAAAGACTAAGATAAGAATTACCGAAACAATACGAAACTTTTGTGCAAAGGAGGATGAAAAAAGAATGAGAAGAAGAGCATTGTCAGTGCTGCTGGCAGGTGTGCTGACCACCGGGCTTGCTGTCACAGGACTTACGGGCTGCGGCAGCGGACAAGAGGGAAAAGAAAGCGTCCGGCTTATGGTTTGGTCTCCTCAGGGAGACCAGTCGAAGGATCAGGGCGAATGGCTTCAGACCTGTTGTAATGCATTTGCGGACGAGCATCCGGAGTGGGATATCACATTTGTCTACGGCGTAGCGGACGAAGCCAGCGCCGCCGGTCAGGTTTCCCAGGATCCGGAAGCCAGCGCAGATGTTTTTATGTACGCGAATGACACATTGACGACAATGACAGACGCAGACGCACTGGTGAAATTCGGGGGAAAATACAGGGAGGAGATTGAAAGCACCAATTCCAAGGCATCCCTGGATTCTGTAACAAAGGACGGAGAGATTTACGGGGTACCTTTTGCGATCAATACATGGTTTATGTTCTATGACAAAAGCGTATTTTCCGAGGAAGATGTGAAAAATCTGGATACCATGCTGGAAAAAGGCGTTGTATCCTTCCCGTTTACCAATTCCTGGTATCTGGCTTCTTTCTATATCGGCAATGGATGCACCCTGTTCGGAGACGGAACAGATGCTTCTGCCGGCGTTGACTTTGGAGGAGAGAAAGCGGCTGAGGTGACAGATTATCTGATTGACCTGGAATCTAATCCGAATTTCAGAATTGATGATCTCGGTTCAGGTATTGCAGGCCTGAGAGATGGAAGCATCAATGCGATTTTCAGCGGTTCATGGGATGCCGGAGCAGTGAAAGAAGCCCTGGGAGACAATATGGGGGTGGCAGCTCTTCCGACTTATACACTGAACGGCGAAGAAAAGCAGATGTATTCTTATGCGGGAACAAAAGCAGTCGGCGTGAACACTCAGAGCAAGTATATGGTTCAGGCCGTGGAGCTTGCCATTTATCTTGGAAACGCTGCCTCCCAGCGCCTGCACTATGAACTGGAAAGCGTGGTTCCCTGTAATACAGAGCTGCTTGCGGATCAGTCTATTATATCGGACGAAGTAGTGGCGGCAGTAAACGACACGTTCAATCGCACCTCGATTCTGCAGCCGAATCTGGCAGAAATGAGCAACTGCTGGACTCCGGTAGAGAATATGGGCAAGGGTATCCGTAATGGAACGATCACTCACGACAATGCGGCGGAGCAGACCGAGATGATGAACGAAGCGATGAACAGTGACGGAATCAAATGAGGTGATGAGGATGGGAATATTTAAAAAGAGAGTAAATGATTTTCCGACTCCCTACACAGCCACAAAGGCAATTCGTGAGGGCGGTCTTGAGACAAAACTTTCCATGCTGCTTATGGGATTTGGAAATATTGTGCACGGCCAGGTTATAAAAGGTCTTATTTATCTGGCCATCGAAGTTGCATACATAGTATTTATGGTTGTAAACGGAGCCGGATTTTTAAGCATGCTGCCTTCTCTGGGTACAGTGGAACAGAAAGAGGTATGGGATGAGGCACAGCAGATTTATGTGTATACTGGAGGTGATCAGTCGATACTGATTCTCCTTTACGGAGTAGCTACCGTATTTCTGACTGTACTTATGTTTCTGGCATGGCGGGGCGCCCTTCGGAGTGCCTATAAGGCGGAATGCCTGGCAAAGGCAAAGAAACATGTGAACAATTTCAGGGAAGATCTGAAATCCCTGCTTCACGAGAACCTGCACAGACTTCTTATGACGCCGCCGGTATTTTTCATTTTTGCGTTTACTGTACTGCCTCTGATCTTTATGATCTGTATGGCATTTACAAACTACAGTAAGATCGGCAGTCATCTGATGCTGTTTGACTGGGTGGGTCTGGATAACTTTAAAGCGCTGTTTGATTCCAGCAGTATTCTGGGAAGCACGTTCTGGTCGGTGCTGGGATGGACTCTGATCTGGGCCTTCTTTGCCACTTTCAGCAACTATATATTCGGAATGATCGTATCTCTTCTGATTAACCGGAAGGGGACAAGGGCGAAAGGATTCTGGAGATTCTGTTTTGTGCTTTCATGTGCGGTGCCCATGTTCGTATCTCTTCTGATTATGCGTACCATGCTTCAGCCGGAAGGCGCAATAAATGTACTTCTCCGTAATCTGGGACTGATTGCTTCGGATGCCAGTCTTCCGTTCTTTACGGATCCCACCTGGGCGAGAGTGACGGTTATTATAGTCAATATCTGGGTAGGTGTACCCTATACGCTGCTGCAGCTTACCGGCGTGCTTCAGAATATTCCGGCAGAGCTTTATGAGGCGGCAAAGGTTGACGGAGCTAATTCCATTCAGATATTTACGAAAATTACGCTGCCCTATATGCTGTATGTAACAACCCCGTATCTGATCGTAACCTTTACGGGAAATGTCAACAACTTCAACGTCATATACCTGCTGTCGGGAGGAGATCCGGTCACCGATCTGTCGTCCACCGCGGGCAAGACGGATCTGCTTGTCACCTGGCTGTATAAGCTGACCATAGATAAGCAGTACTACAACATCGGCGCGGTAATCGGTATTCTTACATTTATCATACTTGCGGCAGCGGCGCTGCTTACATACAGAAATACGAAATCATATAAAGAAGAAGGAGGATTTTAAGCATGGCCGGAAAGAAATTTCAATCTGCAAAAAGAAAACGGTTTATCAATAACTCAATCGTCCATGTGATTCTGGCGGTTCTGGCAGCAATCTGGGTATTTCCGATTCTCTGGGTTGTCCTGACCAGTTTCCGAGCGGAGAAAGGGTCCTATGTATCTACCTTCTTCCCGAAAGCTTTTACACTGGACAATTATACGAAGCTGTTTACGGATACAACCATACTGAACTTCCCGCAGATGTTTATGAACACGCTGTTTATCGCTGTGTGCTCCTGCATCCTTGCGACTTTTTATGTACTTGCAGTTTCCTACTGTCTGTCCAGACTGAAGTTTAAACTTCGCAAGCCGTACATGAATATGGCGATGATTCTGGGACTTTTCCCCGGATTCATGTCCATGATTGCCGTATATTTTATTTTAAAAGCTTTGGGCATGACAGAGGGCAACCTGATTAAACTTGCGCTGATTCTTGTCTATTCCGGAGGCGCGGGATTAAGTTTCCAGATTGCCAAAGGATTTTTCGATACAGTACCGGTAGCTGTAGATGAGGCGGCTCTTCTGGACGGATGTACCAGATGGCAGATCTTTACAAAGATTACACTTCCTTTGAGTAAACCGATTGTTATCTATACTGTACTGACATCGTTTATGTCACCCTGGCTCGATTTTATTTTTGCGAAAGTTATCTGCCGGGCAAATTCGGATCAGTATACAATCGCGATCGGGCTCTGGAAGATGCTGGAGAAAGAATATATTGACAGCTGGTATACCTGCTTCGCCGCAGGCGCGGTTCTGATCTCAATTCCGATTGCTGCGCTGTTCCTGTATATGCAGAGGTACTATGTGGATGGCTTATCCGGTGCTGTCAAAGGTTAAGCAGACGTTATCCTATCACCAGATATATCACCATCAACCCGGCAGGCGGGCAAAAGATGCGGTCCCGGAAGGACTGGATTCCTTCCGGGATAAAGCCTCCGGCAGATAAGAAAAATCTACGACAACTATATATGAATACAGAGGGGGACAGAATATATGAAGACAGCCTTGGAATGGAAAAAGTATTATTCGACCGCAGAATTTAAGGAAAATTATATATACGGTGGAAATGATCTTGGGGCGGCCTGTACAGATGCCGGTGCTTATTTCAAATTGTGGAGCCCGGCGGCGGACAGTGTCACCCTGAATTTGTATTCAGAGGGAGACGGAGGGAAAGCTATTGCCTGTATTCCTATGAAAAAAGAGGAAAAAGGTGTATGGAGCTGGCATACAGGAGAAGATATGCACGGGATCTATTACGATTACGTGCTGGAAATTGAAGGGGAACAGATACGTTCTGCTGATCCCTGGGCAAGGGCCTGCGGAATTAATGGCAGACGCAGTATGGCGGTAGACCTGAGACGTACAGATCCGGAAGGATGGGAGAAAGACCGGGCGCCCGCTGAAGGGCCGGAACGGATTATCTACGAACTTCATGTAAAAGAATTCTCCTGGGATGAATCCGGCGGTTTTCCGGAAGAATACCGGGGAAAATACAGGGCGTTTACCTGTAAAGATACAACGCTCTGCAACGACGGGGTCCATCCGACCGGTCTGAGCTATCTGAAAGATCTGGGTGTGACTCATGTAGAAATTATGCCTGCCTATGACTATGGGTCTGTGGATGAGTCAGGAGATGCTGCTCAGTTTAACTGGGGGTATGATCCGGTAAACTATAATGTCCCGGAAGGCTCCTATGCTACAGACGCCCGGCATGGAGAAGTCCGTATCCGGGAAATGAAGGAAATGATACAGGCGCTGCACGCCGGCGGTTTTGGAGTGATCCTGGATGTTGTATATAATCATACGTATTCTCTGGATTCCTGGTTTCAGAGAACTGCACCCTGGTATTTTTACAGGGTGTTTGACGACGGAAGAATCTCCAACGGTTCTGCATGCGGCAATGATGTTGCCAGCGAAAGAGAGATGTGCGCAAAATACATTCTTGAATCAGTTCTTTACTGGGCGGAAGAATACCATATTGACGGATTCCGGTTTGATCTGATGGGACTTCTGGACGTAGATCTGCTGAATCAGATCCGCCGGGAGCTGGACAACAGATATGGAAAAGGGGTAAAAATTCTTTTTGGAGAACCCTGGGCGGCCGGAGATACTGCCATTGAAGATGACGCGCCCCGCGCCCTCCGGGAAAGTATAAATCTTCTGGATGAGAATATAGGCATGTTCTGTGATCTGACCAGAGATGCAGTGAAAGGATCCTCACTGAAGATAAAACGGCCGGGATTTATAACGGGAGCTTCGGGCTATGAGAATGACATTGCGGAAAGCGCCGCCGCCTGGGGGAAAACCGGTGTTTCCAGCATAAAAGGAGAGCGGGCTCCGGCCAAAGCGCCGTCCCAGATCATTACCTATGTCTCATGTCACGATAACCAGACTCTGTGGGATAAACTGGGAGAGACGGCAGCGGACGAGGACCGGATGCGGCTGAACCGAATGGCAGCGGCCGTCTATATGACATGCCAGGGCACATTGTTCTTTTTGTCCGGAGAAGAATTTGCCCGTACAAAAGGCGGTATGGAAGACTCTTTTGACGCTCCGGTATCCCTGAACCGGCTGGACTGGTCCCTTGCCTGGAAAAATCATGACCTTGTGGAATATTACAAAGGACTGATCGGTCTTAGAAGACAGCTTCCCGGACTGTGCGACAAATCTGCGAAAGCTCCGGAAAGAATTGACAATATTTGCAAATCACACGGTGTTGTAAGTTTTACTGTAGACAACAGAAGCAAAAACAGCTGTTCCAGGTGGGACAGGCTGTGGATTGTCTATAACAGTACGAAACAGAGTGTGATATCTGAACCGGAAGGAAAGGGATGGGAGATCCTCTGCGATGCTTCCGACAGCGGCAGGTGGAAATCGCCGTCTCCCGTGGGAAAAAGAGTGACAGCAGAACCTCAGAGCGTTCTGATTCTGGGGCACAGAGCAGATTGCCCGGCATCCCGGAACGGAATCGTACATATCCGGGACGGCGAGGAAGAGGAAAAGCGGAAAAAAGGCGGACAGCGGCAGAGAAAAGAGTGGCAGGAGGAAAAGGACGCAGTATGAAATGGGTGTACGGAAAACAGGACTGGAAGACATTTGAGCGGGGGCTGGAAAACTGTTATCTTATAACAAACGGACTGGGCGGATATTCCTCCCTGACCATGACCGGCGCTGCCGCCCGGGGAGATCATGCATTTTTTATGGCCTGTACGGAGGCACCGAATCACAGGTATAACATGATTCAGAGGCTGGAAGAACAGATCACGGTTAACGGAAAATCATACATTTTTTCCACACAGGAATATGCGGACGGCAGCAGGCAGGAGGGATACCGTTACCTGTCCGAATTTTCTTTTGAAGACACTCCTGTGTGGCGGTTTCATATAAACGGAGTGGAGATTGAAAAAGAAGCAGTCATGAGGCAGGGAGAAAATACCATAGCCGTATGCTGGCGTGTAATGAACCGGACCCGGAGTTATGCCTGCCTGGCAGTTACGCCTTATTTCCGCTTCGCTGAAAAGGGACAGGATATCTGTGCGGGCCAGACATATAAACGATATGAAGCAGAAGAATGTTCCGGTTATAGCGCGGGAAGGATAGAGAGCAGAGGACTTAGCCTGGAGTATTATACAAACGGAAAAATTCAGGGTATGCCGGAGACGGCGGAGCAGTATTATTATGCCTATGACGCCTGTGACGGAAGAACAGAAACAGGAGCCGCAAAGACAGATCACCGGATCGTATGGCGCGTGGGACCGGGAGAAAAAGGCACGTTCGAACTTCTTTATATACTGGATCCTGCAAACCAGGAATCTGTGAAAAATAGAAGGAAAAAACCGTATACTGTGTCTTCTGTGCAGAATATCATAGAAGAGGAAAAACAACGGCGCACGGATCTGGCCCAAAAGGCCGGTTTTCTTTCGGAAACCGCTTCTTTTCTGACAAGGAGCGCAGACCAGTTCCTCTCCCGGCGAGAATCTACCGGGGGAAAAACCATTCTTGCGGGTTTTCCTTTTTTTGAAGACTGGGGAAGAGACACTATGATTGCCCTGCCCGGCATCTGCCTTTCCACCGGCCGGTGTGAGGAGGCAAAATCGATTCTCAGAACGTTTGCCGCATATGAAAAAGAAGGACTCATGCCGAATCTGTTTCCGGAGGGAGAAAAGGAACCGATGTATAATACGGCTGACGCTTCCCTTCTTTTTATAAACTGTGTCTTTCTGTATTTTGAAAGAACCAGAGACAAAGATTTTGCTCGGGAAATGTATCCGGTTATGAGGCGGATTGTGGAGTGTTATCAGAAAGGGACAAAGTACGGAATTCATGTGGATTCGGACGGCCTTCTGATGGCCGGGAAGGATCTGGATCAGGTGACATGGATGGATGTGCGGGCGGGTGATATCCTGCCCACACCCCGGCACGGCAAGCCGGTGGAAATAAATGCCTACTGGTATAATGCTCTCAGGATCATGGAAAAACTGGCAGCTTTTTCCGGAGACAACGGCAGTGTATATGCAGAACAGGCAGAAAAGGTGAAGACGTCTTTTAACAGTGCTTTCTGGATGGAGGACAGACACTGCCTGAAGGATGTGATTTCCGGTACTGACGCGGACTGTCAGATCAGGTGCAATCAGATCTGGGCACTGTCTCTGCCTTTTACCATGCTGGAGGAAGAAAAAGAACGACAGGTTGTAGATACAGTATTTGAAAAACTGTATACCCCTTATGGCCTGCGAACACTGGATCCGGAAGATCCTCAGTTTCATCCGGTATATGAAGGAGAAATGCTGAACCGGGATATGGCCTATCACCAGGGGACGGTATGGACCTATCCTCTGGGCGGCTATTATCTTGCATATCTGAAAATCAACCATTTCAGCAGAGAAGCAAAGGAACTGGTAAAAATACAGCTGGAGGTGCTGGAGAGTGCCATACGGGAAGGATGTATCGGACAGCTTCCTGAGATTTATGACGGAGGTAATCCGGTCTCGTCGAAAGGCTGTTTTGCCCAGGCGTGGAGCGTAGGGGAACTGCTCAGAGTGTATGAAGCTCTGGAATACAAAGGAGGAAACTATGAATTTCACAGGTGTTTACCATAAAACATCAGAACAGATGAGCTATGCCCGGAATGAAAATGAACTTGTTATAAACCTGAAGACCGGATATGACGTAAAACAGGTGTTTATTCATTACGGCGATCCCTTTGAGGCCGGCATTCTGGGCGGAAATGAAAAATGGACGGGCAGAAGGGAGGAGATTGTGTACAAAAAACGTCTCCCCCATCAGATCTGGTGGACTACCACTCTTGTACCGTCCTATAAAAGATGTAAATATTACTTTGAACTGCATACGGAAGACCAGGTCTGGTATTATCTGGAAGACGGATTTCTGACGGAGGAGCAGATCAATCTGGAAGGAAGGATGCTTCAGTGCTTTGTTGTGCCCTGGATGAATCCCGCGGATATAAACCGGACGCCTGAGTGGGTTAATGATACGGTCTGGTACCAGATCTTTCCGGACCGGTTCTGTAACGGGACGCCGGAGAAAAACGATCCGGGCATTACCCCCTGGCAGACCGGAAAAGTAACAAATAAAGAGAGGTATGGAGGCAATCTGGAAGGCATCCGGCAGAAACTCCCCTATCTTCAGGATCTGGGGATTACCGGGATTTATCTGAATCCGATTATGGAGGCAGAGTCGAATCACAAGTATGACACTACCGATTATACCCGCATTGATCCCGCATTCGGAGACGATCAGGTTATGCGCAGTCTCTGCCGTCAGGCCCACGAAAGAGGCATCCGGATCATGGTGGACGCTGTGTTCAATCACTGCGGCAGAAAGTTCGGCCCCTGGCTGGATGTTCAGGAAAAAGGCCGGGATTCTGCTTATGCGGACTGGTTTATGATCCATGACTGGGAGAATCTGGACCGGCATGCCGATACAAGGGACGGGAGATTTTTCTCCTTTGCCTTTGCAGACTGGATGCCGAAGCTTAACACCAACAATGATGAAGTGATCGCCTATTTCTGCAAAGTATGTGAGGACTGGGTGAAAAAGTATGATATTGACGGCGTTCGCTTTGATGTGGGAAATGAAGTGTCCCACCGGTTTTTAAAACGGATCCGGGAACATCTGAAAAAACTGAAACCGGATATTTATCTGCTGGGTGAGATCTGGCATGACGCCAGCCAGTGGCTTCAGGGAGATGAATACGATTCGGTAATGAATTATCCTCTTCTGAGCGGAATTCACGACTTTTTCCTGGACGAATCTCTGGGAAAGGAAGAGCTTGAATATATGGTAAACCGTTGTTATACTATGTATATGCAGCAGAATAATAATGTGATGTTCAATTTGCTGGATTCCCACGATACAGAGAGGCTGATGAACCGTTTCCATGATCTGGATCTGTTTTACCAGCAGCTGGCCGTACTCTTTACCCTGCCGGGAAGCCCCTGCATTTACTATGGAACGGAAATTGCCATGGAGGGCGGATTCGACCCGGACTGCAGGCGGTGTATGCCGTGGGAGGACATAGATTCAGCGGAAAACAAAGAGCGGATTGATCAGATGAAAACCCTGATAAAAATCCGCCGTACCGAGGAAGCATGCAGAAGCCTGTATTTTCATTTCCCCAATCAGTATGAGAACAGACGCTGCGTGGAATACATCAAGCTGGATGGTGAGAATAGAAAACTGGAAGTGCTGTTGAACTGTTCCGGGGAAAAGGTGGAAATAAAACCCGGCGGCGAGATTTTATTTGCCAGAAATTATCATGACGGCATACTGGAACCAAAAGGAACTCTGATACGGAGAGAACATTGAATAAAAATAAGTTCTGTTTCCGATGTACAGAGCAGTTCCGGTCTGTGAAAGAAGGGAGAACAGTTATGGGAGAAAACACGAACAAGTGGTGGAAAAATGCAGTTGTATATCAGATTTATCCGAAAAGTTTTCAGGATTCCAACGGGGATGGCTATGGGGATATCCGGGGGATTATCAGCCGTCTGGATTACCTGAAAGATCTGGGGATTGACGCGGTATGGATTTCGCCGATGTACTGCTCCCCTCAGGATGACAATGGATACGACATCTCAGATTATCAGGATATTGACCCCATGTTCGGTACAATGGACGATATGGAGGAACTGATCCGGGAAGCAGGAAAGCGGGGAATAAAGATTATTATGGATCTGGTGCTCAATCACACTTCCGATGAGCACAGATGGTTCCTTGAAGCGGTAAAAGGAAAGGAGAATCCTTATCACGATTATTATGTATGGCGGGATGGAGAAGAGGGTGTTTATCCGAATGATATGAAGTCAACCTTCGGCGGCCCTGCGTGGGAGTGGGTTCCGGAACTGAAGCAATACTATTTTCACCAGTTTTCCGTAAAACAGCCGGATCTGAACTGGGAAAATCCGAAAGTCCGCCGGGAAATCTATGACATGATACTCTGGTGGATGGATAAAGGTGTGGGCGGCTTCCGCCTGGACGTAATTGATCAGATCGCAAAGGAACCGGATCTTGGCATTACCAATAACGGTCCCAGACTTCATGAATTCCTGCGGGAGTTGAGCCGGGAGACCTTTCAGAAAGGGAATCTGATTACTGTGGGAGAGGCCTGGGGAGCCACCCCGGAGATTGCGAAAAAATACAGCAATCCGGACGGCAGCGAATTTTCCATGGTTTTTCAGTTCGAACATATGGTGATGGATCAGGAGGAAGGAAAAGAAAAATGGGATCTTGCGCCGCTTCCTTTTGTGAAATTGAAAAAGTGTATGGAAAAATGGCAGACGGAACTGTATGAAAAAGGGTGGAACAGCCTGTTCTGGGATAACCATGACCTGCCCAGAATTGTTTCCCGCTGGGGAGATGACGGGGCATACCGGGTCCCCTCCGCAAAGATGCTGGCTGCTGTCCTTCACGGAATGCAGGGTACGCCCTATATCTATCAGGGAGAGGAGCTGGGCATGACCAATGTCCGGTTTGACAGCATTGAGGAGTACAGGGACATCGAGACTCTCAATATGTACTATGAACGTCTGGATGCCGGATATGACAAAAAAGATATTATGGAATCCATTTATGCAAAAAGCAGAGACAACGCTCGTACTCCCATGCAGTGGAGCGCACAGAGGAATGCAGGATTTACAACAGGAACGCCCTGGCTCGGCCTGAATCCGAATTACAGCGAGATCAATGCGGAAAAAGAGATAAACGATCCGGATTCTGTCTATCAGTTTTACCGCAGACTCATAGAGCTGAGGAAAACCTGCCCTGTTTTTACAGACGGAAAATTTGAGCTTCTTCTGCCGGAGGATGAGCAGATTTTTGCTTATACCAGGACAGATCAGGAGACGGAAATGCTTGTCTGTGCAAATTTTAAGAGAGAACCGTCAGCATGTCCCCTTCTGGCACAGTGGAAGGATGCTGAAGTGCTGATCCACAATTATGAAGAAAAAATCGGGAAAGACCTGAGGCCCTATGAGGCGGTTATACTGTTCAGAAAAGTGCGGAAAAAATAATCAGTGCAGACAGAAAAACGGAGGCGGGCGACTATGACAGGAAAGAAACCGGAAGCGGCGGATTCAGCGAATATTGTAAAAGATTCGGTTGTGATCGGAGATGTGACAGTAGGAGAAAATTCCTGTGTTCTCTTCTATGCCGTGCTTCGCGGCGATGTGGAGAAGATTACAGTAGGAAAATGCAGCAATATCCAGGATAACTGTACCGTTCATGCAGATGCCGGATATCCGGCTCGGATCGGAGATTATGTGACTGTGGGGCATAACGCTGTTCTGCACGGCTGTACTGTCGGCAGAGGGAGTCTGATCGGCATGGGTTCTGTGATACTGAACGGAGCCTTCATCGGAGAAGAGTGTCTGATCGGCGCGGGAAGTCTGGTTCTGGAAAACCAGGTGATTCCGGACGGCAGCCTGGTTGTGGGCAGTCCGGCAAAAGTGAAACGCCGGCTGACAGAAGAAGAGAGGAAAAACCTGTATGAAAGCAGCCGGCATTATGTGGAAATGGGCAAAAAGCTGCGGAATGAAGGCATGTGCAGGCTGCTGTCTGCAAAACAGCATGAGGCGTAACATACGGGGCGGGTTTCTCTGTTCCTGAGCCGCCGTATGAACCGGAATATTCCGGGGAAAATGACGGCCCCGGTGAATTTACGATTCCGGCGAATTTACGGCTTGACACAGGAGATTCTTCTGGAGTAGAATATCCCATGTAGAAGAAAAAGCGTTGAAGAGGACAGTAGGCTTCCGGTCATCTCAGAGAGAAGTCCGTATGGTGGAAGGATTTTGTTGAACCGGCTGACTGAAAACCACCTCGGAGCGGCCCTAATAAGGCACGGTGATTCCGTTATCATCAAACGAATTAAGAAGGTTTTCTAACCATCTGTACGGAAGAAGGGCGAAAGGTCCGGAACCGGACTCAGACGGATCAGTCATGGAAAACAAGCAGGGTGGAACCGCGGGACATATCTCCCGTCCCTGCAGGGAGTGTTTCCGTGCATATAGATTCTTATTTCAGATAACAGGAGGCATTCCAGAGGGATGCCTTTTTTATTTGCAAAAAGGCGGCCCGGAAAGAGAAAACAAAAACAGGAAAGGAAAAATGAGATGAAGATTACACTGAAAGACGGCTCATGTAAAGAGTACCAGCAGCCCATGAGCGTGTATGACATTGCTGCGGATTTAAGTGAGGGACTTGCCAGAGTGGCTACAGCCGGCGAGGCAGACGGCGAGATTGTGGATCTGAGAACCGTTATAGACCATGACTGTGCGCTGAATATCCTGACTTTTAATGACGAGAAAGGAAAAGGCGCTTTCCGTCATACGGCATCCCATATTATGGCGCAGGCCATCAAACGCCTCTACCCGGAGACAAAGCTTGCCATCGGTCCTTCTATTGCCGACGGATTTTATTATGACGTGGACAGAGAGACTCCGTTTACCGCAGAAGATCTGGAAAAGATTGAGGCGGAGATGAAGAAGATCGTCAAGGAAAATCTGGAAATCAAACAGTACACAATGCCGAGAAATGAGGCTATTGCGTATTTTAAAGAAAAAAATGAACCTTATAAAGTTGAGCTGATCGAAGATCTTCCGGAGGATGAAACCATCAGTTTTTATTCTCAGGGTGAATTTACCGATCTGTGCGCAGGCCCCCATTTGATGACAACAAAACCGGTAAAGGCATTCAAGCTGACCAGCCTTGCAGGTGCATACTGGAGAGGCGATGAGCACAACAAAATGCTTCAGAGAATTTATGGAACTGCATTCCCGAAAAAGGCCGAACTGGAAGAATACCTGACTATGATTGAAGAGGCTAAGAAGCGGGATCACAGAAAACTGGGCCGGGAGCTGGGTCTGTTTATGATGCGTGAGGAAGGTCCCGGATTCCCGTTCTTCCTGCCCAACGGAATGGTGCTTAAGAACACCCTTCTTGACTACTGGAGAGAGATCCACAATGCGGCGGGATATGTGGAAATTTCCACACCGATTATGCTCAGCCGTCATCTCTGGGAGACATCCGGCCACTGGGATCACTATAAAGAAAATATGTATACAACTGTGATTGACGATGAAGACTTTGCCATTAAGCCGATGAACTGCCCGGGCGGTATTCTTGTATACCAGTCTGAGCCCCGTTCCTACCGGGATCTTCCCATCCGCATGGGCGAGCTTGGCCTTGTACACCGCCATGAAAAATCCGGTCAGCTTCACGGCCTTATGCGTGTGCGCTGCTTTACCCAGGATGATGCGCACATCTTTATGACGCCGGAGCAGATCAAAGATGAGATCAAAGGTGTTGTAAAACTGATCGATCAGGTATACAGCCTGTTCGGTTTTAAATATCATGTAGAGCTTTCCACCCGTCCGGATGACAGCATGGGAAGCGATGAAGACTGGGAAATGGCAACAGACGCTCTTCGCAGCGCGCTGGACGATATCGGTCTTCCCTATGTTGTAAATGAAGGAGACGGCGCATTCTACGGTCCGAAGATTGATTTCCACCTGGAAGACTCCATAGGAAGAACCTGGCAGTGCGGAACGATTCAGCTTGACTTCCAGCTTCCGCTGAGGTTTGATCTGGAGTATACAGGCGCAGACGGAGAGAAGCACAGACCGATTATGATCCACAGAGTTGTATTCGGCTCCATTGAAAGATTTATCGGTATTCTGATTGAGCACTTTGCGGGCGCTTTCCCGACCTGGCTAGCACCGGTACAGGTAAAAGTGCTTCCTATTTCTGATAAGCACATGGAATACGGAACAAAGGTGCTTGACGCGCTCAAAGCAGCCGGAATCCGCGCGGAGATTGACACCCGTGCAGAAAAAATCGGCTATAAGATCCGCGAGGCACAGATGAAGAAGATTCCGTATATGCTTGTAGTAGGAGCAAAAGAAGAGGAAGAAGAAAAAGTTTCCGTCAGAAGCCGCTTCGCCGGAGATGAAGGCCAGAGAGGACTGGAAGAGTTCATAGAACAGATTAAAGAAGAGATCAGCAGCAGAACAGAAAGAAAAGTGGAGAAGTAAAATTTGAATTTATCTGCGACATGCGATTGAAAGGAGTCCGAAAATGTCAGAATACGAAGTGAGAATAAAACGTTTTCGGATAGCGGCTGCGGGAAATTTCAGCTCCGTTCCGCGTAATAATTAAAACTACAAAACCCTGAGCACAGGCTAGAAACAGGATTTTCAATGGAAACTCACGTTCCGTTCGGACAGCTCCATTGAAAATCCTAACGCCTGTACTCAGGGTTTTAAGTTTTACTAAATTACGCTTCAAGTCGCCGAAATTTCCCGCAGCCGCTATCCGAAAGGCGCATCCCATCGTCCGTATTCCGCCATTTTCTGTTCTTTTCCAATCGGCACTGCCGCCGATAATTTCAACTACAACTACATATTATAGTAGTGGGCGTATATGCCTCCTTTTTCCAGCAGTGTTTCGTGTGTTCCTCGTTCTGCGATTCCGTCTTCTGTGATGACGATTATTTCATCTGCATTCCGTATCGTGGACAGTCGGTGAGCGATGGTGATGGTGGTGCGGTTTCTGGCCAGTTCTTCCAGACTCTGCTGAATCCAGCGTTCGCTTTCGTTGTCCAGTGCGCTTGTAGCTTCATCCAGGATCAGGATGGGCGGATTTTTCAGAAATACTCTGGCAATGGAGATTCTTTGTTTCTGGCCGCCGGAAAGGCGGGTTCCCCTTTCGCCTACATAGGTGTCATATCCCTCAGGAAGACTGATGATGAAGTCGTGTATGTTGGCCCGTTTTGCCGCTTCTTCTATTTCTTTCTGGGAGGCGCCGGGTTTGCCGTAGGCAATATTATCCCGGATGGTGCCGCAGAAAAGGTAAACGTCCTGCTGAACCATACCGATCTGGCTTCGCAGGCTTTTCAGGGTCAGTGTCCGCACATCTTTTCCGTCTACAGTGATTCTTCCGCCGGTTACATCGTAAAACCGGGGGAGAAGAGAGCAGATGGTGGTTTTACCACTGCCGGAGGGGCCAACAAGGGCGATGGATTTCCCGGCAGGAATTTCAAAAGATACGTGAGAGAGTACCGGGGTGTCGTCATCGCTGTAGTGGAAGGACACATCCTCATAGCAGACACGTCCTTTTACATTTTCCAGGGGAACGGCATCAGGCGCGTCCTCAATATCCGGTTCTGTTTCGATTACATCCAGGTAGCGGCGGAAACCGGCAAGTCCTTTCTGCATCATTTCAATCAGTTCTACAAGGATCTGGATGGGGCTGATGAAAATTCCGATATACAGGGCATACATGGCCAGATCTGCCACATCCATCAGATTGTGGGCAATAAGATATCCGCCGAATACGAGAGTTACCAGGTACATCATACCCTGAAAAAACAGATTCCACCCCATAAAACTTCCCATACAGTTGTAATTATCCCGTTTTGACAGAAGAAAGGCATGGTTGCTTTTTCTGAATTTTTCCCGTTCGATTTCTTCATTTGTAAAGGACTGAACTACACGGATGCCGGAAAGCGTATCCTGAAGACTGGCATTTACATCCCCGATTTTCCGCCGGTTTTCCATAAATGTTTCCTGCATGCGGCTGTTCTGTCTGAAAGAAAAGAAAAACATACAGATAACAAGTATGATCAGCGGCAGGGCGAGCCTCCAGTTGATCAGGAAAAGAAAGACAAAGGAACCGATAATTTTGACTACGGAGATAAACAGATTCTCCGGTCCGTGATGAGCAAATTCTGCTATGTCGAACAGATCGGAGACGAGCTTGCTCATCATCTGGCCGGAATTGTTCCGGCTGTAGTAGGAGAAGGAAAGCTTCTCATAGTGATCGAAAAGCCGCTGACGCATATCCCGCTCCATGTGCGCGCCCATCATGTGTCCTTGGTAGCTTACATAATATTTGCACAGACTCTGCACAATGTACATAAGAAGCAGTCCTGCTGCAATCAGGGGCAGGGCGTTCAGAATAACACTGCTGTTTCTGGTGAAAAGCGTATTTGTCATTGTACGCAGGATCTGAGGATAGGCCAGATCTACAAGGCTGATCAGAGCCGCGCAAAAAAGATCAATAAAAAAGACCGCTTTGTACGGGCCATAGTAGGCAATAAACTTTTTGATTGTGTGCATGATATTTCCTCCTGTATATGACAGGGCGTTCCGGAAAATTCTGACGCGGCTTTTCTGTGCTGCAGATTTGCCGCATACCGGGTCTGCAGTCCGCAGATTATTTCAGAAACGCCGATTATGGTTTCAGTCTATGAATCATCTTAGCACACCCGTTTTTCCTTGACAAGAACAGAAATTCTGTGTTACCCTCAGTCGGCGGGAGAGGGATTTCTGTCCCCGCCTGTCCGGGCCGGCTGCCCGGCGCGGCAGGACCGGCCGCCCGCAGAATATACGTTTTACGATGAAATAGTTAAGGAGAGAAAAATGCAGCTGTATCTTGCTCCTTTAGAAGGAATTACAGGATGGATATACCGGAATGCGCAGCACGCCTGTTTCGGAGGATTTGATAAATACTTTATTCCTTTTATCAGTCCGAATCAGCATGGACATTTCAGCGCCAGAGAGAAAAAGGACGTCATGCCGGAACATAATCAGGATATGTATGCAGTGCCTCAGATTCTGACCAATCAGACGGATGACTTTCTGTATACGGCCAGGAAGCTTCAGGAGTATTATGGGTATGAGGAAATCAATCTGAATCTGGGGTGTCCGTCCAGGACGGTAGTTACAAAGTGCCGCGGCGCGGGATTTCTTGGAGAGCCGGAAAGGCTGAAGCGGTTTCTGGATGAGATCTTCGAAAAATGTACTATGAAGATATCAATTAAGACAAGGCTTGGAATGGAAGAGCCGGGAGAGTTTGAAAAAATTCTGGAGATTTATAATGACTTTCCGGTGGAAGAAGTGATTATCCATCCCAGGGTTCAGAAAGATTTTTATAAAAATACACCGGATCTTGACGCATTTGCAAATGCATTTGTCCGGACCAGAAATCCGGTGTGTTATAACGGAGATATTACATCAGTATCGGATTATCAGAGAATCAGTGAAAGATTTGCCGGGCTGGACCGGGTAATGACCGGGAGAGGCGTACTGGCAGATCCGGCTCTGGGGAGAGAGCTGAAGGGAGGCCTGTCGGCTTCTGTTCCGGAAATCCGGAAATTTCACGACCTTCTTTATGAGGGATACTGCCGGGAAATGTCGGGAGACAGGACCATCCTTTATAAAATGAAGGAGATGTGGTCCTATCTTGCCCCTTCTTTTCCGGAATCGAAAAAATATGCGAAAAAGATAAAAAAATGTGAGAAATGCCGTGCTTATGAAGCTGTAGTAGAGGAATTCTTCGCACTGTACTGAAGCGCAGCCTCTACAAATCCCTTAAACAGCGGATGTGGCTTGTTTGGCCGGGACTTCAGCTCCGGATGCGCCTGAGTGGCGATAAACCATGGGTGCTCCGGGATTTCGATCATTTCTACAATCCGGTTGTCAGGAGAGAGTCCGCACAGAGTCATGCCGCCTTTCTCCAGGTCTTCCCGGAAATCATTGTTTACTTCATAGCGATGGCGGTGACGCTCATGGATTTCCTCTTTTCCATAGAGCTGTTTTGCCAGTGTCCCTTCTTTTAAGATACATGGATAGGAACCTAACCTCAGTGTACCTCCGATATCTTCTACACCGATCTGGTCCGGCATGATATGAATAACCGGGTGGGTAGTATCCGGGTTGAGTTCAATGCTGTGGGCGTCATTATATTTCAGTACATTTCTGGCAAATTCTACAATTGCAAGCTGCATTCCTAGACAGAGTCCCAGATAGGGGACATTATGGGTTCTTGCATAATGAATCGCTTCGATTTTTCCTTCTACACCCCGGTGTCCGAATCCGCCCGGCACAAGGATACCGCTTACATCTTTAAAGATTTCTTCTGCGTTTTCTGCAGTAACAGTCTCAGAGTCAACCCATTTGATATTTACTGTAGTGTGGCTGTAAATGCCGCCATGTTTTAAGGCTTCCACTACGCTGATATATGCATCGTGAAGCTGAATATATTTTCCTACAAGCGCGACAGTTACTTCCTGCGTGGGATGACGAAGATTCTCTACCATTTCAGTCCAGTCTTTCAGATCCGGTTTCGGGCAGTCCAGATGGAGACATTCGCAGACTACCTCGGCCAGCCGCTCTTTTTCCATTGCCAGAGGCGCTTCGTACAGATATTCCACATCCAGATTCTGAAGAACGTGATTTGCGGGAAGATTACAGAAGAGAGAAATTTTGTCTTTCATCTCTGTGCTGAGCGGGTATTCAGAACGACATACAATAATGTCCGGCTGAATGCCCATGCCCTGCAATTCTTTGACACTGGCCTGGGTCGGTTTTGTCTTCATTTCCTGAGAAGCCCGCAGATAGGGGATCAGCGTAACATGAATGAGAATAACATTTTCCCGTCCCCGTTCGTGCTGGAACTGACGGATAGATTCAAGGAAAGGCTGGCTTTCGATATCGCCCACGGTGCCTCCAACTTCGATAATGGCAATTTCAGTGCCTTCTGCAGCAGGATTGCGGTAGAACCGGCTTTTGATTTCATTTGTGATATGGGGGATAACCTGTACGGTTCTTCCTCCAAAATCGCCCCGACGTTCTTTTTGAAGAACAGACCAGTAGATTTTGCCGGTTGTAACATTGGAATTTTTTGTCAGGCTTTCATCAATAAATCTCTCATAGTGTCCCAGATCCAGATCGGTTTCTGCTCCATCGTCTGTGACAAATACTTCGCCGTGCTGTACCGGATTCATAGTACCGGGATCTATATTAATGTAAGGGTCGAATTTCTGCATAGTTACCGAGTAGCCCCGGGCCTTTAAAAGCCGTCCCAGAGAAGCGGCGGTGATTCCTTTTCCAAGACCGGATACAACGCCTCCTGTAACAAATACATATTTTACTGCCATTGTAGTTCCTCCTTTTGTTCTGTGTAAAAAATGCCCGGAAAACAAGCTGATTCTGTCTGATTTCTCGTGCAAGCGGTTCTGTTTTCCTAAAAAAGAGTACAGTTCAACCACAGCCTGCAGAACCGCGCCGTTGCGGTCTGACTTAAGATGCATATGATTGAACTGTATGAAATAAATACTTTCTAAGTATACACCTGATCCGGGAAAAAATACAGTTTTTTTTCTGAATCAGGTCATAAATTTATAATCAGACGGCAGAACAGAAATCCGGAAACGGGATAAACGACTGCTGTGCATATACTGTCAGACGATCTGTGCCAGTCAGTGATAGAGGTGGGAATGCTCATAGACTGCTTCGCAGGTCAGCTGTACGCCCAGTTTTTTGAAAATTTTGATATCCACATCCGAGAGCATGACGGAAGTATGTGCCTGACACCCGTCCAGTTTGGGCAGCTGAGAAAGCGCCAGTCTTGCCTCCGGACTGTCTGCTGCGCTGGCCGAGAGCGCGATTAAAACTTCGTCTGTATGAAGCCGGGGATTTTTACTCTTCAGATAATCAACCTTCAGTTTCTGAATCGGTTCGATGGACTGAGGGGAGATAATATGAAGATCGTGGTCTATGCCGGCAAGCTCTTTTAAAACATTCAGAAGAAGAGCTGCGGAAGCACCCAGAAGATTAGTTGTTTTTCCGGTAATGATTCTTCCGTCTTCCAGTTCGAGGGCAGCGGCCGGGCCATCGGTTTCTTTTGCGCGTTCAAGTGCCTTTACGGCTACTTTTCTGTCTTCAATGCTGACTCCCGCCATATTCATAAGAAGCTCGATTTTCTGTGTTTCCTTATCTGAGCAGTCTCCTTCGAGAAGAGCATCCAGGGCAGCATAGTAGCGGCGGATGATTTCCTGCCTGGAGGCTTCCCGGCATACCTCATCATCGCAGATACAGTTTCCTGCCATATTAACGCCCATATCTGTAGGAGATTTATATGGGCTTTCGCCGTATATTTTTTCAAAAATTGTGTTCAGAACAGGGAAGATCTCCACATCTCTGTTATAATTAACGGTTGTTTCACCGTAAGCCTCCAGATGAAAAGGATCAATCATATTTACATCGTTGAGATCCGCTGTTGCCGCTTCATAAGCCAGATTGACCGGATGCCTGAGAGGAAGGTTCCAGATAGGAAACGTCTCGAACTTTGCGTATCCGGCACGGATTCCCCGTTTATGTTCGTGGTAGAGCTGGGAAAGACAGGTTGCCATTTTCCCGCTTCCCGGTCCCGGAGCTGTAATAATTACCAGCGGCCGTGTTGTCTCAATATAATCATTTTTCCCGTATCCTTCATCGCTGATGATCAGAGGAATGTTGGCGGGATATCCGGGAATGACATAGTGCAGATAGACCGGGATGTTCAGGTTTTCAAGACGGTGCTTGAATAAAAGAGCGCTTTCCTGTCCGGAAAACTGTGTAATAACAACACTTCCGACATAGAGGCCCTGCGCACGGTAAGTTTCTACGAGACGAAGTACGTCTGTGTCATACGTGATGCCCAGATCTCCGCGGATTTTGTTTTTTTCAATATCTTTGGCACTGATAACGATGACGATTTCAGCCTGGCTGCTCAGTTCTTTGAGAAGACGGAGCTTGCTGTCCGGGGCAAATCCCGGAAGAACCCGGGAGGCATGGTAATCGTCAAAAAGTTTGCCGCCGAATTCCAGATAGAGTTTATTGTCAAACTGATTAATCCGGTTTCGGATGTGTTCGGACTGCATTTTCAGATATTTTTCATTGTCAAAACCGATTTTCATTTTCATTCTCCATTCCGATTTGATAACTTGTAAAGGTCTGTTTCCTGTATAAAATACTTTCTCAGTATACTATAAAATGCCACGGTTTTACAATATTTTCATAATCTTTTTATTGATTTATGGAAAACCTGTACTTATAATGGTAATAACGCTGATATGCAAAAATAATGTACTCTGCAATGTGGCAGGTAATGTCAGGCAGATTTTTTTGCGTACCGGCTTTAGTTAATTTCAGGAGGCAGGTAATGGATAACCAGAATAAAAAGAATTCCAACAATAACCGGCAGGGGTGGGGCGTTATACTGATTACCACTCTGCTGGTCACTTTTGTTGTTATGGGATTATATTCTCTTATGCAGGGCTCCAGTCCGGAAGAGATCAGTTATGACGAATTTCTTGATCTGGTGGAAGATAAGAAAGTAGAAGAAGTACAGCTGGCAAGCAACAGAATCTATATTACTCTTACGGACAGAGCCAGAGAGGAAGAATCCCGGGAGAATGACAGCAGCGGCGGAATCTCCAACATTTTCGGTCAGATTCAGAATCAGGCCGGCGGCAGCGGAGAGAGTGATCCGGACTATTATACCGGGTATGTCAGTGACGACAGACTGCCTGAGATTCTCGATGAGGCCGGCGTAAAGTTTTCCGGCGAAGTGCCGGATACGGCAGGCTCTCTGATTTTTGAAATTGTTGTGACAGTGATACTGCCGATTGTCCTTCTTGTTGTTTTGTTCAGCTTCCTCATGCGGAAGATGACAAAAGGCGGCGGTATGATGGGCATCGGAAAGAGCAATGCAAAAATGTACATGGAGAAAGAAACCGGGGTCACATTCCAGGATGTGGCCGGGCAGGATGAGGCAAAGGAGTCTCTGCAGGAAGTAGTGGATTTCCTTCATAATCCGGGTAAATACAGCGGCATCGGCGCGAAGCTTCCGAAAGGAGCACTTCTTGTAGGGCCTCCGGGAACTGGTAAGACACTGCTGGCGAAAGCTGTGGCAGGAGAGGCAAAAGTGCCGTTCTTCTCTCTTTCGGGTTCTGCTTTTGTGGAAATGTATGTAGGCGTGGGCGCGTCCCGTGTGCGTGATCTGTTCAAGCAGGCTCAGCAGATGGCTCCGTGTATTGTGTTTATTGATGAAATCGACGCTATCGGAAAAACACGTGATACAGTTATGGGCGGCAATGACGAGAGAGAACAGACGCTGAACCAGCTCTTGGCGGAGATGGATGGATTTGACACGAATAAAGGTCTTCTGATTCTTGCGGCAACCAACCGTCCGGAAATCCTGGATCCCGCGCTTCTGCGTCCGGGACGGTTTGACAGACGGATTATTGTAGACAAACCGGATCTGAAAGGGCGTGTGGATGTACTGAAGGTTCATGCCAAAGATGTACGGATGGATGAGACAGTAGATCTGGAGGCCATTGCTCTGGCTACGTCAGGAGCTGTAGGTTCAGATCTTGCCAATATGATCAATGAAGCCGCTATTAATGCCGTGAAGCATGGCAGACAGGTGGTAAGTCAGCAGGATCTTTTTGAAGCGGTGGAAGTTGTTCTCGTAGGTAAGGAAAAGAAAGACCGTATTATGAGTAAAGAAGAAAGACGAATCGTTTCCTATCATGAGGTGGGCCATGCTCTTGTGACAGCCCTTCAGAAGAATACAGAGCCGGTACAGAAGATTACAATTGTACCCAGAACTATGGGAGCTCTGGGATATGTTATGCAGACGCCGGAAGAAGAGAAGTTCCTTAATACCAAAAAGGAGCTGGAGGCAATGATTGTAGTTGCTCTGGGCGGAAGGGCTGCCGAGGAAATTGTGTTTGACACGGTGACAACCGGAGCGGCGAATGATATTGAACAGGCAACAAAGGTTGCCCGGGCTATGATTACTCAGTACGGAATGTCAGAACGGTTCGGGCTGATGGGGCTTGAGTCCGTGCAGAACAAGTATCTGGACGGGCGGGCTGTGCTTAACTGCGGAGATGCAACAGCTGCGGAGATTGATGAAGAAGTAATGAAGATGCTCAAGCAGGCTTACGCAGAGGCAAAACGTCTGCTGAGTGAAAATCGGGAGGCTCTTGATAAGATTGCAGCTTTCCTGATAGAGAAGGAGACAATCACAGGAAAAGAATTTATGAAGATTTTCCGTGAGGTTAAAGGAATGCCGGCGCCGGAAGAAGGACAGGAAGAAAAGGTACAGACAGAGCGCATTTCAATGAAACCAGTTGAAAGCGCTGAAGCTGCGGATAATCCGGATAAACTGCAGCCGTAACAGATTTTTATCAGAATATAAGAGATTACTTAACAGTCAGGGATTCTTCAGAAACAGCGGAAGAATCCCTGACTGTGTTTCTGTCTCTTTTTTTGATTCCCTTGCCAGAAATCAGGGGGAAAGGTATAATAAAACACATGGAAAGCAATAATTTTGATATACAGGAAGAACTGAAAAAACTTCCGGCCAGACCGGGAGTCTATATTATGCACGATGAAAAGGACCATATTATTTATGTGGGAAAGGCGGTCAGCTTAAAAAACCGGGTGCGTCAGTATTTTCAGGCCAGCAGAAATAAAGGCGTCAAGATTGAACAGATGGTGACGCATATCCGGCGGTTTGAGTATATTGTGACGGATTCGGAACTGGAAGCTCTCGTTCTGGAATGCAACCTGATTAAGGAACATCATCCGAAATATAATACTATGCTTATGGATGACAAGACCTATCCGTTTATTAAGGTAACTACAGGCGAAGCGTTCCCGAGAGTACTGCTGTCGCGAAAGATGCTGAAAGATAAGGCAAAGTATTTCGGCCCGTATACAAGTTCGCAGGCTGTCCGGGATACTATTGACCTGATCCATAAACTGTATCATCTGAGAAGCTGTAACCGCAGTCTTCCGAGAGACATCGGGAAAGAGCGCCCCTGTCTGAATTATCATATTAAACAGTGCGACGCACCCTGTCAGGGATATATTTCACAGGAGGAATATGGAAAATCAGTGAATGAGGTGCTGCGATTTTTAAATGGAAATTACGATGCGGTGCTCAAAGAGCTGGAAGAGAAGATGAATGCAGCTTCAGAAGCCCTGGAATTTGAACGTGCAATTGAGTACCGGGAGCTCATCAGCAGTGTCAGAAAAGTTGCCCAGAAGCAGAAGATTACCGATTCCAGCGGGGAAGACCGGGACATTCTGGCTGTAGCTGCTGAAGAAGAAGATGCAGTGGTTCAGGTGTTTTTTATCCGCGGAGGCCGTCTGATCGGCAGAGATCATTTTTATCTGCGTATTTTGAAAGGAGAGAGTCCTTCGGAGATATTGAACAGTTTTGTAATGCAGTATTATGCAGGGACTCCGTTTATCCCGGCAGAACTGATGCTTCAGGATGAGGTGGAGGACCGGGAATTGCTGGAGGAGTGGCTTAGTTCCAAACGGGGGCAGAAGGTTGCGATTAAAGTACCGAAGAAAGGTACAAAGGAAAAACTGGTTGAGCTGGCCCGGGAAAATGCGCTGCTGGTTCTTTCTAAAGATAAGGAGCGCCTGAAACGGGAAGAAGGACGTACCATCGGCGCTGTAAAGGAAATTGCGGCTCTTCTTGATCTGGATAAAATAGTCCGTATGGAAGCCTATGATATCTCAAATACCAATGGATTTGAATCTGTAGGATCTATGGTAGTCTATGAGCGGGGACGCCCCAAACGGAATGATTACCGTAAGTTCAAAATCAGAGGAATCCAGGGAGCGGATGATTACGGAAGTATGCGAGAAGTGCTGACACGCCGTTTTACTCACGGACTGAAAGAAAGAGAGGAAAATGTGGAGTTGGGGAAATTCACCTCGTTTCCGGATCTGATTATGATGGACGGCGGCAAAGGGCAGGTTAATGTGGCGCTTCAGGTACTTGATGAACTTCATCTTCACATTCCGGTGTGCGGTATGGTAAAAGATGATCATCATCGTACACGCGGGTTATACTATCACAATGAGGAGATACCAATTGACAGATCTTCAGAAGCGTTCCGCCTGATTACCAGAATACAGGACGAGGCCCATCGTTTCGCTGTAGAGTATCACAGACAGCTCCGCGGAAAAGGCCAGGTGCATTCTATTCTGGATGATATTGAGGGGATCGGCCCTGCCAGAAGAAAGGCTCTGATGCGGCATTATACAAGCCTTGACGATATACGGAAGGCAAAAATAGAGGAGCTTGCCAAAATACCTTCTATGAATGAAAAAGCAGCTGAATCAGTGTACAAGTTTTTTCATTAGTGATATAATCGACATAAGTGTGAAGTGTAAGAAATCGAACAATGAAAAGGAGAAAACCAATGGGACACGGTGTAAAGTTAACAGAGATTGTGGAGAAAATGGATCTGAAAAATCTGACCCCGAAAGTAGAACTTGTGGATCGTGAGGTAAACGTACCGGATGTAAACAGACCTGCGCTCCAGCTGGTTGGATTTTTTGACCATTTTGATTCAAACAGAGTACAGATTATCGGAAATGTGGAGTACAATTATCTTAAAACTCTTACAGAAGAAAAAAAGACAAAAGTTTACCATGAATTGCTTGAATATAAACTCCCCTGTGTTATATTCAGCAAAAGTCTGCAGCCGGACGAGATTTTTCTTGATCTGGCAGAGCAGCATGATGTTCCTGTCTTCAATACAACGAACAGAACTTCTGCTTTTACGGCGGAGCTGACCCGCTGGCTGAATGTGAAACTTGCTCCCTGCATTTCTATCCATGGAGTTCTTGTAGATGTGTACGGTGTAGGTGTTCTGATTATGGGCGAGAGCGGAATAGGAAAGAGTGAGGCTGCTCTGGAACTGATCAAAAGAGGTCACCGTCTTGTGACAGACGATGTGGTGGAAATCCGCAAAGTCAGTGATGATACACTTGTAGGGTCTGCGCCGGATATTACCCGTCATTTTATCGAACTTCGCGGAATCGGTATTGTAGACGTAAAATCTATGTTTGGTGTACAGAGTGTAAGAGACACTCAGAATATTGATCTTGTTATTACCCTGGAAGACTGGGACAGAGATAAAGAGTATGACAGACTTGGTCTGGAAGAGGAGTATACCGAATTCCTGGGAAATAAGGTGGTCTGCCACAGCATCCCGATTCGTCCGGGACGGAATCTTGCCATCATTGTTGAGTCTGCGGCAGTAAACCACAGACAGAAACAGATGGGCTACAATGCGGCACAGGAACTTTATAAGAGAGTTCAGGAAAACCTGATAAAAGGGAAAAAATAAAGAAAGGATTGGAGGAAGAGGAAAATGAAATATTGTTTTGGCGTGGATATTGGAGGCACGACAGTAAAACTGGGACTGTTTGAGGCAGAAGGCGCTATTGTGGATAAATGGGAGATTACCACAGATATTTCAGATGAAGGATCGGCAATTCTTCCGAATGTGGCTGCTTCTGTAGCAAAGAAGATTGAAGAGCATCAGATTGACAAAAAGGATATTATAGGAATTGGTGTAGGGGTTCCTGCCCCAGTAACATCTGACGGGGTCGTAAATGGAAGCGCCAATCTCGGATGGAAATATAAGGAAGTCAAACGGGAACTGGAAGAGCTGTCGGGACTGAAGGCTGTGATCGGAAACGATGCCAATGTTGCTGCTCTTGGAGAAATGTGGAAGGGCGGCGGCGCCGGCGAAAAAAATATGATTATGGTGACGCTGGGCACCGGAGTCGGCGGCGGAATTATTATTGACGGAAAGATCCTTGTGGGTGCGACCGGCGCCGGAGGAGAGATAGGCCATATCTGTGTCAACTATGACGAAACAGATCACTGCGGCTGCGGAAACTGTGGCTGCCTGGAACAGTATGCATCGGCTACAGGAATTGTAAAACTGGCCAAAAAGAAGTTGGGACAGGAAATGCGTGCCACGATTCTTAATAAAGAAGATGTAACTGCCAAAGATGTATTTGACGCAGTAAAAGCCGGTGATGAAGTCGCAGATGAGATTGCGGTGGAATTTGGAAAGTATCTGGGGTATGGTCTGGCAAGTCTTGCCGCGGTATGCAATCCTTCTGTTTTTGTAATTGGAGGAGGAGTGTCGAAAGCAGGAGAAGTGCTGATACCATACATACAGAAGCCCTATCTGGAGCGTGCTTTTTTTGCGGATAAGCAGGTGAAATTTGTTCTTGCGGAGCTGGGAAATGATGCGGGAATATGCGGAGCTGCAAAATTGGTAATGGAAGACTGAAAAGTGATGATTTAATACGGCATTGTTATGAGGTCAGAAAAACAGAGGATTCAGAACTTGAATCCTCTGTTTTTTGATAAATTCTGCAATTATCCGCCGTTCTGATCCGAAGTCGATGGATTTGATGGCTGATTCGAATCAGATGGCTGATTTGAATCAGACGGCTGGTTGTCAGACGGCTGCTGATTTGAATCAGACGGCTGCTGATTTGAATCAGATGGCTGATTTGAATCAGATGGCTGCTGACTGTTGCTGTTATCGTTCGTATTTTCTGCGTCATTGTCTTCATCGGAGTCGGCCGGAGGAGTATATCCATGTCCGGAGCAGCTTTGAGTCGGCACAGTGTCCTCATCAAAGTATTCTGTGATTGACGGGCAGCCGCTCACTGCCAGAAGGCCTGTCTGTGTACACACTGTCTTTCTTACGACAGATGACGGAATATCAAACTCTTTATTCTCAAGATCTTCATGCACCCGATCCATAATATTTTTCCAGAGGGTTTCACGCCAGCTGGCGTTCATGCCTTCCATGGATTTGTTATCATCATATCCGCCCCAGACACCGGCTGTATAATATGGCGTATATCCCACAAACCAGAGATCTGTGCTGTCGTCAGTTGTACCGGTCTTTCCGGCTGCAGTCATTCTGTCCAGCCTTGCCGGAGTTCCGGTTCCCTGAGTTACAACGTCTTCCATCGCGCTTGTCAGAAGATAAGCGGTAGATTCCTTGATTATCTGATGAGTATCCGGTGTAGTGTTATCGAGCAGAACGTTTCCGTCATGATCAAGAATTTCCGTGTATAATATTGGCTCTGTATATTCCCCGCCATTGGCAATGGAAGCATACGCTGCTGTCATTTCTATATTATATACTCCGCGGGTAATACCGCCGAGAGCAGTGGACTGAGCAATATCAGTATAACCCGAATAGCCTTCCTGAGTACCATCAACAAGAGTTGTAAATCCGAAATTCAGGAGATATTCATATCCTTTTTCCAGTCCTACGGTTTCGGTAAGCGTTCTTACTGCGCAGACATTCATGGAATGCTCTATAGCGTATCGGGTGGTTGTCCATCCGATATATTTGCCGTCCCAGTTGCGAACCGGTTTTCCGTTTGCATAATTGTATGGCTCATCATTTATTAGTGTGGCAAGTGTCATACCACATTCGTTAAGTCCCGGCGCGTAAGTGGACAGAATTTTGAATGCAGAACCGGGCTGTCTGGTTGAATCGGTTGCCCGGTTCAGCGAACGGCTTGACTTTTTCTCTCCGCGTCCGCCGACAATTGCTTTTACCTGTCCGGTGTACTGATCCATAACTACGACAGAAGTCTGTGGCTGGAGTGTTATTTCAATATTTTCATCCACCTGATCTCCGGCTTCGGTATCAATATTCAGTGTACTCTTGTATTCCTCTACTGCCGCCAGAGCTTCTTCTTCTGAGCTGAATACAGTAGGATTGCTGTCATTGTGAGCTTCTTCAATATAATCAGCCAGTTGTTCTTTGCTGTAATTTTCCGAAGTGCCGTCAGCTCTGTGTATAGTGAGTGCATATTCAATTCCATATTCGGTTATTGTCAGATACTGGCCGACATCGGCAACTTCTTCATCGCAGATCTGCTGGATTGTGGAATCCTGGGTGGATTTGATTGTAAGACCTCCGCTGTAAAGAAGATTATAAGCCTGAGTTTCCGTGTATCCCTTTTCATTAATAAGGTCCTGAATTACATCGTCAATAAGAGCATCTACAAAGTAAGAGTAAGGCTCTGAGTCATCCGTTGATGCTGCGGTCTGCAGAATCCGGTCATAAACGGGATCCGCTATGGCCTCATCGTATTCGGACTGAACAATCCATCCCTGTTCCAGCATATTGTCCAGCACCTGTTTCCGCCTTTTTTCGTTGGCTTCAGGGTGGGTTACCGGGTCATAGCCGGTGGGGTTCTGAGTGATGGCTGCAATAACAGCACATTCAGACAGGGTCAGATCCGATACATCCTTATTGAAGTATCGGGTAGATGCCGTCTGGACTCCCAGGCATCCCTGTCCCAGGTTGATTGTGTTCATATAGGCTTCCAGGATCTCCTTTTTGCTCATTTCTTTTTCAATCTGCAGAGCAAGATATTGTTCCTGAAGTTTTCGTTCCACGCGGTCGTAAAGTGTTTTTTCACTTACAAAGTTCGGAAACACATTATTTTTGATAAGCTGCTGGGTAATGGTGCTGGCACCTTCTGAAAAATTAAAACCATTGGTTATGCCTACAACACCTGCACGCAGTATACCCTGCAGGTCAATTCCGTTATGTTCGTAAAAACGCTCGTCCTCTATGGCTACAAAAGCATGAGCCAGATATTCGGGGATCTCATCATAGGACCGGTATACACGGTTGGAATCAGAGTTCTTAAGCGTCTCGATTTCTGTGCCGTTCTGATCTACAATTGTGGTCGTATATCCCTGCGGCATTATATCGTCTGCCGTTACATTTGGTGTATTGTCTATAATCCTTTTTGCCATAACAGCGATTCCGATAACACATATTACAGCCAGAAGCAGTATACATATAATGAGTGCCTTGAAAAATCGGACACCGACGCGTTTTGTCTTCATTCTCTTTTTGGAAGAGATTTGGTCCTTTCTTTTCGAAAGATTCTGTTTCCCGTAATTCACGAATAGCATCCTCCTTTTTTAACTCTTATGATTATATCAAATATGCTCTTTTAAATAAAGGATAAAATAAAAACTTCACATTTTGACCGTAAAAATTAAGAAAAATTTCTGATTTTATGAAGAACGTACATATACGGAGAAATTCTCCGGTATGATTTGTCTTGTGAATCGGAGAGGGGTCTGTTATAGTAAAATATAACCGGGCAGTGCCGCAGACGTGCGCTGTATAGGCGGATATGCATGATGCGGATACAGCGGCCCCTACGGCTTGGTACGATTGATAAAAAAGAAAAGGAGCGAGATATGGACAGCTATTGTACTGTTTACAGGGAAGGAACAGGAGAAATCGTGGAAAAAAAATCCCGTTTTATTGCCCGGGTCTTTCCTGTTACATCAGAGGAAGCAGCCTTTGAATATCTGGAGGCAGTAAAGAAAGAACACTGGGATGCAAGACACCATTGCTGGGCCTACATAATTGGAAGAAAACCGGTAAACGAAAGAATGAGCGATGACGGGGAACCTTCCGGAACAGCAGGAAAGCCGATTCTGGAAGTGCTGAGAGGAAAAGGTTTGACAGATGTATTTGTGGTCGTAACAAGATATTTCGGAGGTACTCTTCTTGGAACCGGCGGGCTGGTCAGGGCATATTCAGGTGCGGCGGCAGAAGGTCTCGCGCATACAGAGATTATAACCAGAATTCACGGCGTAAAACTCAAGATTGATACGGATTATACAGGAGCAGGAAAAATCCAGTATCTTCTGGGACAGAGAAAGTTAACAGTTCTTGACAGTATTTATACGGAAAAAGTAGAATTTCTTGTTTTAGTTCCGGAAGAAGAAAAAAATGCGGTGAAAAAGGAAATTATGGAAGTTTCATGCGGACAGGCAGGAGTAGAAGAACAGTGCGAATGCTGGTTTGCGTGTACAACAGACGGCATACAGATAACAGAGGAATAAGAAAAGAAGGGGCGATTCCCGTGGGGAAGCGTCCCTTCTTTTGCCCCTGGGGACAGAGAGCATTCAACTGAAAAATTATTTATCGGCTTATGAAAATTCCGGTTCAATCAGACCGAAAGAACCATCTTTTCTCTTATATACTACGTTCACTTCATCTGTCTCGGCATTGGAGAATACGAAGAAACTGTGTCCCAGAAGTTCCATCTGAAGACACGCATCTTCCGGATACATGGGTTTGATACCGAAACGTTTTGTGCGGACAATCCGTATCTCGTCATCTTCCGGCGACGCTTCCTCAGACTCAATAAATTCTTTTTTTATTCCGCCTGAAGATACTGCAGAAGTAGGATGTCCCTGGCTGCGCGCAACCAGCTTGTTTTTATATTTGCGAAGCTGGCGTTCGATAACTTCTTCTACAAGGTCAATAGATACATACATGTCGCTGCTTGTCTGTTCGGACCGGATAATATGTCCTTTTACGGGGATTGTCACCTCGATTTTCTGCCGGCCTTTTTCTACGCTGAGTGTTACAATAATTTCTGTTTCAGGAGTGAAATACCGTTCAAGCTTTCCTAATTTCTGTTCGATAGCGTCCTTTAATCCGGAGGTTACCTCAATGTTTTTTCCGCTGATAATAAAATTCATGCTGCTCAACTCCTTTGTTCATATTTAACATAAACGGAGAAGAAAACTCTGTTTATATTATAAAAATATTATAACATGGAACCACATTAATGTATAGAACGAATCAGCGGATCATGAATTTTTTTGAACAGCGGGATAAACTGTCCAATACCGGTAAAAAAATCTCCCTTTTCCGGCGGGGATAAAGGGAGAAATTTTTCAGTTTTTCATAGCGCTTCTTTTACGCATTCTGGAATCCAGGATTTTTTTGCGGATACGGAGGGATTTCGGCGTTACCTCCAGCAGTTCATCTGTGTCGATAAAATCGAGAGCCTGCTCCAGACTGAGGATCTTAGGCGGCGTAAGACGCAGAGCCTCATCTGCGCTGGAAGAACGGGTATTGGTCAGATGCTTGGTTTTGCATACATTAAGTTCGATGTCTTCTGCTTTCCCGTTCTGTCCTATTACCATACCGGCATATACTTTTTCGCCGGGGCCAATGAACAGAGTGCCGCGCTCCTGAGCGCTGTACAGTCCGTATGTGACAGATTCTCCAGTCTCAAAAGCAATAAGTGAGCCCTGCTTACGGTACTGAATATCTCCTTTATATGGAGCATAGCCGTCAAAACTGGTATTCAGAATGCCATTTCCTTTTGTATCGGTAAGAAATTCGCCTCTGTATCCGATCAGACCGCGTGACGGAATAGAGAATTCCAGGCGGGTGTATCCGCCGTTGGACGCGCCCATATTGCGGAGCTCCCCTTTTCTCTGCCCCAGTTTCTCAATTACAACTCCGGTAAATTCATCAGGAACATCAATATATGCGACTTCCATCGGCTCCAGTTTCTTTCCGTTTTCATCTGTCTTATAAAGAACTTCCGCTTTGCTGACGGCAAATTCGTATCCTTCTCTTCGCATATTTTCAATCAGTACGGAAAGATGCAGTTCACCGCGGCCGGATACTTTGAAGCTGTCTGTATTGTCCATCTCTTCTACACGCAGACTGACGTCAGTGTTCAGCTCGCGGAAGAGACGATCCCGCAGATGACGGGAGGTTACATATTTTCCTTCCTGACCTGCAAACGGGCTGTCATTTACGATAAACTGCATGGCAATTGTCGGCTCTGAGATCTTTTGGAAGGGGATCGGCTCCGGATTTTCAGGAGAGCAGAGGGTATCTCCGATTGAAATGTCCGAGATGCCGGAAATGGCTACAATCGAGCCTATGGTTGCTTCCTTTACTTCAACTTTATTCAGCCCGTCAAACTCATAGAGGCGGCTGATCTTTACTTTTTCCTGCTTGTCCGGATCGTGGTGGTTGACAAGGACCATTTCCTGGTTTACCGCAATTGTGCCGTTATCTACTTTCCCGATTCCGATACGCCCTACATATTCATTGTAGTCAATTGTACTGATCAGAACTTGTGTCGGCGCCTCCGGATCTCCTTCCGGAGCAGGGATGTATTCGAGAATTGTTTCGAAAAGGGGCTTCATATCTTTTTCTTCGTCGGACAGATCCAGGACTGCCACACCTGCTTTTGCCGATGCATAGACAAAAGGACATTCCAGCTGTTCATCGGAAGCGCCAAGATCGATAAACAGTTCAAGCACTTCGTCGATTACGGCATCCGGGCGTGCTTCCGGACGGTCGATTTTGTTAATGCATACAATGACCGGAAGGTTTAATTCCAGCGCTTTGCGGAGGACGAATTTGGTCTGGGGCATAGCTCCTTCAAAAGCATCTACCACAAGGATAACGCCGTTTACCATTTTCAGCACGCGTTCCACCTCACCGCCGAAATCCGCATGGCCGGGGGTATCGATAATATTGATTTTTACTCCTTTGTAATGGACAGCTGTATTTTTGGAGAGAATGGTAATACCTCTCTCTCTTTCGATATCATTGGAGTCCATAACACGTTCTGCGACCTCCTGATTTTCACGGAATACGCCGCTCTGCTTTAAAAGTTCATCGACCAGAGTGGTTTTGCCGTGGTCGACATGGGCAATAATCGCAATATTTCTTATATCTTCGCGTTTGGTCTTCATATTTCTACACTCTTTTCCTTCAATAAATAATCTTCGGTTATGCCGGTAATATGATGGCTGTAACTTTTTTATTTTATCACATAATTTTTATTTGGCAAGGTTCAGATGCAAGACAGGGATTCAGGTCTCGGAATATGTCGAACGATTTCTGATACGTGAAGTTCTAATCAGTAATCTTATTTCATACATTTAGTAGTGACTCAAAAATACCGAAAAGAGGAAGGGAGAACTACAAATTATGTCAGATAAGATTATTGAGAACAATCAGGTGACGGTCATTGGAGAGGTGGTATCAGAATTTACATACAGCCATGAGGTTTTCGGAGAAGGCTTTTATATGGTCGACATCCTGGTAAAGAGGCTGAGCAGTTCAAATGACAGGATTCCTGTCATGGTGTCGGAACGCCTGATCGACGTAACAGAGGATTACAGAGGCGAGTGCATTATGGTTTCCGGACAGTTCCGGTCCTACAACAGGCATGAGGAACAGAAAAACCGTCTGGTGTTATCCGTATTTGCGCGGGAGATTGAATTTATTGATGAGGAGCCGGACGGAGCCCGGACAAATCACATTCTCCTGGAAGGATATATGTGTAAACGTCCGGTTTACCGGAAGACGCCTCTGGGAAGAGAAATTGCGGATCTTCTGCTTGCAGTAAACCGGCCGTACGGGAAATCGGATTATATTCCCTGCATCTGCTGGGGAAGAAATGCAAGGTATGCTTCCGGGTTCGACGTAGGGGAACATGTGAGGATTCTGGGCCGGATTCAGAGCAGGGAATATGTGAAAAAACTCTCGGAAACAGAGACGGAGACACGCACGGCCTATGAGGTTTCGGTAAGCAAACTGGAGTGTATTGACGATTGAAAAGGAATGCAGAAGCAGCCGGTCATTCAAAGATTAAATGGATATCATATATTGAGATAAGCTCTCAAATGTGATATCCTCTTTTTATAGTTTGTGTTTTGTTTCAGAATGCAGAAATAGAGAGGAGAAAGACGATGATAAAAATACTGATGCATGGATGCAACGGGAAAATGGGAAGAATGATTACAGATATCGTGAAAAACGATGAAAATGCTGTTATTTCTGCAGGTGTGGATGCTTATACAGCAGTTCCGAATGATTATCCGGTGTTCGAATCCCTGGAGAAATGCGATGTGGATGCCGATGTAGTGATTGATTTTTCCAATGCCGGGGCAGTGGACGGACTTCTGGATTACTGCATGGAAAAAAATCTGCCGGTTGTGCTGTGTACAACCGGACTTTCTGAAGAGCAGCTTGAGAAAGTAAAAACTGCTTCACAGCAGATCGCAATCCTTAAATCTGCAAATATGTCCATGGGAATCAATCTTCTTTTGAAGCTTCTTGCAGAGGCAGCCAAGGTTCTGGGACCGGCAGGATATGATATTGAGCTTGTAGAGCGGCACCACAACCAGAAAGTTGACGCACCCAGCGGCACTGCGCTGGCTCTGGCCGATTCCATTAATGAGGCTCTCGACAATAAATATACTTATGTATATGACAGAAGCCAGGTGAGAAAGAAAAGAGAAAAAGACGAGATCGGCATATCAGCAGTCAGAGGCGGAACTATTGTGGGGGACCATGAGGTGATCTTTGCCGGTACAGACGAAGTAATTGAGTTTAAACACACCGCGTATTCCCGAAGCGTTTTTGGAAAAGGAGCAGTGGAGGCCGCAAAATTCCTGGCAGGTCAGGAAGCGGGAATGTATGATATGGGAGATGTGATTCATTTTTAAGCAGGCGGCGATGCAGACTGCGGATATCCGCTTGATTAATTAAGGAGAAAAAAGAATGAGAGATCTGGAAACAAGATATCTGGAAAGGCTGTCAGATTTGTATCCAACCATCGCATCTGCCTCCACAGAGATAATTAATCTTCAGGCAATTCTGAATCTTCCCAAGGGAACGGAGCATTTTCTGACAGATATCCACGGAGAGTATGAGGCCTTTTCTCATGTTCTCAAGAACGGCTCAGGGGCTGTCAGAAAGAAGATAGATGAAGTCTTCGGCAATACGATGAGCGCCAGGGATAAGAAGACGCTTGCAACGCTGATTTATTATCCGAAGGCGAAGATGGATATCATTAAGCAATCAGAGACGAATATGGAAGACTGGTACAGAGTCCATCTGTATCTTCTGATTGAGGTGAGCAAAAGGGCGGCCAGCAAATATACCCGATCAAAAGTGAGAAAGGCGCTTCCGAAGGATTTCGCCTATGTGATCGAGGAACTGATTACGGAAAAGGCGGAAGTCCGGGACAAAGAATCTTATTATAATGAAATTATTTCTACGATTATACGGATCGGACGGGCGGAGAATTTTATCATTGCCATATCAGAACTGATTCAGCGCCTGGTCGTAGATCATCTGCATATAGTGGGGGATATTTATGACAGAGGACCGGGCCCGCACATTATTATGGATAAACTGATGGCGTATCATTCTGTTGACATTCAGTGGGGCAATCATGATGTTGTATGGATGGGGGCAGCTGCCGGACAGAGAGGATGTATTGTCAATGTGATCCGGATCTGTGCCCGTTATGGAAATCTGGATATACTGGAGGACGGATACGGAATCAACCTTCTGCCTCTGGCAACTTATGCCATGCGGGTATATGGAGATGATCCCTGTTCCTGTTTTAAACTTAAGGGAGCAACAGACACAGCCGCGACAGATTCTGAAGAAATGCAGATGAATCTGAGAATTCACAAGGCAATTTCAGTGCTTCAGTTTAAGATTGAAGGACAGATCATTCAAAGGAGGCCGGAGTTCCATCTGGAAGAGCGGGCCATGCTTCACAGAATCAACTATGAGAAAGGGACAATTACTCTTGAAGGCAAGGAGTATCCTCTTTCCGATACGAACTTCCCCACCATTGATCCGGAAGATCCCTACAGGCTGACCCCGGAGGAAGAAGAGATCATGAACCGTCTGGAACATGCTTTCGCAAACTGCGAAAAACTGCAGCAGCATATGCGGTTCCTTCTTACAAAAGGCGGGCTGTATAAAGTGTATAATGATAATTTGCTCTATCACGGCTGCGTGCCGCTCAATGAGGACGGAAGTCTGAAAGACGTGGAGATTTACGGAAAAACATACCGGGGCAGGGAACTTTATGACGTGCTGGACAGTTATGTCAGAAAAGGATTTTTTGCACTGGATGAAAATGAAAGACAGGCCGGAAAAGATATTATGTGGTTTATCTGGCTGCATCCGGACTCTCCGCTTTTCGGAAAGAATAAAATGGCTACCTTTGAGAGATGTTTTCTTGCTGATTCCGAGACTCACGTTGAGAAAAAGAATTCTTATTATTTCCTTATCGAAAATGAGAAGGTAATCGACGGCATTCTCCGGGAATTTGGCCTTGACCCGGAAAAAGCTCATATTGTAAACGGACATGTTCCGGTAAAAAGGAAGGACGGAGAGAGTCCGATTAAATGCGGCGGAAAAGTAATGGTTATTGACGGAGGATTTTCAAAGGCATATCAGAAAGAAACCGGAATTGCGGGATATACGCTGATTTACAATTCTTATGGACTTCGTCTTGTGGCGCACGAACCTTTCGAGTCCACAGAGGCCGCTATTGCCAAAGAAAATGATATTCATTCGGAAACGACGGTAGTACAGAGAGTATATGACCGGTATCTGGTAGGAGATACGGATGCGGGAAGAGAGCTGAGAGAGCAGATTGCCGATCTGGAACGCCTGCTTGCCGCATACCGGAACGGAGAGATTACAGAGAAGATCTGAATACTTCAGAGACATCACAGGAGGAAGATATGGCACAGAATTCAGAAAAGACAACGAATTATCCCCAGGAAGCAGAGATATCCGAACCGCTGAAGATTTATCTGCAGGAAATCGGACAGATCCCTGTCCTTGGTGAAGAGGAAGAAAAGGAACTGGGCAGAAGAATTGCCCGGGGAGATGAGTCGGCCAGAAAGCGGCTGGCGGAGGGCAATCTGAAACTGGTCGTATCCCTGGCAAAACATTATAAGGGAAGAGGCGTTCCTCTTCTTGACCTGATACAGGAAGGAAATATGGGACTGATGCATGCGGCGGAAAAGTATGACTATCAGAAAGAAAACCGTTTTTCCACTTATGCGGCATGGTGGATAAAGGAGGCCATGATGCGGGCGATTGACCAGCAGTCCCGGGAAATCCGGGTACCCGTCCATGTGGCCGAAAATATGAAAAAAGTACAGAAGGCAGCCAGAGAACTGCAGCAGACGCTGGGGAGAGATGCCACTCCGGGAGAAATCGCGGCAAAGCTGGGGGACAAATCTGAAGAAGATGTAAAAAATATCATAACATATCTTCAGAACCCGGTTTCACTGGAAACTCCTGTGGGAGAAACGGGAGAGGACAGTCTTGGCGATATGGTGGAGGACAGGACAGAGAAAACTCCTGAAGAAGCAATGGAGCAGATTGTAGAGAAAGAGGAGGTCTCAGAACTTCTGGAAGTGCTGAATGAGCGGGAACGCCAGGTTATCCGGCTGCGGTACGGCCTTGATGGAGGCAGGACACATACGCTTGAGGAGATAGGAGAGCAGCTGAATGTAACAAGAGAAAGAGTGCGCCAGATTGAGGCCAGAGCAATGGAAAAGCTGAGAACAAACGCAGAAAAGTAAAAAAATCCCTGTATAAATATTGCAAAAGTGCAGATAGTAACAGTACTACAATATTTATGGAAAGGGAGATAATCTTATGAACAAAATGAAAAAAATTCTGCTGCTGACAACCTGCGCTTTTGTTCTCTTCGGAACAACTGGATGCAGCAGTAAGGATAATGCGGATAACGGAGCAGATCAGACCACACAGGACAATAATAATACAGATAAGAATACGGACAATAATACAGACAGTCAGAAGAATGATACTATGAACGATGCTACCGGCGGAGACAGAGACGGAGACGGCGTCCTGGACAATGCCGTAGATGATGTAACTGATGGGGTAGATAAGGTGACGGATGACATTACAGATGACGTGGACAAGGCAGCAGATGATCTGACTGAGAACAATGGCCCTCAGAAGGATACGGATAATTCGGACGGGAATAATAATTCAAACTGATAATTTTACCAGACAGCAGAGACATGGCCAGGCGGATCACAGATCTGTTCTGGCTTTTTGTTTCGGAAAAAGTCCTTCCGGGCAGAGTTTTATGAAAAGGAGCAGTATATGAGATTCAGACCCTGTATTGATATACATAATGGAAAAGTAAAACAGATTGTAGGAGGAAGCCTTCGGGATGAAGGAGACAGCGCAAGTACAAATTTTTCTTCAGAAAAAGGAGCGGCTTTTTATGCTGATCTGTACAGAAAAGATCATCTTACCGGCGGGCACATTATCCTTCTGAATCCGGCCTCGTCAAAATACTACAAGAAAACAAAAGAGCAGGCCATGGAAGCTCTGAAGGCATATCCCGGCGGACTTCAGATCGGAGGAGGAATTACGGCGGAAAATGCGATGGAATATCTGAATGAAGGAGCCAGCCATGTGATTGTGACTTCCTATGTTTTCTCAGAAGGTTCCTTCCGGAAAGAAAACCTGGAGAAGCTGGTACATACAGTGGGAAAAAAGCGGCTTGTTCTTGATCTGAGCTGCAGAAAAAAGGACGACGGTTATTACGTAGTTACAGACAGGTGGCAGAAATTTACCGGGGTAAAAGTAACGCCGGAGACGTTGGATAAGCTGGCCGGTTATTGTGACGAATTTCTCATACACGGGGTTGATGTAGAAGGGAAAGGTTCCGGTATGGAGTCAGAGCTGGTTCGTATGCTTGGCCGGTGGGAGGGGATTCCGGTCACCTATGCAGGAGGCATTGGCTCACTTTCTGATCTGGAGGCTTTTCGCAGGGTCAGCGGAGGGAAGGTGGATTTTACGATTGGAAGCGCGCTGGATCTTTTCGGAGGTACAATCCCTTACAGCCACGTAAAGAATTTGTTGAATTAGACGACGGTTAGTGTTAGAATGAAAAACAGAGCGGCGTCTGGGGTGACCGACGGCGCCGAAATTAGTATAAGGAGTTTATTGCTGAATATGGGTATTATAGAGAAAATTTTCGGAACCCACAGTGAAAATGAATTGAAGAGAATCTATCCCATTGTAGACCGGATAGAGGCACTGGAGCCGGAGATGAAGGCGCTGTCGGATGAAGAACTCAGAGGAAAGACAAGAGAATTTAAGGAACGCCTGAAAGAAGGAGAAACGCTGGATGATCTTCTGCCGGAAGCGTATGCGGCTGTCCGCGAAGCGGCCTTCCGGAGTCTGGGCATGCGTCACTACAGAGTACAGCTGATCGGCGGAATTATTCTTCATCAGGGAAGAATTGCCGAGATGAAGACAGGAGAAGGAAAGACTCTTGTGTCTACTCTTCCTGCATATCTGAACGCTCTGGAAGGGAACGGCGTTCATATCGTCACTGTCAATGATTATCTGGCAAAACGTGACGCTGAATGGATGGGAAAAGTACACGAATTCCTTGGGCTTACTGTGGGCGTTGTGCTGAACAGCATGGATAAGACGGAACGCCGCGCAGCTTATGACTGCGATATTACTTATGTGACAAACAACGAGCTGGGATTTGACTACCTGCGGGATAATATGGTTATTTACAAGGAGCAGCTTGTACAGAGAGGACTTCATTTTGCCATCATCGACGAGGTTGACTCTGTTCTGATCGATGAGGCCAGAACGCCTTTGATTATTTCCGGCCAGAGCGGCAAGTCTACAAAGCTGTATGAGGCCTGCGATATTCTTGCCCGTCAGCTGGAGCGCGGTGAAGCAAGCGGAGAATTCTCCAAAATGAATGCGATTATGGGAGAAGAGATTGAGGAGACCGGAGACTTCATCGTCAATGAAAAGGAAAAAACCGTCAATCTGACCGAAGACGGCGTAAAAAAAGTGGAGAAATTCTTCCATATTGATAATCTGGCTGATCCGGAGAATCTTGAAATACAGCACAATATTATTCTTGCCCTGCGGGCTCACAACCTGATGTTCAAAGATCAGGACTATGTGGTTACCGCTGAGGGAGAGGTTATGATTGTCGATGAGTTTACCGGACGTATTATGCCGGGCCGCCGGTATTCGGACGGACTGCATCAGGCAATTGAAGCCAAGGAACATGTGAAGGTAAAAAGAGAGAGCAAAACACTGGCCACCATTACTTTCCAGAATCTTTTTAACAAATTTGACAAAAAGAGCGGTATGACAGGTACGGCTCTGACAGAGGAAAAAGAATTCCGCGATATTTACGGCATGGATGTTGTGGAGATTCCCACCAATGTGCCGGTTCAGAGAAAAGATCTGGAAGATGCGGTATACAAGACGAAAGCGGAAAAATATAAAGCCGTTGTTCGGGCGGTTAAGGAGGCGCATGCCACAGGACAGCCGGTTCTGGTCGGTACAATTACCATTGAAGTATCAGAACTTTTGAGCAAGATGCTGAAAAAAGAAGGCATTCCTCATAACGTGCTGAACGCCAAATATCATGAACAGGAAGCGGAGATCGTTGCGGATGCAGGTGTTCACGGCGCGGTAACCATTGCTACCAACATGGCAGGACGTGGTACCGATATAAAGCTGGATGACGATGCGAGAAAGGCGGGAGGCCTGAAGATTATTGGTACAGAGCGGCATGAATCCCGTCGTATTGATAATCAGCTTCGCGGACGAAGCGGACGTCAGGGCGACCCGGGAGAGTCCCGTTTCTATATTTCTCTTGAGGATGATCTGATGCGTCTGTTCGGTTCTGAGCGTCTGATGAGCGTGTTTAATGCTCTGGGTGTTGCAGACGGCGAGCAGATTGAGCACAAGATGCTTTCCGGAGCCATTGAGAAGGCTCAGAAGAAGATTGAGAGCAACAACTTCGGTATTCGTAAAAATCTTCTGGAATATGACCAGGTAATGAATGAGCAGAGAGAGATTATTTACGGAGAGAGACGCCGGGTTCTCGACGGCGAGAGTATGCGCGATACGATTTACAATATGATTACAGAATATGTGGAAAATATTACAGATAAATTCGCATCTTCTGAAATACATGCAGATGACTGGGATATCAAAGGCCTGGCTCTGACACTTCACAATGAGATACCGCAGATGGAAGTTCCGTCAGAAGAAGAGTGCAAAAAGATGCATCAGAAGGAACTTAAGCATCTTCTGAAAGAGCGTGCTGTTAAAGCATATGAGGCAAAGGAAGCAGAATTCCCCGAGGCAGAGCAGCTGCGTGAAGTGGAACGTGTTGTTCTGCTGAAAGTCATTGACGCCAGATGGATGGATCATATTGATGATATGGAACAGCTCCGTCAGGGCATCGGCCTTCAGGCATACGGACAGAGAGATCCTCTTGTTGAATACAAGATGACAGGATATGACATGTTCGGCGCTATGACAAATGCAATCGCAGAGACGACAATCCGTACTCTCTTCCATATTCGTGTAGAACAGAAGGTAGAGAGAGAAGAAGTCGCGAAAGTAACCGGAACGAATAAAGACGAGTCTGCTGTACGGGCTCCGAAGAAACGGGAAGAGAAAAAGATCTATCCGAATGATCCGTGCCCGTGCGGAAGTGGAAAGAAGTATAAACAGTGCTGTGGACGAAAACAGAGAGCGTAAGCAGGCTGCACAGGAAAGAAAGAGGTGATTAAGGTGGTTTTATTGGATGAACTGAAGTCCAGACTGGGCGCATACGAAGAACCGCTGAAAGATTTGAGGGATTCACTTTGACCTGGCGTCAAAGAAATTAAGAATCGAAGAATTGCAGAAACGCCTGGAAGAGCCGGGATTCTGGGATGAACCAGAAGTTTCTCAGGAGGTAATGAAAGAGCTGAAAAATCTTCAGGATTCTGTAGAAGAAATTGAAAAGCTGTATTCGGATTATGACGACATGATGCTTCTGATCGAGATGAGTCAGGAGGATGCCGATGAGGAGACTGTTCACGAAATTGAAGAAGAACTGGAGCAGTTTGAAAAGAAATTTGAAGAGCTGCGGATCAGTACTCTTCTGACCGGTCCCTATGATAAGGATAATGCCATTGTGACGCTTCACGCAGGAGCGGGAGGAACAGAATCCTGCGACTGGGCCGGCATGCTTTACCGGATGTATACCCGGTGGGCCGAGAAAAAGGGATATGATGTGGAGGTTCTGGATTATCTGGAGGGCGACGTGGCCGGAATCAAAGGCGTAACCTTTGAGGTGAAAGGAGAAAATGCATACGGATATCTCCGCTCAGAGAAGGGCGTGCACCGTCTTGTGCGTATTTCTCCCTTCAATGCGGCAGGAAAAAGGCAGACTTCCTTTGCTTCCTGCGATGTGATTCCGGATATTGAAGAGGACATTGACATTGAAATTAATGAAGACGATCTGAAAATCGATACCTACCGGTCAAGCGGCGCGGGAGGCCAGCATATCAATAAGACATCGTCTGCAGTAAGAATTACCCACCTTCCTACAGGAATTGTGGTTCAGTGTCAAAATGAACGGTCACAGCATATGAATAAAGATAAGGCCATGCAGATGCTGAAGTCGAAACTGTATCTGCTCAAACAGCAGGAACAGGCCGAAAAAATGTCGGACATCAGAGGCGAGGTCCGGGAGATTAATTTTGGAAGTCAGATCCGGTCCTATGTGATGCAGCCATACACGCTTGTAAAAGATCACAGGACCAATGCAGAGGTCAGCAATGTAAACAGTGTAATGGATGGAGGCATTGATCCGTTTATCAATGCATACCTGAGTATGAATGCAGAAGTACAGAAAGGAAAAGAGTAATGGTTAATATAGCGGTAATGGGATATGGCACAGTTGGCTCAGGCGTAGTAGAAGTAATTAATACGAACAGCGCTGTTATCAATCAGCGGGCAGGAGATGAGATCAATATCAAATACGTTCTGGATTTAAGGGATTTCCCGGGAGATCCCATCCAGGAAAAGATTATTCATGATGTGGATATTATTATTAATGACCCGGAAATCAAGATTGTGGTTGAAGTGATGGGAGGCATTGAACCTGCATATACTTTTGTGAAACGCTGTCTGGAGGCCGGAAAAAGTGTGGCTACGTCCAATAAGGCGCTTGTGGCAAAACATGGAGCGGAACTTTTATCCATTGCAAGGGAGAGGGAACTGAACTTTCTGTTCGAGGCCAGCGTAGGGGGCGGAATTCCTATTATCCGTGCTCTTAATTCCAGCATGACGGCGGATGTTATTGAGGAGATTACAGGTATCCTCAATGGAACAACCAATTATATGCTCACAAAGATGTTCTATGAAGGCGCAGACTATGACGAAGTTCTGAAGGAAGCTCAGGACAACGGTTACGCAGAACGTAATCCGGAGGCAGATGTGGAAGGCTATGATGCCTGCAGGAAGATTGCCATTCTTTCTTCTCTGATATCCGGTCAGCAGGTGGATTATGAGGATATCTATACGGAAGGCATCACAAAGATTACAAAACAGGATATGATGTATGCAAAAGAGATGGGAATGACGATCAAACTTCTTGCATCAAGCAAGCGGCACAAAGATCATCTCCATGCAATCGTGGCGCCGGCTCTGCTTGGAAAGGATCATCCGCTTTATAATATCGATGATGTATTTAACGCGGTTTTTGTACATGGAAATATGCTGGGAGACGCCATGTTCTACGGCAGCGGAGCAGGAAAACTCCCCACAGCCAGCGCGGTTGTGGCTGATGTTGTAGATGAGGCAAAACATCTTCACAGAAATATTATGACTATGTGGAAGAGCGAGAAACTTATTCTTGAGCCGATTGAAGATACATGCAAACGTTTCTTTGTACGCGTGTCCGGAAATCCGGAAGAGATGAAGGAAAAAGTGGAGAATCTGTTTGGTGAGGTACAGGTTGTAAAAGTACCTGCTCTTGAAAATGAATTTGGTTTTATGACGGAAGTGATGACGGAAGGAGACTACAGGAAAAAGGCAGAAGAACTTCCGGAAATCCTTCATATGATCCGCATCGAAGAGAGATAACAGGAAGGAATATAACATGAAATATATCGTAATTTTGTGCGATGGAATGGCGGATGAGCCTGTTGAAAGCCTGGGAGGAAAGACTCCTCTGGAGGCGGCGCATACACCGGGGATGGACGGACTTGCCGGAAAATCAGAAATCGGGATGGTGAGGACGGTGCCGGAAGGAATGTCGCCGGGCAGCGATACCGCAAATCTTTCGGTAATCGGATATGATCCTCGGAAATATTATTCGGGCCGTTCTCCTCTGGAAGCACTGAGTATAGGAGCCGATATGACAGAAGATGACGTATCTTTCCGCTGCAATCTTGTAACATTATCTGAAACAGAAGAGAATTATGAAGACAGACATATTCTGGATCACAGTTCAGGCGAGATCAGTACGGCGGAGGCTGCGGAACTGATGGAAGCTTTAAAGAAGGGCCTGCAGAGAGAAGGATACACTTTCTATACAGGCATCAGCTATCGCCATCTTCTGATTCAGAGCAAAGGAAAAGTGGCGGAACTGACTGCTCCCCATGATATTCTGACAAAACGGATTGGCGAATATCTTCCCGGGGATCAGGTGCTGAGGGAAATGATGGTAAAAAGTTATGATATACTTAAAGACCATCCGGTTAATATAAAACGCCGTGAACAGGGGAAAAACCCTGCGAATTCTGCATGGTTCTGGGGAGCCGGGACCCGTCCGGCTCTGATTTCTTTTGAAAAGAAAAACGGAGTGAAGGGAGCCATGATCTCCGCGGTGGATCTGCTGAAGGGAATTGCCGTAGGAGCGGAGATGGATAACATTGCCGTAGAGGGAGCCAATGGCGGACTGGATACCAATTATGCCGGGAAAGGTCGGGCGGCAGTAAAAGCGCTGACCCGGGACGGTTATGATTTTGTTTATGTGCACATTGAGGCTCCCGATGAAATGGGACATCAGGGAAGCGCGGAGAATAAAATTCTGGCTATTGAGCGGATTGACGAGCAGATTATACGTCCTGTTGTACAGGCCTTCCGCGAGGCCGGCACAGATTACAGGATGCTGATCCTTCCGGATCACCCCACACCTGTCAGGGTAAGAACCCATACAGGAGATCCGGTGCCCTATCTGCTTTATGACAGTACCAGATCTGTGGACGGTCCGGCTGCATACAGCGAAAAAACCGGAAAACAGACGGGGATTTATGTAGCAGAGGGATATACGCTGATTTCCCGGCTGCTGGAGAAATAAATTTTCCGGAATGTGACGATATAAAATGAAAAATAAAAGATGGATGCCGCAGTCATCCGGTTTGCAGTATGCCGGATGTGCGGCTCCATCTTTTTGCTTTTTATTCCGGAAGATCTACGCCGAGTACTTTCTGAACCAGCCGGCGGTCATCCGCCCCGGCCTTCCGGTAGTGTGTAAGGATATTAAGTTCTTCCTGTGTCAGGTAGAAGGTATCTGCATTCTCAATAATCATTCCGCGGAAATATGGTCCGTGGCTTTCATTTACAATTCCGTTTTTTGTACAGGTTTGTGTAAGCAGCTGCTCCAGAGTGACGCCATAAATATCGGCAAGACGGATCAGCATGCCGATATCGGGAATGCGTTTGCCCCGCTCATAATTGGAATAAGCCTGCCGTGAGATATTCAGTTTATCGCCAATCTGTTTCTGTGTATAGTTGTAGGATTTTCTGAGTCTCACCAGATTGTCCGTCAGTTGAACATTTGACACGGCGCACCTCCATTTACAAAAAATTGCTGATATCGTTTTTTCATTATAACAATTTTTACTGTAAATGAATTTGTATGCAACAGAACGAGAAATAAATGCGGAAAGAAACAATTTGTTTCCTGCGAGCGGGCGTGATTTATATTTTGCTCAATGTACTGTTGTGATAAAGAGGTGACATTGTCACATCTTCGCCCAGCCAGGCCGGGGCCACAAATGAATTGGCCGATTCCTCATCCGGAAACTCGATTTCTGCAATAACAAGAGGTGCCAGGCTGTCTTCAAAAATATCCAGTTCCAGTGATAAACCGCCGTCCAGAGGGATTACATACCTTTTTTTCTGAATCAGGCGTCCGTCAATTTTCGGCTTTAGATGTTCATAGGCCTCTTGTGTCAGAGGAAGATTATATTCCTCACGGACCATCAGTCCCTTTGATTTATATGTGAGAAAAAAACTTTTGTTGTCTCTCCGGATGCGGACCACCGGGGAAGTGCAGAGATAGCCCTGTTCAATTTTTCTGCAGGGATAATCCTCGGGTTTAAAAGGCAGTGAATTCAGATCAGGAAGAAATTTACGCTCAATTTCCATGTTTTATATACTCCTTTCTTCTTTCCTGTTACAGTGCGGGTGATAACTTCCTTCATCATAATACGTCTGCAAAAAAATGTAAACCGTTGCATTTCCCGGTCTGTTTTGATAAAGTGAAAGATGTAGGGCTACAGTTCCACCGGCTTTTCCGGCAGAGAAACGCCGTAGGACAGGCGATAATCCTACAGTGCGGATTGGAGGTATGATTGATGAAAAAAGTATATGTGTTTCTCGCAGATGGATTTGAGGAAATTGAGGGACTGACTGTTGTTGATGTCCTCCGCAGGGCAGGAGCAGATACAGAGACTGTTTCTGTAATGGGAAGAAAGGAGATCAGGGGCGCCCATGAAATTCAGATTCTGGCGGACAGCCTGTTTGAGGATGTGGATTTTTCGGATGCCCGGCTTCTTGTACTGCCGGGAGGCATGCCGGGAACATTAAATCTGAAAGCCCATACAGGTCTCGCAGATCTGCTCAGACATTTTGACAGGGAAGAAAAGTACATTGCCGCAATCTGTGCCGCTCCGAGCATTCTCAGCGGTCTGGGCATGCTGAAGGAAAGAAAGGCCTGTGCATACCCTTCTTTTGAAGAAAAACTGGATTGCGAAGAGGTTGTATCAGCGCCGGTTGTGACCGACGGACATATTATAACAGGAAGAGGAATGGGAGCAGCCATTGCCTTTGCTCTGAAACTGACGGAGCTGCTTTTCGGAGAGAAAAAAGCAGATGAAATTGCAGAATCCATTGTATATAAAGCAGATTAGGCAGAAACACTGAAAAAACACTGGAAATATCAGGGGTTGTGTGCTATACTGTTTCAATGACTGCAAATATAATTTGCGCAATCAAGGAGGAAGAAAATGAGTTTACAGGTAGAGAAGTTAGAACATAATATGGCGAAGCTGACAATTGAGGTGCCGGCTGAGGACGTAGAGAAGGCCCTTCAGGCTGCTTATCTGAAAGAACGCAGTAAAATCAGCCTTCCGGGATTTCGCAAGGGCAAAGTTCCGCGCCAGATGATTGAAAAGATGTATGGACCGGAAGTATTCTATGACGAGGCAGCTAATCATATGATATCAGAGGCATATGGAAAAGCCTTTGATGAGTGTGAACTGGAGATTGTATCTCAGCCGAAAATTGAAGTGACTCAGCTTGAAAAAGGAAAGTCTTTTATTTTTACAGCTGAAGTTGCTGTAAAACCGGAAGTGACTCTCGGTGAATATAAGGGTCTGAAAGTAGATAAAGTTTCTACAAGAGTGACTCAGAAAGAAGTAGACGAAGAGATCGAGAAAGAGCGCGAGCGCAATGCGCGCACAATTGATGTGACGGACAGAGCCGTACAGGACAAAGATATCGTTACGCTTGACTTCGAAGGATTCGTAGACGGAGAGGCATTCGAAGGCGGAAAGGGCGAAAACTATCCGCTGACAATCGGTTCCGGATCATTTATCCCGGGCTTTGAGGAGCAGCTGATTGGCGCTGAGATCGATAAAGAAACAGAAGTTAAAGTGACATTCCCGGAGGATTATCAGGCTAAGGAGCTTGCCGGAAAAGATGCCGTATTCAAATGCACTGTACACCAGATTAAGGCGAAAGAACTTCCGGAGCTGGACGATGAGTTCGCTTCCGATGTATCAGAGAGCTGTGAGACTATGGAAGATTACAGAGCAGAAGTAAAGGCAAAGATCAAAGAGCGCAAAGAGCGTGAAGGACGTCAGAAAAAAGAAGATCAGGCTGTAAATCAGGCGATTGAGAATTCCCAGATGGATATTCCTCAGCCGATGATCGATCTGGAAGCAAAACAGCTGGCGGATGATTTCGCACGCCGTCTTATGCAGCAGGGCATGAGCGTTGATCAGTATTTCCAGCTTACCGGTCTGTCTGAGGACAAGATTATCGAAGAGCTGAAACCCCAGGCTGAGAAACGCATTAAGACAAGACTGGTTCTTGAGGCTGTCGTAGCGGCAGAGGATATTCAGGTGTCCGACGAGCGTCTTGACGAGGAACTTCAGAAGATGGCGGATTCCTATCAGATGGAAGTTGACAAACTCAAAGAGTTCATGGGCGAAAATGAAAAGAAACAGATGAAGGAAGACATTGCAGTTCAGGAAGCAGTGACTTTAATCGCAGATGCAGCGGTAGAAGGCTAAGCAGTGTTTATAAAGGTGTGCCGCCGGAAGGTACACCTTTTGTCAGATTATAGAGAAAGAAGGAAAAGATATGAGTTTAGTACCTTATGTCATTGAGCAGACGAGCCGCGGAGAGCGCTCTTATGACATATATTCAAGACTGCTCAAGGAGAGAATTATTTTCCTCGGGGAAGAGGTAAGCGACGTCTCGGCAAGTGTAGTTGTGGCCCAGATGCTTTTCCTTGAGGCAGATGACCCGGAGAAGGATATTCAGCTTTATATTAACAGCCCGGGTGGTTCTGTTACAGCAGGCATGGCAATTTATGACACAATGCAGTATATCAAGTGCGACGTATCTACTGTGTGTATCGGAATGGCAGCCAGTATGGGCGCATTCCTGCTTGCGGGAGGCAAAAAAGGAAAACGTTTTGCACTTCCAAACGCAGAAATCATGATTCATCAGCCGTCCGGCGGCGCACAGGGGCAGGCTACAGAGATCCAGATTGCGGCAGAGCATATTCTGCGCACAAAACAGAAGTTAAATGAGATTCTGGCAGCCAACACAGGACAGTCCCTTGAGACAATCAAGGCAGATACGGAGCGCGACAATTTTATGTCCGCAGACGAAGCAAAAGCATATGGTTTGATTGATGAAATATTAGTAAGCCACTAATGGCGGTATGAGGTGACATATATGGCAGGAAAAATGATGGATGATATCGTGCGCTGTTCTTTCTGCAATAAGACCCAGGCACAGGTCAGAAAGCTGATCGCGGGCCCGAACGGGACTTATATTTGTGACGAGTGCATCGGCATCTGCTCCGAGATTATTGAAGAGGAGCTGGATTACAATGACGGAGGAGCTTTTGACGATATCAATCTCCTGACACCGGAGGAAATCAAGAGTTTCCTGGATGATTATGTGATCGGACAGGATGAGGCGAAAAAGGTTCTGTCTGTTGCAGTATATAATCATTACAAGAGGATTATGGCGGAGCAGGATCTGGGGGTAGAGCTTCAGAAGAGCAACATTCTTATGCTGGGGCCTACAGGCTGCGGAAAGACGCTCCTGGCTCAGACGCTTGCAAAGATTCTCAATGTTCCTTTTGCAATTGCAGACGCTACCGCTCTGACAGAAGCCGGATATGTCGGGGAAGATGTGGAAAACATTCTGCTGAAAGTAATTCAGGCTGCAGACGGGGATATCGAACGCGCCGAGCACGGTATCATCTATATTGATGAGATTGATAAGATTACGCGTAAATCAGAAAATCCGTCTATTACCCGGGATGTATCAGGCGAGGGCGTTCAGCAGGCGCTTCTCAAGATTATAGAAGGAACGGTGGCGTCCGTACCTCCCCAGGGGGGCAGAAAGCATCCTCATCAGGAACTGATTCAGATAGATACAACAAATATTCTGTTTATCTGCGGCGGCGCTTTTGAGGGAATCGATAAGATTATTGAAACACGTCTTGACAGAAAATCCATCGGTTTTAACGCGGAGATAGCCACAAAACATGAGTACGATATGGATGTGCTGCTGCATGAAGCTCTTCCTCAGGATCTGGTAAAATACGGCCTGATTCCTGAACTTGTGGGCAGACTGCCTGTAACGGTATCCCTGGATCTTCTGGATAAGGAAGCCCTGATCCGGATTCTGACCGAGCCAAAGAGCGCAATCGTAAAGCAGTACCAGAAACTTCTGGAACTGGACGGGGTCAAACTGGAGTTTGATAAAGACGCTCTGACGGCGATCGCGGAGACAACTCTGGCAAGAAAGACCGGGGCAAGGGGCCTGAGAGCGATTATGGAAAATATAATGATGGATACCATGTTCCAGGTACCTTCTGATGAGACAATCAAAGAATGCCGCATCACAAAGGAGGCTGTGCTTGGAACCGGAAGCCCGCTTTATCTGCGTGACGGAGAAGAACGCAGATCTTTTCTCACATCAGAAAGCGCATAAAAGCGGGTCGGATAGCAGGCGTGCAGACCGATGCTGGCAGGAAAGCTGATAGCACGCCTCAGAGGGAAAGTAATGGCATTCCTGGAAAATGAGGCGGGTGCAGCTTAGATCTGTACCCGCCTTTTAGATTTAGGAGGAAACAGAATTGGACAACGAGAGAAAAAGCATGCCTATGGTGGCGCTCAGGGGAATGACAATTCTCCCTGAAATGGTAGTGCATTTTGACGTGAGCAGGGAGCGCTCCATTGCCGCGGTTCAGGAGGCTATGACAGAAGAACAGAAAATATTTCTTGCTGCCCAGAAATCCATAGAGACGGAGAATCCTGGAAAAGACGATGTATATGAGGTCGGTACGGTAGCAACAATAAAGCAGATTATTAAGCTTCCAAAACACACAGTGCGCGTACTGGTGGCAGGTGAGGAGAGGGGAATCTTAAAAGAAATCGAGTCAGATGAACCGTATCTCAGAGCTCTGGTAGAAATTGTAAACGAGTCAGATGTGGAAGTACCGGATAACGTAAACGCTCAGGCTATGGAACGTGGTCTGAAAGATATGCTTGTCGAATATGCGGCAAAAAACGGCAAGATGTCAAAAGAGGCGGTTGCCGGCCTGCTTGAGATAAAAGGCCTGAAAAAACTGGTTGATGAGATAGCCGCAAATATTCCCCTTAACTATGCTGATCAGCAGGAACTGCTGAGTGAGACGGATTTTTGGAAACGGTATGAAAAGCTGGCATTTAAACTGGTGAATGAAGTCCAGATTATGAATATCAAAGAGGAAATCCAGAGAAAAGTTAAAGAACGTGTGGACAAACACCAGAGAGAATACATTCTCAGAGAGCAGCTGAAATTGATCAGGGAAGAGCTGGGAGAAGAGTCTACCATATCAGACGCAGAAGAGTTTGAAAATGCCCGGAAGAAGCTGAAAGCTCCGAAGGAGGTAAAAGAGAAGCTTCAGAAAGAAATTAAACGATTTAAAAGTTCTCTTAATTCACCGGCTGAAAGCGGGGTGATCCGCACATATATAGAGACGCTTCTTGAAATGCCATGGGATAAATCAGTCAGAGATATTCATGACATCGCCTACGCGAGAAAGGTGCTGGATGAGGATCACTACGGTCTGGAACAGGTAAAAGAAAGGATCCTGGAGTTCCTGGCAGTCCGCACTCTGACGAAAAAAGGAGACAGTCCTATTTTATGTCTGGCAGGTCCGCCGGGCACTGGAAAAACGTCCATTGCAAAATCTCTGGCAAAGGCAATGAAGAAACCTTATGTCCGCATTTCTCTGGGCGGTGTGCGGGACGAAGCGGAGATACGCGGCCACAGAAGAACTTATGTGGGTGCAATGCCCGGTCGTATTGCCGCCGGAATCCGTTCGGCCGGAGTAAAAAATCCGGTTATGCTGCTGGATGAGATCGATAAAGTCAGCACAGACTATAAAGGAGATACTTTCTCCGCTCTTCTGGAAGTGCTGGACAGTGAACAGAACAGCAAATTCCGGGATCATTACCTTGAGGTACCTCTGGACCTGTCCGAGGTGATGTTTATAACCACGGCAAATACGCTGCAGACAATTCCCAGACCGCTTCTGGACCGCATGGAAATTATTGAGATTACCAGTTATACGGAAAATGAAAAACTTCATATCGCAGAGGAACATCTGATTCCGAAACAGCTGGAAAAGAACGGTCTGAAGGCCGGTCAGCTTACATTCAGCAGACATGCAGTCTGGAAAATGGCACGTAATTATACAAAGGAAGCCGGCGTGCGCCAACTGGAGCGGGAGATTGGAAATGTATGCCGAAAAGCCGCTAAAGAGATTCTGACAACAGATAAGAAGAAAATCAGTGTAACAGACAGAAATCTTCATAAATTCCTGGGAAAAGAAAAATATTCCTATCAGATGGCAAATCACGCCCCGGAAGTGGGGATTGTACGCGGACTTGCATGGACCAGCGTGGGAGGCGATACTCTTCAGATTGAGGTAAATATTATGCCCGGAACCGGAGACATTATGCTGACCGGACAGATGGGCGATGTGATGAAGGAGTCGGCTACTGCGGGCATCAGCTATATCCGTTCTATCAGCAGACAGTACGGAATTGCAGATGACTTTTTCGCAAAACATGATATCCATGTTCATATTCCGGAAGGCGCTGTTCCGAAAGACGGGCCTTCGGCGGGGATTACAATGGCAACGGCCATGTTTTCTGCCGTTACAGGGAAAAAGGTACGGGCAGATCTTGCCATGACCGGCGAGATAACGCTGCGGGGACGGGTGCTTCCCATCGGAGGTCTGAAAGAAAAACTTCTGGCAGCCAAAAGTGCCGGAATAAAAACAGTACTTGTTCCGAAGGAAAATGTAGCCGACGTAGAAGAACTTTCTTCTGAAATCACAAAGGGACTGGAAATTATTCCGGTGGAAAGCATGGAAGAAGTATTAAAAGAAGCACTGGCGGAATAGGAGGGCATATGGTAATAAAAAGTATTAATCTGGAGACCGTATGTGGCATCACCAGTACGCTCCCGGAAAATGACAAACCTGAGATTGCGTTTGCAGGTAAATCCAATGTAGGGAAATCATCCCTGATCAATGCGCTGATGAACCGGAAGTCCTATGCCCGGATTTCTGCTACGCCGGGGAAAACGCAGACGATTAATTTTTACAATATTAATGACGTGATGTATCTGGTGGATCTCCCGGGTTACGGTTACGCAAAGGTATCTGAGAAAGAGAAAGAGCAGTGGGGCAGACTGATTGAAAGATATCTTCACAGCTCTGCGCGGCTTAAGGCTGTATTTCTTCTCATTGATATCCGTCATGAGCCGTCGGCCAATGATAAAATGATGTACCGGTGGATCGTTGATCAGGGCTACGAACCGGTTATAATCGCCACAAAACTGGATAAAATAAAGCGCAGCCAGATACAGAAACATATAAAAATGATAAGAGAAGGTCTTTCCCTTGTTCCGGGAACAAAAGTGATCCCGTTTTCTTCTTCTACAAAACAGGGGAGGGAAGAAATATGGGAGCTGATTGAAACAAGAATCAGTTCGGAAGATATTTGAGGAGGAAAGAAATGGAAAACAGGCGTCCTTACTGGCAGGTGTGTGTAAGGCTGCTGTTCAGTCTGCTGGCCACGGCTGCGTTTGTTATTGTCTGCTGGAAGCTGATTGGATTTCTTATGCCGTTTGTTATCGGCTGGATTATTGCGTCGATAGCATCTCCGCTTGTAAACTGGCTGGAGAAAAAACTGAAAATTGTAAAAAAACTGGGATCAGCTCTCATTGTCATACTTGTACTGGGATTGATTGTTTTGGCAGTTTATCTGGTCATCAGCCGGCTTGCTGTGGAAATCGGAAAGCTGGCACGGGATTTTCCGGGGATGTATGCCCAGCTTGAGACAGGATTAAGGCAGATCGGAGATACATTATCGGGTGTTTTTGAAAGGCTTCCGGACGGAATACAGAGAGGTCTGAACAGCGTGGCGGAGAATCTGGATCAGTATATGGGAAGCTTTGTTTCAAGAATCAGTGAACCTACAGTTGAGGCTGCCGGAAATTTCGCGAAGCGTGTGCCATCCTATCTTATTTCTTTTATTGTGTCGGTCATGTCTGCCTACTTCTTTATCATACAGAGAGAAGAGGTGCTGCAGTGGCTGAAGAAAGTATCTCCTCAGTCGGTACAGAAAAGAATGACACTTGTTATGGATAATCTGCGCTATGCAGTCGGAGGATATTTTAAGGCACAGTTTAAAATCATGCTGGTGGTATTCGCAATTCTTCTTGTGGGACTTGGATTTCTGGGAACAAGCTATTTCGGCCTGGCTGCCTTCCTGATTGCCTTCCTGGATTTTCTTCCGTTTTTCGGGACAGGCACGGCAATGATCCCCTGGGCGATATATGAGTTTTTTATGGGAGATTATAAGATGACAGCGGCCCTTGTAATTATTTATGTAATTACTCAGGCAGTTCATCAGCTGGCTCAGCCGAAGCTGGTGGGAGACAGTGTGGGGCTGAATCCGCTTGTCACGCTGTTGCTTCTTTACATCGGATACCGTCTGGGCAGTGTGATCGGTATGATAATTGCAGTGCCCATCGGTATGGTGCTGATTAATATGTTCCAGGCGGGTGCGTTTGATTATATTTTTGATGATGTGAAAATTCTGATTAACGGAATTGTAGGGCTCCATGACAGTCCGGTGAGTGAAAAGCCGGAAAAACAAGGAAAAGAAAAAACAGAGCAGTCTCGTTGAAATCCTGACGGGTATATGCTATCATGTTATAGGAGTGAAGGAAAAATCTCCGGAAGGATCCGGATTGATTCCAGACAGGCTTTGAATATGAGAACAGGAGGAACAGAATATGAAGAAATATGTTTGCGACGTATGTGGATACATTTATGATGAGGAGACGGGAGATCCGGAAAACGGAATCGAACCGGGAACAAAATGGGAAGATGTACCGGATGATTTCGTATGCCCGCTGTGCGGCGTAGGAAAAGACGAATTTTCTGAAGTATAGTTTCAATTGTTTGCGCGAACAGTAATATTGTATGCAAAAAGAACTGCCATCTGTATCGGATGACAGTTCTTTTTGTATCGTGAAAATTTTATTTCATAATTTCATTTACGAAAATTTTACTTACATTTTAATGGCTTATGATATCGGATATGTTTCTCTGATTATATAATAGCTTTGTCAGAAATGATAAAAAATCAGCAAATAAAGGAGTGCTTTCAGAAAAACGTTTACAGAAAGATTCTGAGAGTATTCTGAGAGTTATGGAGGAGAAAACAATGAATCCGGAAAACAAAATTACACAGTCACAGAAAATGATGGTATTTGTGCTTTCAATGTCTCTTTATGGTCTGGCAACTCTGTTTACAGAGCTGATCCCTTCTTTCCAGGTTGGAATCGTGGAATTCTCGGTAGAGTATTTTCTGTTTATTCCCCTTACGCTGTCCATGCTGTTTGATCCGCTGTCCGCAGCTCTGGGCGCGGCAACGGGAGAGCTTGTTTTCAGTGAAATAATGCTGGGACAGTTCGGCGGACTCGGTGAACTGGAAAAATTCCTTACAGTAACAATCGGCGTATATATAGCGGGGCGTCTTGTGAAAAACCCGAAAAACAGAAAAATGGTTGCAGCGGCATCTATTCTCGGAGTGACGATCCAGCAGCTTATGGGATGTGTAGTCGATATCCTGAAAGTTCAGTTCGCAGTAGAGGATTTTGAAGCAGTAGCGGGACTTCCGGAAAGTGTATTTTTTACCGAAGGCTTTGCCTGTCTGAATGATATTCTGTTCTCGGGCATTCTGTTCTGTATGCTGCCGGCCGTATATCTTGTTCCGAAACTTTACGGAAAGATCGAGCCTCTTCTTGGTATGAAGCCCAGGGATGAAAAAACAGTGCTTGGATCAGAGAATGCAATTTCTCTGAAGGTAGTTCTGCTGAGTCTTGTAGGGTTTGTTGCAGCGATCGGAGCCGAGCTTCTGGCATCAGGCGGTTATGAGCTGATTGACTGGGAAGCGGCATGGGCGGAAAGTACAGGAGCATTTATAACTGCAATTATTGTAGCGGCGGTTGTACTTCTGATTGCAGTCGGAGTGATCCGGAACAGAGCAGCCGGTTCAAAAAATGCAGGATGAGAAAGAGCTGAAAGGGAGATCTGCAGTGAACACGATAGAAATAAAAAATCTTACATTTACATATCCGGGCGCTAAGGCGCCCACACTGAAGCAGGTCGATGTCAGCATTGAAAAGGGAGATTTTCTCGCAGTTATTGGAAATAATGGCTGCGGGAAATCTACTTTGTGCAGGACGCTGAACGGTCTGATCCCTCATTTCATTACAGGAGACATAGAAGGGGATGTTTTTATTGACGGCAAAAATACAAAGGAAGAAGAAATAGGAACCCTGGCGAAGAAAGTCGGCTATGTGTATCAGGATTTCGAGAATCAGATCGTCTGTCCGACCGTGCTGGAAGACGCCTCTTACGCATGCCTGAACTATGCAATGGATAACTATATTGAAAAAGGGAAAGAAGCGCTCAGAGTGTGCGGCCTGGGAAATAAGATGAATGACTATGTATGGCAGCTGTCAGGCGGGCAGAAACATCTGCTGGCGCTGGCGGGGACTGCAGCTCTGAGTCCGGATATTCTGATTCTGGATGAACCGATTGCCCAGCTGGATCCGGCCCATGCGGATGGAATATATGAAGTGCTGAAAGAACTGAATGAGAAATATCAGAAGACGGTTATTGTAATTGAGCATCATACCGAATATATTAGCAGATACTGTAAACATGCCCTTCTCATTAAAGACGGAAGTGTAAAGTGGAAACTTCCTGCAAAAGAAGCCATGCGCCGGGTAAAGGAGCTGCAGGAGAGCAATATCTTTCCGCCTCAGGTAACGATTGCCGCACAGAGGATGGAGGATGCAGGGCTTCTTCCAAAGGGAACAATGCTTCCTGTAAATATTGAAGAGGGGGAGAAGATTTTTTCTCCGTTTCTGAAAAATAACCGGACAGAATACGGAGCAAAGCCGGTAATGAAAGAGCATGACAAGCTGGTGGAATTTGAAAAAGTTACGGTAAAGTACCGTTCTGTTAAAGGGGAGCCGCCGAAGATATTCGATGATTTCAGTCTGGATATCGGAAAGGGAGAAAAGATCGCTCTGATCGGTTCCAACGGCGCAGGAAAGTCCACCATGCTGAAACTGATGATGGGGCTGATTCACCCGGAATCAGGCCGGGTGTCAGTAAAAGGAAAGCTGACCAGAGATATGTCGAAGGAAGAGCTGGGCCATACGATTTCCATGGTGTATCAGAATCCGGAAGAAATGTTTATCAAAGACTCCATCCGGAAAGATATTGAATATGCCATGAAGGTGCGGAAAATTGAAAATTACGAAGAGAGGACAAAGGAGCTTCTGGAAATGTTCCGTCTTACTGATCTGGCGGACCGGGACGGGCGGCTTCTGTCCGGAGGACAGATGCGCCGGGCTTCCCTGGCGATCGGAATTGCGCTGAATCCGGAAATGCTTCTGCTGGATGAGCCTACGGCCAATCTGGATATTGCCACACGCCGGGAGATTATGAAAACACTGCAGATGCTGAAAGGAATTACCGATACAGTAGTGATCGCCACCCACGATATGCAGCTTGTGTGTGACTGGGCAGAGCGGATCATAGTACTGTCATCCGGATATGTGATTGCAGATGGCACTAAGGAAGAAATCTTTGCGGATATGTTTGTGCGGGGCAGGGTCGGCATCCGTCCTCCCCAGATTTATGATATGGGAAGACAAATGGGAATTATCAGCCCCTGTTTCACAATAGACGAATTTATAGAACATTTCAGAGGTGAGAAGTATGCGTAAACTTACGGAAAATATTCTGGACAAAATTTCGATTGACTACCTGAGAAATCAGGTACTGAAAAATGCATACGGAAATGATGACACAGCCATTGCAAAACTGGATCCCCGGGTTCTTCTTATATGGTATCTGTTTTTTGGACTGGTTCCATGGTTTTTGAATGATGTCATCCTTCTGCTGTTTCTTTTCCTGTTTGTTGTAGCAACGACAAGAACAGCCAGAATCGCGCCACTGGTGCTTTTCCTCTTCTGTATCGGTGTATTTTCACAGACCGGTTATCTGTTCATTGTAGCGTTATTTTTCGGGGGAAATGCGGAAACCATTGCACCTCTGCTTGTGATGACGCTGAAAGTGGCAATTGTGTCTCTGGCTTCTATCACTGTTTTTTCCGGACTCGATCCCGACAGACTGGCTAACGGACTGCTCTGGTTCGGGTGCCCGGACCAGCTTTCCTTCAGCATATCTTTTGCTTACAGGATTCTTCCGGTTCTGATGGAGGAATTTCAGAATATTCTTCTGTCGTACCGGCTGAGAGGCAATCCGCCCCAGAAGAAAACCTTTTTCGGCAAAATACGCTATCTGTTTTATCAGATAAAAATGATTATTCAGTCGTTTTATCCGCTGATGCTGAATACGGCGAAGCGCTCCCGCACGACAGTGGAGGCCCTGGAACTGAAAGGGTACAGGTATTCGCTGAAAAACCCGCAGGTAAAACGCCTGAAACTGGCTATGCTGAAAGTGACAAAAGGGGATTATATATTTATTCTGATTTCCGTGTGCTGGGCAGCGGCAAGTTTCGGAGCTTCGGCTCTGCTTGGAAACGTCCTGTAAATGAACAGATTCTGTAAAAGGCAGAACACGGGACGGGAATGCCCGTATCAGCAGAGAAAGGAATCCTGCGGCAAGGTTTTGCAAGGATGCGCAGTAAAGACATACTCAGAAACTGAAAGGATGTGTAGTAAAGTGAAGATTGATTTCCATACACATGGAAAACTGGCGAAAAAACTGCCTTTTTCCCCGGATTATACGGACTGGCTGTTCCGGGAGGCACGAAGGGCCGGACTGGATGCCCTGTGTCTGACAGAACATTTTAATACTCTTGGATTTGATGAGGTATACCGTTATATAGAAGGGCATTGCACCAGAGAGGGAGACAGTCTTGTGACGGAAGACGGATTCCGGATATTTCCGGGAATGGAGGTAGACATTGCCGAAGGCGGACACACGCTTGTAACCGGACCGCTGGAGTGTATCCTTGAGATGAACCGTCGTCTGGAGCCAAATAAAGAAAAAGGGAAATTTCTGCCTTTTGATAAATGGTCGGAAATGGTTTCAGAATATCCGGTGCTCTTTGGCGCAGGACATCCGTACAGAGAAGGGGGCAATATTCCTTCCCTGCCCGGAGAAATGCTGAAAAGATTCATGTTCCTTGATATTAACGGGAAAGATCTGGCAGAAGACTGCGATGGGACATGGAAAAAGATGCGCCGTTTGTCGAAAAAGCTGAACAGACCGCTGGTGGCAGGCAGTGATACCCATCAGTCCTTCCAGTATGGCTGCGTGTACAATGTATTTGAAAGAGAAGCCCATACAGTGGAAGAACTCTTGCGGCAGATACAGGCCGGAGATTATGAAATAAAAATGTCCGATAATCTCAGTTTTCAGGTGGAAACAGCAGGGATACTCAAACGCTCACTTAAAGAAATACATGCGCTGGGCGGAGATTATGTGGGAGTACTGCTGAAAGGGGCGGAGATATAAGGATAAATCTGAATTTATCTGCGGCATGCGATTGAAAAAAAGTCCGAAAATCTCAGAATACGAAGTGAGAACAAATCGTTTTCGGATAGCGGCTGCGGGAAATTTCAGCTCCGTTCCGCGTAATAATTAAAACTACAAAACCCTGAGCACAGGCTAGAAACAGGATTTTCAATGGAAACTCACGTTCCGTTCGGACAGCTCCATTGAAAATCCTAACGCCTGTACTCAGGGTTTTAAGTTTTACTAAATTACGCTTCAAGTCGCCGAAATTTCCCGCAGCCGCTATCCGAAAGGCGCATCCCATCGTCCGTATTCCGCCATTTTCTGTTCTTTTCCAATCGGCACTGCCACTGATAATTTCAAATTCAACAAACAAAAACAAAGACAGAACTATTTCGACTACGGCTAACTATTTATCCGATTTCCGCTTTTGAAACAGGAAAATACACCTGCTTTCAAACAGCAGCGCGGAATACAGTCTTGTGTCAGCCGATAAAGTTCTGGCTTCGTTTCTTCTCTCACAAATACAAATTCACTATTCAACGGGGAATTTCAGACTTGTAGTGTTCTTTCAGCTCATACAGGCTGTCCAGATATTGTTCGGAGCGTTTGCCCATTTTCGCGCCGATCATTACGACGAGGGCGTCCAGAAGTGCTGCAGGGGCGGACATGGAGTGGTACTCCATAGGCTCACCCCGATAAACATACAGGGGGATGACCCTGCTGTCATTGGCAGTCTGGTAAAGGCGACTGGTGAAAAAGACACATGTATAGTGTACTTTTTTCTGATGATCCAGCAAAACCTGCGCTTCTTTGGGCGTCTTCTGAAAACCGAACAGGATTACCAGATCTTTTTCGGTGAAAAGATTCATATACTCAAAAAGTTCAGAGCTGCCCGGCGGCAGCAGAACAGTCCGGATGCCGAATCTGGTCAGCCGGAAGTGCATCAGGTGGGCCAGGGAGAGGGCGGCGCCTTTGGCATATAAATATACGACTTCAGCTTCTGTAATGGCAGAAACCGCCTGCTCCATGAGGTCAGGATCAAGAAATGCAAGCGTTTTTTCGATGCAGAACTGCTGATGAAGAAGAAAGCCTCCCGGTGTGCCGGCTGATGTACTGGCAATGGTCGAGTTCAGCTTTCCGGCAGGCGAGTCTGTACCTGACAGATGCTGCAGAACTGTGCTTTTCAGTTCTTTAAAATCCGCATATCCACAATGGCGGGCAAATCTGGAAATTGTAGGTTCAGAACTTCCAATTGCCCGTGCGGCGTCACCTATAGTCATATGAACAAAAGAATCCGGATTTTCAATAATATAGTTAATGATTTTCTGCTCCGTCTTTGTAAAGTCGGTATGTCCTTTTGTAAAATAAATATCAGTCATATAAGTTCCCTTCAATTAAAAATTATCGGTTTTGATCAGGATCAATGTAATAATAATATCATATGACAGGAAAAAAAGAGTAAAAGAAAGATAGAAAATATGTAAAATAAAAATAAGAACATACATTCGAATAATCTTGCAATCAATATATAAGTGTAGTATATTAGTTTCAGGATAACGCAGTATACTTTGCGTCCTGTGTGCCGGACGTGGGAAATGAGGTACATTTCGTGCTGTTTGTCCGGACTTTGTAGATAGAACAGCACGAAATGTACTGAGTGATATCAGACAGATAAAATGATTTTGTGACTCAGGTATTTCAGAATGTTGAAAAAGCCTTCTCCGGTGCAGCAGAGAAGCAGGACTTTATACAGAGAATGAATTGCAGAATTATGTAAAGAAAATCTGTCAGAAAGAGGAGAAAAAATAGGAATGGATCATTTCGAATTAGTATCAGAATACAAACCCACCGGCGACCAGCCCCAGGCGATCGCCGACCTTGTCAAAGGTTTCAAGGAAGGCAATCAGTGCCAGACCCTTCTGGGCGTTACCGGTTCCGGAAAGACATTTACCATGGCAAATGTGATTCAGCAGCTGAATAAACCGACACTGATCATTGCCCACAATAAGACCCTGGCGGCACAGCTCTACGGCGAGTTCAAGGAATTTTTCCCGAACAACGCCGTAGAGTATTTCGTCTCCTAGTGTGTCGGGGCCGGAAAATGAGGTATATTTAGTGCTTTTTCGTGCTGTTTAGTCCAGATTTTGTGGACAGAATAGGACTAAACGGACTGGATGATACCAGGCGGACAAAATGATTTTGTGACTTTTTGCAGGAAAAATTCGTAATGAGAGAAAGAGGTAATATAAAATGAAATATAATTCTGGAGAAGCACGCAGACCGGCTGTATTTGTAAGTTCTACCTGTTATGATTTAAAACAAATAAGGCAGGATATAAGAGATTTTATAGAAGATGATTTAGGATATGAGGCTATATTATCGGAATATGATTCCTTTCCTATTGATCCCGATAAAGATACTATTAACAATTGTCTTAGAGTAGTAGAGCAAAGAGCTGATATATTGGCGCTAATCGTTGGCGGAAGATATGGATATGTAACAGACCATGGAAATAAATCGATTACCAATTTAGAATATTTAAGGGCAAAATCAAAAGGTATTCCAATATTTGTTTTTGTAGACAGAAAAGTTATAGATCTCCTTCCGATATGGGAAAAGAATAGAAACGCAGATTTTTCAGATGTTGTGGATTCTCCTAAAATCTTTGAGTTTGTTGATATATTAAGAAACAAGGACAGTAATTGGGTTCATGAGTTTAATACAGGGAAAGATATTGAAAATTGCTTAAGAAAACAATTGGCATATTTGGTTAATGATAGTTTGTATTTAAGACAGCACTTAAATAAAGAAGGGGTGTCACCTAAAATATTACAATATTCAGGAAGAGTCTTTGAATTATCTATCGAAAAACCCGATTTTTGGGAGTATCTTCTATTTGCTGCAGCACTGAAAGATAATATCGAAAAACTGGATGATTTACGATATGATATGAAGTATGGTATTTCTTTTGAGAAAACTGTTCAATATAGTGAACCTCAAGAAATTTTAGATTTTGTAGGATTGAAATGTAATGAACTGATTAACAGAAACAAGATACTTAGTATAGTGATCAATAAAGCATTTCAAGAAGCCATTGGAGAACCTGGGAAACCGGGAAATGCTGAATATATAATTTATGTGGCAGAAAAATTAATTGATGTATATAAGAGTATCCATATGTGGTCTTTAGAATTTAAGAATATTGTCGTACCAGAGTTATTTCAGAAATTGCTTGATTATGCTTCGGAGTTGAGTAAATCTGTTATTGAAGATATTGAATATTTTATTGAGGATTATGATAAGAGAATAAATGAAGCGGTTAATGAGCTGGAAGAGAACTCTGAAAAGAAAAATTTGAAATTTACGCTTACTTTACGAAGTCCAGATATGTCTAAAATTGATTCAGAAATTCATCGATTATCGAGTTTATTGTTAACAGAAATTAATCAATCTGGTTTGAGTGGTTAATTGAAAAATTAATTGCAACATAGGTTGTTGCAGTTAGAATTACAAGGCA
>ERZ1090861.34-NODE-34-length-109099-cov-10.363248_pt1 | contig 109099 bp, 89 predicted proteins | sample MGYA00478482_ERZ1090861 | MGnify/ENA primary metagenome ERZ1090861 (study PRJEB33644, sample SAMEA5815744) | chicken gut metagenome | biome: Chicken; feature: Gastrointestinal Tract; material: Caecum | place: Ireland | collected 2019-01-01 | study: A study of the... | reverse complement strand
TACCGCTGCGCCGCGTTCCGAGCGAAAGCGTGCTCTCCGGCACCATACCCGGACTCCCCGGCGGAAGCTTTCTCCACGCACAAATTCAAATTACACCTGAATCCGATCCGCGATTCCGTTTCCCAGTACATACCTGTGTCCTTCCACGCCGATAATAACGAATTCGCCGCTGTTCCGGACAACCTGAATCGTAGTTCCTTCTTCTACGTGGCGGCCTCTCAGAAATTCCAGAACATCCGGCAGGCCGAACATCCACTTGATCGTATAGTTTTCTCCTGCTTTTGCCTTTGACAACGCCTGCATAGAATCCCTCCTTTTTTACATTTTAGGAAACCGATGCAGAGTTAGTCAATCGCAATCTGTGTTGCATGTGGAATACATCAGTAAGGAAATGCATACCTCTGCATCCCGTTTTTCCCGGAATACTGTTATCGTCTCCGACGGCAGACTGATGTATTCTTTTATAAATGATAAATTTTATCCGATACGCTCTGCCATATACAGACCGGCAGCCACACCTGCCAGACAGCACAGCATACTTAATATCATATAAAAAACCGCTGTAATATAATGTCCCCCGTCAAACAGATTGTATGCTTCCAGAGAGAACGTGGAAAAGGTAGTAAAGCCTCCGCACACTCCCGTTTTCAGGAATAAGACCAGATTCCGGGAAAGTCCCCGGCGCGCCGCCGCCCCTGCAATATAGCCGATCAGCAGAGCGCCCAGCACGTTTGTAATAAAGGTAAGTACAGGGAACGTTCCTTTATAAGGGAAAAGACTGATGGCATAGCGGAGCACTGCGCCCAGGGCCCCGCCAAGTCCTACAAAAAGAAAACCTTTCACGATTCTACCTCATAGTTTCTATCTTACATAGACAATATAGTCGTCTTTTCTTGGCTTTCCCTCCGGAACCGCTCCGTCTGCCGGATAGCCCAGAATACAGTGTCCCACGCCGATATAATCGCCTTCAATACCCCATTTCTTTAACAGCGCTTTGCCTTCCTCTGAATCGAACACTTCTCTGGCCCTGTGAATCCAGCAGGATCCTACACCTACGGCGTATGCCGCGTTCATCAGATTTCCTAGCACAAGAGAACCGTCCTCCACGCAGGTAGGACGCTCTCTGGACGCAAGCACTACAAGAACTGTAGGGGCGCCGTAAAACGGATCGGATCCGCCGCCTCCCGGGAAATACTTCGCATTCAGTTCTGACAGATACTCTCTTGTTTCTTTATCCTGCACAACCACAATCTTCGGAGACTGTTTTCCCATTCCCGTAGGCGCATATGTACCGGCCTCCAGAATCTTCTGCAGTTCTTCCTCTTTAATCTGCTCCGGCTTATAGGCACGAATACTTCTTCTCTCTTTCAGATCTTTTAATGTATCTTCCATTGTCACCTCGCCTTTCTGTAAATCTGATACATGTCTTCCTTATCCAGTTTCTTCACACAGCCCACAGTACGTTTTCCAAAATGACTGCATTTCTCCGCCAGCTCTCTCATCTGCTCTTCTGTAAGATCAATATCCATATCGCTGATGCATACCGGCATCTCGATCTGGCGGTAGAACTCTTCCATCTTTTCCACGCCTCTGAGAGCTGTAGCCATATCGTCTTCTGCAGGCTCCACGCCCATTACATTTACCGCAAACTTTGCGAAACGCTCCGGTCTGGCGTCCATCACATATCTGGCCCAGCTTCCCCAGACAGCCGCAAGTCCGGCGCCGTGAGCCACATCAAACATGCCGCCCAGCTCATGCTCCAGCTGATGGCATGCCCAGTCTCCGCCGTCTGTTCCGCATCCGGTCAGACCGTTATGAGACAGGCTTCCTGCCCACATTACTTCTGCCCGGGCCTGATAGTTGTCCGGTTCAGTCATAAGGATTTTTGCATTATTCATAACGGTGCGCAGCAGGTGCTCGCTGATTCCGTCTGTCAGTTCCATATTATCGGACTGGTTAAAATACCGTTCCATTGTGTGCATCATAATATCCGTACATCCGCAGGCTGTCTGGTATTTCGGCAGAGTCATGGTAATCTCCGGATTCATAACCGCAAATCTGGCACGGCAGATATCATAATTACATCCCCGCTTCAGCCATCCCTTTTCATTTGTAATAACAGAAGAATTGCTCATTTCAGATCCTGCCGCGGAAATCGTAAGAACAACGCCTACCGGAAGACATGCTTTCGGTTCTCTTGTCTTCTCATAAAAGTCCCATACATCTCCCTGCTCCTCATCAGCCACGCCGTATCCGATGGCCTTGGCAGAATCTATTACACTGCCTCCTCCTACAGCCAGAATAAAATCCACGCCTTCCTTCCGGCACAGATCAATTCCCTGATAGATCAGAGAAAGCCTGGGGTTTGGCACAACGCCTCCCAGAGACACATAAGAAATGCCTGCTTCGTCCAGAGAAGCATAAATCCGGTCCAGAAGTCCGGTCCGCTTCACGCTTCCGCTTCCATAGTGAACAAGAACTTTTCTGCATCCCTGCTCCTTTACCAGGTCTCCGGTCTGCTTCTCTGTCCCTTTCCCGAACACAACTTTCGTAGGTGTGTAATAAGTAAAATTCTCCATGATAAGTTCCTCCTTAAATAAAAATCTATATTATTGTAATCTGACACATCTTCATAGCGCCCAGCGCCTGTTCATGGCTTTCCGGCGTCACCCCCGCGCAGCAGGAAGCCTCCACCCGGATGGGCACTTCCGGAAGATATGCTTTCAGAAGAAGCGCGTTTGAAATCACACAGATATCTGTGCAAAGACCGATCAGAGTAATCTCTTCCACCGGACCTTCTGTCTGGTCAAACTGCCTCATATATTCTCCCAGTTCCACACTTCCGAAAGTCGGCTTGTCCAGGATCCTGCTGCCCGTCTTTTCCCGGACCGCTTCTTCCACCTCTGGACGGATCTGCCAGCCTTCTGTATCTTTCACACAGTGAACCACCGGAAGCTGCTTTCCCTCCGCGCTGTTCAGATAATCCCTTCCATGTGTATCCCTTGTAGCAATTACTCTGCCTTCAAAATTCCTGATTTTTTCAACTACACCAGGGACAATTTTCTGCGCTTCTTTTGTGCCCAGAGAACCGTCGATAAAATCATTCTGCATATCAACGACTACTAATACTTTCATTTTTCTCCTCCTCCCTTCAAATCATAATAGAATATATACTGCTGCATTACGCCTGCGCAGCCTTTATACCGGTCAAACGGAAATCCGTCCGCATAGTGCGCATCCAGGACCTGCCTGATATGAGTATCCACCGGAAACGCATCCATCTGATGCAGCGCAAACAGACAGATACAGTCCGCCACTTTGCCTCCGACTCCCGAAAGCTTCATAAGTTCCTCCCGGGCGTCTATGTAGGACATTTCCGAAAGCTCCGTCAGATTAATCTCCTCTTCCGCCACCTGTTTTGCCGTTTTGCAGATATATCTGCTTCGATAGCCCAGTTTCAGGCTTCTCAGTTCCTCTTCCGATGCGGCCGCCAGACTCCGTGCAGTGGGGAAAGCAAAATATTTCTTCCCCTCCGGCGTCTTTCGCTCCTCCCCGTATTTCTCACTCAGCACCCGGATCAGCTTCTTGATCCGTGGAATATTATTCTGCTGGGAAAGAATGAACGTAAGAATCATTTCCCATATATCCTGTCTGAGAATCCGGATGCCTCTGCCAAATTCCGCTGCAGCCTTCAAATAGTCATCTTTCCCGTCAATCTGCTTTATGTAATCTGAATAGGATGCGTCCAGATCAAAATATGTTTTCCAGAATCTGCTGTATTCTTCCTGCGTGCAGGAAAAAACTGTTTTTTCCCGCCCGTCCTCTCCACGCTGTATTTCAATTTCCAGATACCGGTCTGCCGCGATAAGTTCATAAATGTTTTCCGACACCGGATCCAGACGAAAACACTGCCCGGATTCACAGATCTGAGAAATGGAAAAACAGTCATTTTCTATTGTAACCATATTTCACCGCCTTCCCGCCCATTATAGCACAGCGGATATTCTTTCGGAAAGTATTAGTTTTGCATCTGTCTATGCCGGCAGGAAATTGTATACATTCCTTCTTTTACCAACTTTTCCGCAAGAAGATTGTCTTTCCCTCCGTTTCTATTTATACTATATATTAAGTAATCTCTCAGGAGGAACAGACTATGGCAAGGAAAATAGAAGTTGTCGACTACCGCCCGGAGTGGGCAGATATGTTTCAAAGTGAATCAAAGAAAATCCGTTCCATACTTGGCAAAAACTGTAAGGCCGTTTACCATATTGGCAGTACCTCCGTAAAAGGCATGCCTGCCAAACCGATTATCGACATTATGCCTGTCGTCAGGGATATCTCTCTGGTCGACGCACATAATAAAGAATTTGAAGCCCTTGGTTATGAATGCAGAGGTGAATTCGGCATTCCAGGCAGGCGGTTCTATGCCAAAGGGGGCGATAACCGCACCCACCATATCCATATCTTTGAGCTGAGTAATCAGACAGACATTCAGCGGCACCTGGCTGTAAGAGATTATCTTGCCGCCCATCCGGACAAAGCGGAGGAATACAGCAGCCTGAAGAAGAAACTTGCCGCAGAATTTCCCTATGACAACGACGGCTACTGCAACGGAAAGGATGAATATATGAAAGAGCTGGAGCAGAAAGCCCTTCAGTGGCAGGAAGTCCAGAACCGTTCGGGTACGGGCCTTTCTCTCGGACTCTGTTTCGGATGCGCCCTGGGCATTTCTTTCGGTTCTCTGTCTGGCAATACAGGAATGGGGCTGAGTCTCGGTCTTTGTTTCGGACTGACAGCAGGGCTGATCTACGACTCAATTAAAAATTCCGACTCATCCACATCCTCATAATCACCGAAAGTACCAAAATGCACATTCCGGGATTGTAAGCGGTCGCCAGTACAAAAAATATCTGCCGGAATCGTGCCGCAGCGCAGCTCTCCTTCCGGCAGATATTTTTTATAATCTGTCTGCATGTTTTCTTTTTATGCCATTATTCCCCGGATGTTCTTTTCTCAGATCTTTCACTGCCCGTTCAGAGTCTGGTCTATAATGCTCCGCATAATGTCTTCCGTCATCTGTCCGGTAACATAGCCGTACACATTTCCTTCCCTGTCGATCATAAACGTAGTCGGAAAGGCCGAAATTCCATACTGACTGAACAGTTCCCCTGTTTCGTCCATCAGTACCGGATAGGTATACCCGTTCTCATTCATAAAATCAGCAATTTCTTCCCGGGTTCCTTCCTGTCCGATTTCCGGCCCGGCAATTCCGAGAATCACCGCTTCCGCATCTTCTCCTTTGGCAGAATACTCTTCATAAAGTTTCTGGATATCCGGCATTTCATTTCTGCAGGGGCCGCACCATGTCGCCCAGAAGTTCAGGAAAATCACCTTTCCCTTATATTCCGACAAAGTATGAACTTCTCCGAACTGATCTGTCAGTTCCATGTCATAACCCGGAGCCGGAATTGCTGAAGCATCCCCATCTTCCGCGTCTTCATCCGAGTCCGTCCCACCGGAACCACTGTCGGCCCCATCTCCGTCTTCTGAACCGGTCCGCTCCTTTTCCCCGCTGTCACCGGAACCTTCTGTACCGGTTCCTTCTGCATCGCTTGTATCTTCTCCGTCTGAATCGTCATCCCCGACATCTTCGCTGCTCTGAAAAGCCGACAGATATCCGGTAATATCATTCATCTTTCCCGTAAACATCAGAACTCCCATGACAATCATGATTGCGCCTCCGATTTTCACCGTATAACGAACCACTTTCATATGTTTCCGGAAAAAGCCCAGCAGCTGCGCCGTAAAGATTCCTGCTGCCAGAAACGGAAGGATGAATCCCAGAGTATACACACCGATCAACAAAAAACCTTTGAAACTTGTCTGCGCACTTCCCGCCATCAGCAGCACACTGGTCAGAGCGGGTCCCACACAGGGCGTCCAGGCAAAACTGAATGTAAATCCCATAATCAGAGCAGTCACCGGTGACATAGTCATTTTTTCCAGCCGAAGCGGAATTCGGTGTTCTTTTCCCAATAATCTGGAACTGCCGAACACGCCTATCTGATACACGCCGAACAGAATAATGAGGATACCGCCGATCCGCGCAAAAAGCATCCGCTGTTCCCGGAAGAAACTGCCTGCTGCGGAAGCCCCCAGACCCAGCACAAAAAACGCGCCGCTGATACCAACTGTAAAACAGAGAACCCGAAGAAACAGCCGCAGCCGCTTTCCGCCTTTCCCCCGCTTTTCCGAAATTCCGGGCATCACACCGGATTGATTTTTTTCGCTTTCTGCCGCCAGATTCAGCCCGCCGGCCAGATAACTCAGGTACAGAGGTACAAGCGGCAGCACGCATGGTGAGAAAAAACTTAACAGACCCTGTACAAAAACTGCTGCCGCCGATATCCCGGTTTCTACTGTAAATCCCATTCTGTCAATCTCCTGTTCTCATTGTTCTTCCAATTTCCCGCGATTCCGGGGAATGTTTTCTACAGTATAACATTTTCCGGCTGAAAGCACTGTAACATTGTCACATTAATTCCCTCTGATGTGTCGCATACAGGTATTCGTCTATTGTATTCGTAATCCGGTCCTCGATCAGGGCTACCGGATCATTTTCAAGGAGGCCTTCCCGGACCTTTGTATACTGTATCGGCATAAACTGGCTTAAGAGATTCAGGGGAATTCCTGTTGTCCGCAGATTAGAAAGGAGACGGTCCGCAGCTTTTTCCACTTCCGGCACCGGCATATAATATCTGCAGCGGTCAGAGAAAGAATACTTTCTCTTCAGGCGCAGTTCCAGTTCTGTTCCCTGATAGTGCTTTTTCCAGTTCTTATCATTTTTCAGCATCTCTGCATCCAGTGTTTCCGCAAATTTACTGGGCTCGGTGTTTGTTCCGAAAAGAAGCTCTTTCTCAATATTTTCCAATGCGAACATAGCTTCACGCATGGCAAAAGTAAGCCCCGGCCCTACTTTCAGGATGCCGACTCCATCCTCCACCAGCTCGCGCAGCTTGATTTTAGTCTGATAATCTGTAGAGTGGCCTTCAAATACGAGACCCGGAAATTCTTTAATAGATGCCATCAGATCTTTTGCCTTCTCACGATCATATTCTGTGCATCCACTGTCCTTTTCCTCCACACCGGGCTGTACAACAACAGCAATGACCCGTTCCCAGACATCCTGGCCAAGCCCTGCATTCTGAAATGCATTTTTAAATGCCGCCACCGTGTTTTTAAAGTCTTCCACTTTTGTAACCTGAACACCGTTGTCTTCACTTCCCACAGCGCCGCCCGGAATGGGAACTTCACTGCCTATGATATATACAGGCGGTATGGCATCCGGATCCTTTTCCGCAAGCTGTCTGTATGTATTCTCCGCAACCTGAGCCAGACGAGCTCCCCTTCCCGCAATAATCTCATCTGAGAGACGGACATCCGGATCGTCACTGTTTACTTTCATACTGGTATCAATATGAATCTTCGTAAACCCCGCGCTCACATAGTGGCGGATCAGTTCCTCCGCATCTGCCATCGCTTCCTTCTCATCCTTGCAGGCAAAAGTGAGCGGTCCCAGATGATCTCCGCCTAAAAAGATCCTGTTTTGGTCAAACCCGTTTTTCTCAGCGATATCCAAGACATATTTTTTGAAATCAGCCGGTTTCATCCCCGTATAACCGCCGTTCTGATCACATTGATTTGCCGTACTCTCGATTAGAACACAGGAATTGTCCGAAAGACCTCTTTTCAGTGCCGCTTCAATCACATACCCGTTCGCACTGCATACAGAATAAATTCCCACATTTTTTCCTTGTTTCTGAAGTTCCACAATTCTTTTCAATGGATTCTGACGCATTGTAAATTCCCCCTTTTTGTTTTCATCCTAACACGTTAAAATAAGGCATACGTTGGATTTATTAAACAAACATTTGCATTTTTTAAGAAAGTAAAAAATGGAGGGACAGATACAGATGTTCTGTGCTATACTGAGAAAAGAATACACTAAGAAGAGAGGTTATTTCTATGGCATTAGTTACGACAAATGAAATGCTTTTAAAAGCACAGGAAGGGCACTACGCCGTTGGAGCCTTCAATGTAGAGAACATGGAAATGGTAATGGCAGTTCTCAGAGCCGCCGAGGAGATGAAATCCCCGGTTATCATGCAGACAACCCCTTCTACAATAAAATATGCAGGGCTGGACTACTACCTTGCAATGGTCCGAACTGCTGCAGCAAGGGCTTCTGTACCGGTTGCCATGCATCTTGATCATGGCGACAGCTTTGAACTGGCTATGCAGGCTTTGCGTACAGGTTATACTTCCATTATGATCGATGGTTCTCACGAATCTTTTGAGGACAATATCACTCTTACTCGCCGGGTAGTAGACGCATGCGCGCCTTCCGCCATCAGCGTAGAAGCCGAGCTTGGCAAAGTGGGGGGAAAAGAGGATGATCTGGAGGCTGCTGATGATTCACCGTATACAGATCCTCAGCAGGCAAAAGAATTTGCAGAACGCACGGAGGTAAATTCCCTGGCAGTGGCCATCGGAACTGCTCATGGTCTGTACAAGGGCATTCCGAAACTTGACTTCGACCGCTTAAGCGCAATTCGCGATGTCGTTTCCATTCCTCTTGTACTTCACGGAGCATCCGGAGTTCCGGATGATGCGGTTCGCGAATCGATTACTCTTGGTATCTGTAAAGTCAATTTTGCTACAGAACTCCGTATCGCATTCAGTAATGGAGTCAAGAAATACCTTGGTGAGAATCCCGATGTATTTGACCCGAAGAAATACGGCAAAGAGGGAATTGAAAACGTAGTTGCTCTGGTAAAAGAAAAGATCAGTGTATGCGGATCTGAAGGACGCGCCTGATTTCTGCATCTGACATCCAGTCCGTCTCCGGGATCTGCCGCCGGACTCATAGAAAAAGGAGCATCCCTCCGAATTATATAAAAACAGCAGAACTTCCTTTCGCAGCCTTAGAATCAGGCCTGCACAACAGGAAGTTCTGCTGTTTTTACTTGCTTTTTATTAACTCTTTTTACGCTTTTTCCGGGAGGACTGAGAAATTCCAGGTTTTGCAGGCTGATTTTTCTCCTTGTCCAGATTTAATTTTATCAGCGCCACAACATGTAGTATGCTGAAGTATATTCCCACAAGGGCGATGCCGCCGCTCAGGATCAGTAGTTCCAGAGAGTATTTCTCCATATATGCATTCAGCACAACCAGTACGGCCAGTGCAAAATACAAAACCGCCAGCAGAATGATTCTGCCCTTTTCCTTGTTTTCCATAGTGTACTGAAGTGCAGAAACACGTTTTTCAAAATCTACATCTGTAACTTTTTCCAGCTTTTTCAGAAAAGAACGGCGAAACATCACTTCTGCAACAGCCATCATAACCGCCCATGCGATTATTGCCTGTATCCATGTCAGAAATGTACCTGCAAACAGAATCGCCGCAAACAGGATAACAACAAGACGATTTTTATAAAACTGCGCAGAATTCTCACTCTTTTTCTCTATCAGATATCCCTGCCTGGTCACAAAATCGTAATATATGGTACGGCCTTTCTTATCTGTATAAATATTTCTGCCGGAAAGGCGAATTTTTTCTACTGGTTTTGATTTGTTTTTTTTGCTCATTTTCTCTTTCCACGTCTTTCATTTAGTCTGTCTGTTCATTCAGCATCGGGCTGCCCATACAGTATGTCTGCAGCACCTGATAATCCCGGTTAAGGACCACAAGATCCGCGTCAAGTCCGACTTTAATCGCTCCCTTTCTGTCGTCTACCCGCAGACATGCCGCCGGATTCTTTGTGCAGGAATTAATTGCCGTATCAACAGGTACAAGTGCTTCCTCAATCAGAATACGGAGACCGTCATTAATATGAAGAGTAGACCCGGCCAGCCCCTTTGTCGATGTCAGATGTGCGCTGCCGTCCGGATATATTTCTATCTCATTTCCGCCGAATATAAACTTAGAGCCTGCAGGAGAACCTTTTGCCATAAGCGCGTCACTGACCATCATTCCGTAGTGAGGCCCTTTTGCTTCAAAAAACTGATGCAGCGCAGCAGGTGTGGAATGATTGCCGTCGCAGATAATCTCGCCATACATACTCTTCATACGATAGGCAGCTCCCACCAGTCCGTTTGCCCGGTGATTAAATGGAGTCATTCCATTATATACATGTGTCATGGACCTGGCTCCATGGGCAAATGCCTGAGCAGCCTCCTGACTTGTCGCCGCTGAATGCCCGATGCTTACCACAACTCCATGCTCCGCGCAGTAGCGGGTCAAAGCAAAATCTTCATCCGCTTCCGTTGCCATAGTAATATACCTGATCAGACCGTCTGCCGCCTCCTGATACTTTTTAAACTGCTCAACAGACGGTTTTCTGATATACTGCTCCGGCTGTGCACCTTTATACTTCATATCCAGATAAGGACCTTCAAAGTGAATCCCCAGGATCTCTGCTCCAGTATAACCTTCTCTTACCACTTTCGCAACATTTTTCAGTGCATTTGTCAGGACTTCCTCACTCTGTGTAATTGTCGTGGGAAGAAGAGCGGTGACCCCTTCCTTTACGATATTACGCACCCAGTTCCGCAGGCCTTCCTCCTCAGCGTCATTCGTATCAAAACCATATGCGCCATGGCAGTGCAGATCAATAAAGCCCGGCAAAATCCAGTTGCTGTCATAGTCATAATCCACCGGTTTTTCGCTATAATTATAAATATTTACAATTTTCCCGTTCGCAACTTCAATCTGCGCCTCAACAAATTGATCTGCAAACCAAACTTTTCTGCTCTGAATAATCATTTCCCTGCCTCCTTTTCTAAAAAACAGATCTGTTCTAAGATAAAGTCCATGCTCCTTACGCCTTGCTTTTTGCACAAATTTATATTATAATTCTAAATGTACAAACAACAATATTTATCTGCAGAATATGGGGGAATATATACATGATAAATCAAACAAATCAAAACAGTTTTGAACCATTTGGCTCAATCTATAATGAACCGGTTGACATCACAAAACTCAGTCTGACACGACGGGAAATCACATCATCTTCCCCCAAAATAACGGATCTGTTTGTATTTCCATGTGAAGTATATATCGAGTGTCCTCCCGGACTTTTCAGGCTTCTGATTACAAGTTCTCCGAATATGGACGATGTAGAAACTTTTTCCGTCAGGCATAACCTGAGGCTCAAACCGAACATTTATTTCAATCTGATTCCTCTGTCCACACCCCTGACATGGCATATTATTATACCTCAGCAAATACCTGTTCAGCTGGTTGAACTCGCAGCGCCCTACACCTATCAGCCGGTATCTGCTCCTTTTCATGTGCGCCGGATTCTGGACTGCTGGTTTGCAAGCCAGTTCGAACACTGCAGACTTACAAAAATATCTCACAAATCCTACGAAATGCTTTATGTATATGAAGGCAGTCTCGCCGTCACACTTTCATCGGAAACATATGTCCTTCAGTCTCATGATCTGATTCTGTATCACTCAGAAACAGCAGATATAAGCATCGAGTCGACTTGTTCTTATCTGACTACTGTTTTTGATATAAATCAGAGGAAGCCTCTGCACATTCTCAATCGTCCGTTTCACTGTACAAGCGAACTGCAGCAGATTCTCTGGAAACTTCTTATTGAAAGTTTCGCAAATTCTTACTATACAAGAACCCTTATGGTCTGTTATCTGCAGGAAGCTCTTCTGCTTCTCATGCAGTTTTATGAGAAAACCAGCCATGAAACACTGCTGTCCGATGCCAGACTTCCCATGAACGATCTTCTTTCTGAAATTCTGGCTTTTATGAACAAACACATCGCCGAGCCAATTACTATTGAAGAAATCTGCCATGAGTTCTTCATATCCCGCTCTTCCCTGCAGGCTCTGTTTAAAACACATTTGAACAGTTCTCCGAAAAATTATCTGCTGAATATCAAACTGCAGAAAAGTAAAGAACTGATCCGTCAAAACCAGTATACGATCAGTGAAATCGCCTATATGCTGGGATTCAGCTCTATTCACTATTTTTCCAGGCTGTTCAAAAAATATTTTAATACTACTCCCAGCGCCTATGCCAGAAAGATTGCCGAGAATCAGAATTCGTCAAAAAATAATTCTGCTTCCAGAGATTAACAGCATCACATTTTAGGCTGAATTTCTGCCGCATCTCCGCACCCAATATAAAAGTTTTAAGCAGAGGAACGGATATTCCCCCATTCATCCGTTCCTTCTGCCGCAGTTTAATCAGTGATCACATCCTGAATACTGTATCTGGATATCTGTATCACAGTGCTTTTATTGATCTCCACATCAATTACATCGTTCTTAATTCTTACGATCTTGCCGTAAATTCCTCCCGCGAAAAGAATCTTCGCCCCGACTTTGATTCCTTCCTGCAGTTCTTTCATAGCTTCCCGGTTTCTTTTCATATTCTTTGCTGATATAAAAGCAAGTATTATTGCGCATATACCAACCAGAACACCTACTGTAACACAGCTCCATATAATGACGGTCACTTGATTCATACTATTATTTATCCTCCTTGCCAGAACATGGCTTGCCGCAGGGCAAACCATGTTCTCCATTTTTCAGTCGTTTTATTTTCTTGTATATGGATAAAGAGTAACACCTTTAACTACTCTGTTTACTTCGCCTGTAGGGCACGGATTATCCGGTGTAATAGACAGAGACAGTGATTTCAGCACTGCAAGTGTCTGTGCAAACAAAATATAGTCCAGGCCAAGCTGAACATTTTCATATTCTTCATTCAGACCATATACAACTGTATAATCTACCAGCGCAGCCACCGCTTCATCCTGACTGCTCATTACAGCAACAATCTTATTTCCCTTGCGCTGTCCGCTCATTTCTTTAATCAGATCCACCTCATACTGTCTTGTATACGGATCATCACTCAGATATACAACCGTAATTGTAGTATCATCAATAATCGATTTCGGACCATGACGGAATCCGAGAGGCGTGTCATACATAGTGACAACTTTTCCTGCAGTAAGCTCCAGCATCTTAAGAGCAGATTCCTGAGAAGTTCCTTTCAGAGTATTGCTTCCAAGATAAACGATACGTTTAAAATCATAATCGTCAACAATTTTCTGTGCAATTCCATATTTATTATCCAGAAAATCCTGACCTGCCGCTGCAATTTTACGTACTTTCGCAAGAACATCATCCAGTTCGTTCAGATGAAAGCACAGGTAAGTTGCCAGATACATATTAGAAAAACTGGAGGTCATGGCAAAACTCTGGTCATGTGTCTCATCCGTCAGATTGATGGCATAACAGTTATCTGTTGTATCCGCGCGTTTTGATAATGCCCCGTTTTTATTGCAGGTCACAAAGAGATGATATACATGATCACATACACTCTCAGCAGCGTCAATTGCTCCTACAGATTCCGGTGAATTTCCGGACCGGCCAAAACTGATCAGCAGCGTAGGTTTTGTACGTGACAGATATGCTTCCGGTGTAGCGACAATATCTGTTGTACCATAAGATTTCACTTTATAATTCAGAAGACCGGTCAGATGCGGAAACAGTGCATTTCCCACAAACTCGCTGGTGCCGGCTCCCGTGAGAACAACATCAAAATCCTCCTGAGTGATTACCTGATCAATAAATTTCTGAATTTCCTCTTTATGTTCCTCGATCTGTCTGCATGTTTTTTCCCATGTAGCAGGCTGCTGATAAATTTCACTGACTGTATACGTCGAAGAAGTTTCCTGCATCTTTTCCGGCGTAATACCAAAAATTGTACTCATATTACATTTCCCCTTTCATAAACTCTGTCCGGATAAGCCGGACTGTCAAACCGTTCTATAATATGCAGATATCATCAGATACCGTCCTCTGACTCTTCCTGTACTACCTGCTTGAATTCGTATTTTACAACCTGCTCTCTGCCTGTCTCAAGAACAGAGTCCACAAGTCCGTCCAAATCATCCATAAACTTTCGTGACATTACAATTTCAACAAGCATGGGAAGATTTGTACCTGCAACAATACGGATATTCTCTTTTCCACGTCCGATCTGTGCTGAAACATTAAACGGAGTTCCACCCATTAAGTCCGTAAAAATTATAATGCCTTCACAATCCTTTAATTCTTCCAGCGCCTTCATTATCTCCCGAGTCAGATCTTCTGTACTATATGTCGGCAGGAAATCCACATAACGGTATGCTTCCTGCTCGCCTGCAATCAGATTCACGGAACTGGTTATACCGGAACCAAAATTTGCATGTCCTGTAACTAATAATCCAATCATAATCTCTCTCCTGTTCTAAAACATGTTCAGCACACCCGTGCGTCCGGAAATTTCTCACGCTTCTGCTTCTCTGAGATATTTGTCAACAGCGGGCATATAAACAGCCTTGGGATGAAGACACGCTTTGGCACTCTGCATATACAAAAGTGCATTTTCATCATCCCCCAGATATGAATACTGTTCTGCAACCATAAACAGTATTGCGCCAAGCGCGAATCCATAGTAACGCTTGGAATTTACATCCTCCACCATAGAATCAATCAGATCGCTTCTTTTATTCAGCATCACTTCATAGCATTCTTCATTATAATGAATAAACTTTTCGTTTCCGGTTTTCCTGATTTCTTCAAGAAGCCAGTCTGCATATTTCCGGTTGCCCTTCAGAAGAAACGTATGAAAATATGTTTCCAGAAAACTCTCCTTGTCGTCTGCGCGGGAATATTTTGTACCAATCATATGGCGAAGTATTTTCTCAAATTTCTCCTCTTCTTTTGTCAGATAATAAACTCTCAGTTTATATAAATCACAGACATATTCCCCGAGAATTTTTCGGGATATCCCCATATCTGCCACCCGGGCAACTAAATCACTGTCCCGGTTTTTAAGTCCTGTGTTCATGCTGCGCAGCTGAAAATTCTTAATGCCCTGAAAGAGCAGGTATCCCACGAGCGCTGCCGCTGCAATAAAAATTGTTATCGTACTCAAACAGCCACCTGATTTCTCTGTAGAATAATAGGAGGGGGGGATTAAAATCCCTCCCCTCGCTTTCCTGCGGCTCGCAAGCCGGTTTTAGTTCATTTCAGAAAGTCCTGCATACGCAGTCTTCCCATTTTCATGTCCAATACAGCCTATTCAGGCATGCTCACATCAATGCCTGCATCCTGCAGTGCATCAACTACTGTGTTCAATGCATCCCAAGCTTCCTGACCAGTCTTTTCTGCCGGAGCAGGTTCAGGATACTCATACCACTCTACAAGAGGAGTATATCCGCCAAGAAGCGCATTTCCATTTTCGTCTGTAACCTGAGAGTTACCTGACCAGATACCGAATGCACATCCTACGATACCAACTACAAGAATAAGAACGATACATCTGACCGGTGTCCATCCCTTTTTGATCAGAGCGTAGATACCGAGTGTGATCAGAAGCGGAATCAGCTTAGGCAGAACGCCATCCAGCAGACTCTGAATATTGATCTGTGTTTCACCGACAATCAGACGTACAGTTGTTGAGCCGTAGTTTGCGATCAAACCGCCGACTACGAAGATACCAAGAATACTTGCCGCACGTGTGAACTCTTTTGCATTTGCCGTCAGCAGTGTAACTGCTTTTGTTCCCAGTCCATAAGACCAGTACATCAGACCGAAACGAATGATAAACTGAACTATGTTGAAAATGAGCAGGAACAGAATTGCTCCGATAATCTGGCCTTCCATAGCCATGTTTGCTGTCAGACCTGCCGTAATCGGAACAAGTGTCAGCCAGAACAGAGCGTCACCGATACCGCCGAGAGGACCAGCCGCGGAAATACGTACGGAACGGATCGTCTTTGTATCAGCTTTGTTCTGCTCAAGAGAAAGAACAATACCCATTACAAATGTTACAAGGAACGGGTGCGTGTTCAGGAAGTCCAGGTTGTGCGCCATAGAAGCTTTCAGGTCTTCCTTGTTTGTATGTATCTTCTGAAGGCCGGGAAGTATACCCCAGAGCCATCCACAAGCCTGCATTCTTTCATAGTTGAAGGATGCCTGTAAGAAACAGGACAGCCAAACCATCTTATTTAACGTCTTCTTATCCAGCTGCGGTGCCGGAGTCAGGTCCTGATATTTATCTGGAATATTATATGCCATCCTGGTCACCTCCTACATAACCGGCGCCTGCGCCTGCATTCTGTTTGATCTTTGTCTGTGTTGAGAAGTCATAAAGTGCAATTGCAACACCAACGAATGCGCACAGAAGCAACGTTGCTCCGGAAGTTGTCGCATTCGCGCTGCAAAGCAGTGCCATAACGAAACCTGCCAGAAGGAATCCCCACATCTCGTTGGACATCATAACTTTCATCAGGATAGCAAAGCCAACGAACTTCATTGCGCCGCCTGCTGCATCCAGACCAGCCATTACCCATGAGAAATCACGTGCGAAGTTCTGAAGCGCATCACCAAGAGCTGTGCCGCCGTACAGACCTGCAACAGCCAGGATACCAAAGAGACATCCCAGAACTCCCATCTCAAGGAAGTTGATATTGCGGATACCTTTTACATCTGCATTTTCTGCACATTTATCAGCTTTAGCCATCATACCGGACATAAATGTAAATGTCAGTGTTACTGCATACTGTCCGAATACAGCGAACGGAACCGCAAGACCTAACGCAGCGCCGACACCCTCTGCCGTTGCTTCCATATTAAGAGAAACAGCAAATACGGTCGCCATAATTCCACCCATAATCGCGTTTGGCGGCTGTGCTCCACCGATCGGCATACTTCCGATCTGCATAAGCTGATAAGCTCCGCCGACCACAATACCGAGCTCGAAGTTACCAAGGATAGCTCCGATGATCGGGCAGGTAACGATCGGCTGGTACAGAGACTCTAAGAAGCTGAACTGGTCGATGCCCATGATAAAAGCAACCACGAAGACCAGAATTGCCTGAATAATTGAAATATCCATGTCTACTCCTTTCCTGTTTAACCAATAAAACCTGTTCTAGTTATTTGAATAATTTTTCGATGTTTTCCGCCGGTGTGTCCGGAACACGTTTAATCTCCAGCTCCACACCCAGTTCCTGCAGCTTTCTGAAAGTTGCAACATCGTCATCGTCAACTGCAACCGAAGTTGCCACCTGACGTTTGCCGTCAGCCATGTGCATATTTCCGATATTTACTTTTTTGATCGGTACACCGCCCTCAACCAGCTTGAGCACATCCTGCGGCGACTCGCAGATAATTGCAATATGCTGATTCGCAGAAGCTTTGTGAATAATGTTGATTGTCTTTTCCAGAGTAAAGAATCGTGTCTGCGCGTAAGACGGTGCAGCCATGTTCATCAGTCCCTGACGGAATTCATCCCCGGCAACCTCATCATTTGCAACAAGCAGAAGATTTGCGCCTACAACGCCGCACCACTGTGTTGCCACCTGGCCGTGAATCAGTCGATTGTCAATTCTTGTCAATCGAATATCTGGCATGCTCGCATCCCCCTTTCTTTTAATATTTAGCATCATCGGACAGGTCAAAGCCCCTTTCCTCATGCCTTTTCAACAAGTACCTCACTTTAATGCCCTGAGAGGTAACATCTGCTTACATTGTTCATTATACCAGACTTTCAGCTGATAAGTTTGCACTTTTTATGCATCCTCTTGCATTTTTGATTATATAATTTGAACAAAAAATTTATCTGTTTTCCTTTTCTTTGCCACAAAAGAAACAATTCCTTAACATTCCCCATGCGTTATCACGTGTGTACTTTGTATATTTTTATATCTTTCACCATAATCTGTTTCTATCTGCGACGGACTGCATTTCCGTTCTGTCATAACAGCAGTATTCTCCCTGAAACAGAGATACCGGAAAATTCCCTTATAGAATAAAGATCATTTCCCGGTATCCTTTAACCTGATAGTTTTCTCAGATGCATTACTTAGATTCTATTTTATTTCACCGTATTCAGATCTGCGATTTTCTGTACTGTTATTGTAATTCCACTGTAGAAGAAAACGCCTCCCTGACTGATCATCTGTAATACAGCAGGTACAGTATCCACCTCTATAATCTGAGAAAATGCAACATTTGCCGTTTCAGAAGAGGTGTGGAATGTATGCTGGATTCCGGTTCCCGGCACCTGATTTCCCTGCTGCAGCAGATACAGAAGAATCGTTAGCGGGAAATCCGTCTTTTTCACCGGCGCCAATGTTCCGTGGAACGTTACAAAATAGAATCCCGGCTGACGGATCACTACATCCGTACTGTTCACAGTATGAGTAATTGCTGTTCCGCTGATTACCGCATTTCTGTCAAAAATGAGTTTTCCTCCGGCAGATCCCTGCTGGGGCGGAGTGGAATATGCCGACAGCAGTTCCGGAATCTTATCGCAGTCTTCGCACGTTCCTGTTTCACCTCTCGGAATTACAAAGTCAAAAACTGCGCTGTTCTCGTCTCCACTGTTCGTTACCGCCGCTTCCGTGCCCGGTTCACCTGTCGTTACAGAACCAACCTGTATTGTTGCCGCAGCGCCGGTAGCACCATCCTCCCCGTCTTCTCCGTCTGAACCTGCCGGGCCTGTCGGGCCTGTTACTCCTGTCGCTCCTCCCGGACCCGTCGGGCCTGTCGGGCCTGTTGCTCCTGTCGCTCCTCCCGGACCCGTCGGACCGATCGGACCTGTTGCTCCTGTTGCTCCTTCTGGACCCGTCGGGCCTGTCGGGCCTGTCGGGCCTGTTGCTCCTGTCGCTCCTCCCGGACCCGTCGGGCCTGTCGGGCCTGTTGCCCCTTCTCCCTGGCCGGTTGGACCTGTTGGACCCGTCGGACCCATCTGACCCGTTGGACCCGTCGGACCAGTCGGACCCGTTGGACCCGTCGGACCCGTCGAACCCGTTGGACCAGTCGGACCCATAGAGCCGCTGCATCCACAGGGACGCGGGGGACAGGGCTGATGACATCCAAACGGAGTCCATTGGCACCGTCCGCTTCCCTGGGCAGAAACAGCTTCCTCCTGTTTTTCACTCGATTGCTCCTGTATTTCACTTTCTTTCGTTCGTTTCTTTCTAAACCAAATCATACTTTCTCTCCTCCTTTCATAATCATTATATGTTAGGATTCTGTTTTTGCCCGTCTGCCGCGCGCTTCTGTCCGATCTCCCGGATTTCTCCCTGAATGCGGGAAAAATACTCCCTGTTTTTCAAATAATACGGCGACTCCGGTTTGTAGCTTCCAGCCAGTTCATTATATTGATATGCCTGTTCTCTGTCTCCCATCCGGTCATAACATATGCATAATGATATTGCAGGAAGGAAACCGTAACACTCTTCCTCTATAAATGCGCCGGATTGTGTTGCCTTTTTCGCACTGAGAGCCTGCGTATACCAGTAAACCGCCTGCTTGTATTTTCCCCTGTCCATAAAATGTCTCCCTATGTCACAGCAGGTCTCTCCTCTCGGAACATCAAATGCAAATGCACGTGTCAGAGAGCTGAATGCCTTCTCATCCTCACCTATTGCGTAATAACATGCTGCAAGCTGGCGTGTGGCATCTATCCTGTTTTCCACCCATCCATCCGTGCGTTGGAGAAAATCTTCCAAAACCTCCGCTCCCTTTTTATACATTCTGTGAAACATCAGCTCTCTCCCATAATAATAGAGAGCTCTGCTGTCAAATGCTTCTCCTTGCAGCTTCATATTTTCATAGATTCTCAGATTTCTGCCGCTGTCACCTGCCTTTGCTTTTCTGTGCTCAACCTGTATATCAGAATAAAATATCTTACCGGATGGAGGGATAACTTCATGTATCCGTCCTTTAAACATATATCCGGCACCATTTCTCACAATTCTCTCCCGATAATATGTGAATATGCTATTTCCGGATTCATCAAAGGCTGCAGCATAGGGCATCATAATTACATCCACATTCTCTGATATGCTTTTTTTCATTTCTCTGAATTTTTCCGCTTCTTTTACAGGTATCACATCATCTGCATCCAGCCACATCAGGTAATCTTTACTCCCTTTCCGGAAAGCAAAATTTCTTGCCGCGGCAAAATCATCCTGCCACACAAAATCAAAGATCTTATCAGTGTACTGTGCTGCCGCCTTTTTTGTGCCGTCCGTCGATCCTGTATCTACTATTACAATTTCATCTACCAGCTCTTTTACACTGTCCAGACACCTGGCCAGTATATCCTCCTCATTCTTTACTATCATGCAAAGGCTGATCGATATCATAAAATCACTGCTCCTTTAGCCGGAACACCTTCGTTCCGGTTCATTTTCAACTCCCATATCTCAGTTTATGCCTGTCTGCTGAAATCGGTGCCCTCGCTTTCTCTCTTATGTCTTCTCCTAAAAAAACGAAATTTTAACGCACAAAAAAATCAGGCCCACGCAGTCTGCTATTGCAGATCCACATGATCCTGAATCCTTTTAACAGTTCCTTCTATAATATGTTGTTCCGTGAGGAATCCATCAGAACAATCACCTGCTCGGACTGTAACGGTTCAACCGCCGCCCGGAAGCATCACTGTCGGCTTACTCAGATTTGTCAGTTCTGTAGCACGGCTCAGGCCCATCGTATAGATCAGGTAAGAGCGGTCCGGAATCTTTCGTGCAAAAGCGGTGGGCGTACTGCCTGAATCCAGAAAAATGTTGTGTCCGGATGAAGCAGCTCTGCGGCTTTTTTGGCAATCTCCTCTTTTTCCGTAATATTGCGACTGATTTACGGTTTAAAAAATCATCGGTCCCGATAATGACCCGCACGGATTTCGCGCCTCCGTGGACACGCAGGATCTTCTTCTCCTCATCCAGAACTTTCAGATCCGTACGCAGAGTCATCTCTGACACATCGGGAAATTGAAGCCGTCCAGATACTGCAACGGACACACAGTTCATCGAATATTCCGGCACAGATATTTATGCATTTTTCAATAACAGAATTGCATTTTTATGCATTATATGTACATTTTATGTATATTTTTCTTTTTTATAATTTTCTCTTGCATAATTATAACTTCTGGTGTATAGTAGGTTGTAGCTTGCACAAGCAGTAAAATAAACAAAAACTGCCATCCGTATCCGCGGATGGCAAAATTAATACAAATACATTCAGGAGGCTATCAGAAATGAGTAAAGAAAAAGTAGTTTTGGCATATTCAGGAGGACTTGACACAACAGCAATCATTCCATGGCTGAAGGAAAATTTCGGTTATGACGTTATATGCTGCTGCATCGACTGCGGACAGGGAGAAGAACTGGACGGCCTGGATGAAAGAGCAAAACTCTCCGGAGCATCTAAATTATATATCGAAAATATTGTAGACGAGTTTGCAGATGATTTTATTATGCCTTGCGTAAAGGCAGGCGCAGTCTATGAAAACCAGTACCTGCTGGGAACTTCCATGGCGCGTCCGGCTATCGCGAAAAAGCTGGTGGAAATCGCGCGAAAGGAAGGCGCTGTCGCTATCTGTCACGGAGCAACAGGAAAAGGGAATGATCAGATCCGTTTTGAACTTGGCATCAAGGCTCTTGCACCGGATATTAAGATCATTGCACCGTGGCGCATGACCGATATCTGGACAATGCAGTCCCGTGAGGATGAAATCGAATATTGCAAAAAGCATGGCATCGACCTGCCTTTTGATACAAAACACAGCTACAGCCGCGACCGCAACCTCTGGCACATCAGCCACGAAGGTCTGGAACTGGAGGATCCGTCTGTAGAACCAAATTATGACGATCTTCTTGTCTTAAGCGTATCCCCGGAGAAAGCGCCGGATGAACCCGAATATGTAACTATGACATTTGAAGCCGGCATTCCGAAAACGCTTAACGGAAAGTCTATGAAAGTTTCTGAGATCATCATGGAACTGAACAAGCTGGGCGGGAAACACGGAATCGGCATCATTGATATTGTAGAAAACCGCGTAGTAGGAATGAAATCCCGCGGTGTATACGAAACCCCCGGCGGAACGATCCTGATGGCAGCGCATCAGCAGCTCGAAGAGCTGATCCTTGACCGCGCTACATATGAAGTGAAAAAAGAAATGGGCAATAAACTTGCCCAGGTTGTATATGAGGGAAAATGGTTCACACCGCTGTGCGAGGCAATCCGCGCATTTGTAGATGTAACACAGCAGTATGTAACAGGAGAAGTGAAATTCAAACTGTACAAAGGCAACATTATCAAAGCCGGCGAGACTTCTCCCTACTCTCTGTACAGTGAATCACTTGCAAGCTTCACTACCGGCGATATGTACGATCACCACGACGCGGATGGTTTCATCACCCTCTTCGGCCTGCCGCTTAAGGTTCGTGCCATGAAGATGCAGGAGCTGGCAAAAGAAAATCAGAAATAAAATATCTCTGCAGAGCATTGAAATCAACTGAAAAACGGAACTCAGTCATTACAGCACCTGACTGAGTTCCGTCTTTTTTGTCTATATAAGAGAATACGCCCACAGATTATTAATCTGATACTCCAGCGTGCTGTAATCCCATAGCTTTTCACTTCTTATCCTGCTGTTCGGGTCATTTACCCGTATCTTTCCGGCTTCTGTTCCCGTAAGTACGATAAAGTGTCCTGTAGTTGTAAAATCACCGGGTTTCATACTGCAGATAATCGGACGCCCGCTTTCCAGCGCGGAATATATCTCCCCTTCGCTTAGACCCAGTTCTTCTCCGCATATTCCAAACCGCTGCGCTCCTTCTGTCATCAACGCCCAGCTTGTGCCGGAATCCCCCGCATAATATCCGTTTTCTGCCGAAAACTGCGCAACTTTGTAAGGGGTAATTGTATTATCCCCTGTCAGCCCGGCCGCCACCATCGAGATCGTTGTAGGACCACACCCGTTGACGGCAATCATGTCGTCCCCGTAAATGGCGTACCCCCACCGCTCATCCCACTGAAGCAGAAGCGGGATCTGTCCTTTCACAACATCTCCAACTGTTTCTGCCGGAGCCGCATCTTTCTTTTCCGGATAATCAAGGACAAAATCCACTGTTTCCTCATTATCGGCAAGCAATTCCAGAAGCTCATCAGGATACTGCTCCGACCGGCTCATAACCTGCCGGACCTTTTCATTCGTCATCCCCATCCCAACAAGCCTGATCTGATCACCAAACTGATTTTTTATCAGAATTCCCACCGTAACTGTCGGAATTGCCAGTACAAGAAAACAGAGCAACAGTTTGATCCGGCGCCGCCTGCGCTTCCTTCTGTACAGCTGTTTTCTGTTCCGTCGCCGCTGATCTTCTGTCATGGTATAATTCCTCCTTTTCAAAGAGATATTATACCTTTCCATATCAGCGATTTTTTGAAAAATAATCTTAAGATTTACGAAATTCTGTCACATCAGGTTACAGGTTATCCGGGCATTTTCCTTCACCATGTATCTTCTATTAACCTCCTCACATTATCCCTGGCAATTTTCTCAATCTGTCTCTGTGTGAAACCGTTTTTTTTCAGTGATGAGAACACTTTTCCGACATCCAGCACGCTGCCGGCGCCCTCAGGACAGTCCGCCGGATCAAAACCGTCAAAATCACTTCCAAGAGCCACCGCATCTTCACCGGCGCAGTTGACCATATGCCGAATATGAAGTACAAGATCCGCAAGCTGTGCTCTGCCTTTCTCTCTGAGGAAAGGTGAGTAAAAGTTCACCCCTGCAACGCCGCCTTTCTCACCCAGAGCACGAAGCATCTCGTCTGTGAGATTTCTCGGATGGCGGCAGAGCATTCTGGCATTGGAATGGGATGCGGCAATCGGTGCTCTGCTGTAACGGATACAGTCCCAGAATCCCCCGTCCGACAGATGAGATACATCTATAATCATCCCCTTATCATTCATCTGTTCGATCACATTTATCCCGAACTCAGTCAGCCCCTTTTCCATAACAGCAGGATTTCTGCTGTTCGGACTGCCAATGCAGTTTGTATAGTTCCAGGTCAGAGTCATCAGCCGGACTCCTCTGTCATACAGCTCTCCAAGCCGTTCCATTCTGCCATTGAGCACACCGCCTTCTTCCACTGTAAGTATACCGTAAAGGATTTCGGACTCATCCGTTTCCGCCCACAGCTGTCTCTGAATCATTTCCGGTTCAACGGCTATTTCAAACCTTTCATTCTGTTCCCTCTTTGCCCGTCCGATCATGGAAAGTACATTCCAGTACGCCTGATCCCAGATCATTTTTTCATCTGCGTCCTTTGTGTTCAGTCCGTACCTGGCAGCATTGACAAAACAGGCAAAAAACTGCGCGCCCGCCCCTCCCCGCAGAAGCCGTTCCAGGTCTGCGCACAGATCATTTCTCTTCAGTTCCTTTCTCTGTCTGATTATTTCACTTAATGTATCGCAGTGCATATCAATCCATTTCATTTATAATCCCCCTTTCAGATGGTCCTTTCCCTGTGACTGCATGCAAAATAACTTTTCCTCAGCTATATCATATACATCCCGCCGGGCAGGATATGAATAAACCGGTTCCATTTTACATATTCTAGTATACTGAAATATACCCGGTAAAAGGAGGATAATATGAAGCCATCTATCGGAATTGTTACATGCGGTTTTATGGGAAACCGTCAGTTTGTCACCAATCCTTATATTCAGTCTGTCCGGTATTCCGGCGGTCTTCCCCTGATTCTTCCCCTGGTCCGGAGCGATGCTGTTCTCGACCAGTATATCGGACTGTGCTCCGGTTTTCTTTTCTGCGGAGGTGAAGATATCACTCCTCTCCTCTTCGGACAGGAACCGCAAAAAGGAAATGGACAGACAAGTATCACTGTAGATCTGTTCCAGATCCGTCTGATGAAAAAGGTGCTGGCCTCCCGAAAACCGGTACTGGCAATCTGCCGCGGCATGCAGGTTCTCAGCGTGGCATGCGGCGGGACAATCTGGCAGGATCTGTCGCTGATCCCCGGAAATACTATCAATCACATGCAGCAGTCCCCTTCCCGCAGTGATGTCAGCCACAGGATACGCACAGAACGGGGCAGCCTGATCCGACATTGTGCAGGGCCCGTTCTTCTTGTCAACAGCTATCACCACCAGGCAGTCAACAATCCCGGGAAGGGAGTGTCCGTAACCGCCCGGGCTTCAGACGGAACCATTGAGGCAGTCGAAATAGCTGATCACCCATTTGCGACAGGCGTTCAGTGGCATCCGGAATGTATGTACCGCACCAGCCGGGAAATGCGGGTACTTTTTCAGGAATTCATTTCCAGATCCCGGCTTGTCTGATCCGTAAATGAGATGCATAAATCCAGTCTCTCCGGGACATAATAGCCTCTGAAATACAATTTATATACAAGGAGGTTTTTACCATGTCAGAAATTTCAATTCTTGATCTGCAGAACCTGCGCCACCTGATCGGCGGCTATTCTACAACCCACTGCAAGATGACAGATTATGCTTCACAGACTCAGGATCCTGAGCTTAAAAAGCTGTTTCAGGATGCCGCAGACTCTGCCATGAAAAACAAACAGGAACTGATGAAATTTCTGTAGAACAGAACACTGCTCTGCAGATTTATTTCCCAGATAAAAAAATTTATAATGAGGTGGAAAAATGGACGAAAAAACAATGGTATCCGACGCGCTTGTCGGAATTAACGGAGAGCTTAAAATGTTCGGAGATATGATTCCCCAGACAGAAAACAAAGAGCTGAAGCAGTGCTTAAAACAGATGCGTAACCAATGTGAAATGTCTCAGGAAAAGATGTATGATGCCGCCAGAGAACGAAGCTATTATATCCCGGCCGCAAAAGCTACACAGGACGAAATCAGTCATGTAAAATCAATTCTGCAGCCCGGAAAATAATCCTTTTTCAGTATCTTTTCCGTCAAACGGATAATCAGAACTGCCGGCCCCGGAACACCGCTGTACAACACAGCCGTCCCGAAGCCGGCAGTTTATTTTGTGAAAAAGCAGACTGAAAAAAGCTTCAAAGCCTCTGTTCGCAATCCCCCTAATCCTCTGCACATCTGAAACGGCGAACGAACCGTTCTGCGTCCAGAATCTTTTTCACCGCCTTCGCGACTCCGTCCCGGTTATTTGAAGAAGTCACATAATCTGACTTTTCTTTCAGGCCCTCAAAGGCATTTCCCATGGCAATACTCAATCCGGACGCCTCAAACATGGACAAATCATTCTCCCCGTCTCCGATACATGCCGTCTCCTCCCTCGCAATTCCCAGCTGCCGGGCCAGGACTTCCAGAGCTCTTCCCTTTGCGGCATTTTTTGAAAACACTTCCGCATATACAGACGTATAGGCCGCGGTCAGATCCGGATAAAGCGAAAGTAAAGCTTCCAGCCTCTGCCGGTCCCGCTTTGTAAAAAAATAAAACTGGAGTTCTTCCGTCTGAAAAGCACTCTTTTTCACCGTCTGCGCCATATCTCTGACACAGTATATCCCTTTCGCGTCCTTGCCGTATATAATACGTCCGGCAGCTGCAGCCGCACGTCCCTGCAGCAGATATCTGTTATTAATATGAGAAGCTGTAATAAGCCGCTGCCCTTTACATCTTTCCAGAAGAGATACTGCGGTATCTTTTGGAATCATTTCACGGAAAAGAGTTGTCCTCTCCCGAATGTCTGTAACTCTGGCTCCATTGGAAGAAATCACATAACGGAACAATCCCGCGTTTTTCCGCCCTTCCTCTGATCGCGCACTGTAAAGAGTGCCTTCCGCAAGCCGATGGGGCAGACAAAACAGATTGCGGCCGGTAGTCGGAACTACTGTTATTCCTGCCCGTGCTGCTTCTCTTAACGCCTGAATTGTACTGGCAGTAATACGGCTCTTTCCGTTAAGACAGGTACCGTCCATGTCAACAGCAAGCAGTTTTATCATCGGTTTTCCCTTTCTCTGTCATCCTTTTCTGCCAGATCATACAATTCATACATAGAAATCATATTCTGATAAGTCAGTTTCCTTGTCATCAGCTGCTGATACGTAACAGATCTGATCTTTCCTTTTTTCTTCAGTTCCTCCATCTGCCGTACGATACTTTTATATTCTGTCTGTACAGACTGAAGCATTTTTTCAAACTGCTCCAGCCTCTTCTCCTGATTTTCCGTCATCGCATACTTCTCCTTCTTCCGGAATTTTCTGTTCTTCCTTCTTTTGCTTCATGGCCGCTTCCGCCAGCCTCTGTCTTGTTCTTTTCTGAATAACATTTTTACTCTCATCCTGAGCCGCCCGGATCAGTTCGCTGCAGTTTCCTTCCATATAGTTCTGAAACAAAAGAACCTGCTGCTGCATTGCTTCCAGATTTTTCCCTTTCAGATACTTCATAGATTCTTTCAGAAGTTCCAGAGCCCTGCTGCATCCCTGCCTGTCTCCCAGTCCCTGAGCACATACCCACGCATACTGCTGAAAATACGCTTCCATTTTCGGTTTTCTCCGGATAGTGTTCAGAAGTTCCAGCGCATCGCCGTATGCCTCCTGATCGCACAGCGCGGCTACTGCATATACCTGCATCTGAGGCGGCAGGCTGAAAAGCCTTCCCGCCGTCCGCTCATAATATACTGTAAAGAATCCCAGAACTGTTTTTGTATCACCCCGTCCAAGTACGTCCACAGTGCCTTTCAGCGCCCGAAAAAGAGAAACACACTGTACTGCCAGATTCAGTATAATATACATCACCAGTCCTGCCGCCAGCAAACCCAGGTTTACATCCCGGATAATGTCCAGAAGATAAAGCCCCACAAGAAGAATTGCCCCTGCTCCCCACGCCTGGAGATTTGCAAGTTTTCCGTCTGCCGTTACTCTGAACAGCTCCCCGGCGGTTTTGTCCCGGGACACATAGCCCTTTTCTTTCCATTTGTCTTTTCCTGAAAGAATCCTGTCCCGGAATTCTCTCTCCCGCATTCTGCCTGAAGTGATCCAGAACATACCTCCCGCCGCTATAATCAGAACAACCCCGACGAACAGAAGTGTATACAGGTATATCTGAAAAACAGAATGAAACCGCAGCCGATAGAGCAGTATTCCAATCCCCGCGCAGCCGAAGGAAATACAGGTGAGAAGGAATTCCATCCGGATTTCTTTTGTGATGCTTTCTCCGTCTTTATCCGGACTCCACATACCGTCCTCATCTGCAGTACTTTTATTCCAGATACTTTTACAGAAGCTTTCGAATATACAGAAAACAAACAGTACGGCGACAGCCGCTCCCGAAACAGCAACCAGAAGTCCCATCCTCCGGTCCATATATCGCAGAAACAGCACGGCACCTTCATAGATAAGCATTCCTGAAATCAGTGCTGAAATAACACTGAGAATCATCCAGCCTTTTTTCATATTCCGCGACCTCCTATCCTGCCTCTTCCGGCGTATCATCTGCAATTTCTTTTACAAATGTAAAAGTGACACCATCCGCTGACTGATACAGTGCCTCGGACAGTTTCCCGTCTTTCACATAATCCCCGTCGCTTCCCTGTCCCACAACCATATAAAGCACTCCGTCTTCCTCATAAAACCTGTCGATGGAATCAAAAGGATTGAAGCCAAGACTTTCTGTTACCTCCACGGCTTCCGGCCAGGTAAGCTCCTCAAGGCCTCCTTCTCTGCCTGCCATCCGGTAAAGCAGTTCTCCTCTTGCGTAATATCCGGTTCCGTCAGAAGCCCAGTACACACAGGTCAGGTTGGAAAGGGGCATATCCCCGGTCGTTATATACGTCCATGTATTCAGATCTTCCGACCACCAGGAACCATAGTAATCGCTTCCAAGAGCGCGGTCTGTCGCAAACGTCACATAACATACCCCATTCTGTCTGGAAAGAAAAGAAGCGGCCTTATATCCGTTCTCCGTAATCAGGCTCTCCTGCCATGTCCCGCCCTGATCTTCAGAATATATAAGCTCTGTTCCCTGATCTGTATAACCGATAAACCCGGTAAATTCTTCTGTTACAATATAGCTGTTATCATCCAGCAGCTCGTCATAAGTGTCATTGGTTTCTTTACATACCTTCTCATATCCGTCCGGAACTTCCTGAAAGGTTTCGCCCCCGTCATATGTGACATACAGCGTCTCATCCTGTATATAATATGTCATCTCTTTATCCGACTGGAATTTATAATGCTGGGTCTGCGGCATATTCGCCTCCTCCTGATACTCCGGAGTCATAATCTGATACTGAACAGGCCGGAGTTTCTCGGCAATCTGCCATGTGTTCCAGTCCGTCCGCTCCCAGCGGAGCACCATCTGTCCGGTATATACTCTCCGTTCATTTGTCTGCATCAGTTCCAGGTTGTACATAACCCCGTTATTCGCGCTGGCAGCATAAACCTGATAGTCCAGCTGAATATAGGGTTCCTCCAGGTCTGTAAGGATTTCCGCCGAAGTAATTTCCGCTTTCTCAATCCGGTAATTATAGGGTACAGTCCAGCCCTCCAGATCAGAAAAATATTCTTCGAACCATTTTCTGCTGATCGTCTCCAGATCATCTGACATGCAGTCTACCGTATCTCCTACAATTGACGCCGGAGAGAAAAGAGACCATACAAACTCCCGGAATCCGGCTCCGAGAAAAAGAGCGGCGAGAAAAATTGCTGCCCCAATAAGAATCGGTTTTCCCACTCCACTTTTCAAATTGCTGTCACCTGCCTCTTATCTTACATTTGTAAGATTATAATATGCCAAAACGCTTCTCCTGTCAACAGACATTTTCTGTCCGGCTCAGCCTTTCAGTCCCCTGGCCTGCCGGTCCACAATATGTTTCCTCCCTGCTATTCACTAGACTTTTACATGGCTTATTATACTCTTACTGCTAAAAAAATCCAATCGGGAACAGAAAAACAGGCATAGATAATGATTCCCAGTATCTACACCTGTTCCATTGTGAAATTTCATCCCGATTTATTTCATTACGATATTGATAATCTTCTTCGGAACATAGATCTCTTTGATCACGTTTCCTGTCAGCTTGTCAGCAATCGCTTCTTTTCCGGCAGCAATCGCCTCATCTTTTGAAGCCTCGGCAGAAATGCTGATGACAGCTTTTGTCTTGCCGTTAATCTGTACCGGAATTTCGATCTCGTCATCCTTCATCTCGTTCTCATCATAGGTCGGCCAGCCTGCCTTGAAGACAGTCTCACTGTGGCCCAGCTGCTCCCACATCTCTTCTGCGAAATGCGGCGCAAACGGAGAGATGAGCACTGCGATGGTCTCCAGCGTCTCTTTATCGATGCCGCCCTCTTTCTTGGCAACCTCGATGAACTTGTTGTTGTACTCCATGAAGCCGGAAATAACGGTATTCAGGCTGAAGCTCTCCAGACGGCTTGTGATATCATAAACCATTCTGTGACGAAGTTTAAGCATCTCCTTAGTCGCCTTGATATCTTTGTCTTTGCTGTCCTGGAGCAGATTCCAGAGACGTTTCAGGAAACGGTTGACGCCGTCGATTCCACGGTCATCCCACTCGGCATCCAGCTCCGGCGGTCCTACGAAAAGTTCATACATTCTCAGGGAATCGCAGCCGTAATCGCGTACAAGGTCATCCGGGGAAACCACATTTCCTTTGGACTTACTCATCTTGATCCCATTCTTTCCTGTGATCATTCCCTGGTTGAACAGCTTGTGGAACGGCTCGTCAAAGTCGATCACACCGATGTCATACAGGAACTTTGTATAGAATCTGGAGTACAGAAGATGCAGTACCGCATGCTCCACGCCGCCGATATACATATCTACCGGCAGGTATTTGTCTGCTTTTTCTCTGGAAACCAGTTCTTTATCATTGTGATTGTCCACATAGCGCAGGAAGTACCATGAGGATCCTGCCCACTGAGGCATCGTATTCGTCTCTCTCTTGGCCGGTTTTCCGCACACCGGACACTTACAGTTCACCCACTCGTCGATTGCTGCAAGCGGTGACTCTCCGGTTCCTGTGGGCTCGTAAGATTCTACCTCCGGAAGTGTAAGCGGCAGCTCTTCCTCCGGTACCGGCACACATCCGCAGTCCGGGCAGTGCACAATCGGGATCGGCTCGCCCCAGTAACGCTGACGGGAGAATACCCAGTCGCGGAGCTTATAATTCACTGTCGCACGTCCCAGTCCTCTCTCCTCGATGATGTGCGGGGCTTCTTTTTTCAGCACGGCTGACTCCATGCCGTTCCACTCGCCGGAGTTGATCATTGTTCCGGCGGCCTCTGTATATGCCTCTGTCATATTCTCGATCTCTTTGCCGTCTTTCGCGATGACCTGCACGATCGGAATATCAAACTTCTTCGCGAACTCAAAGTCACGGTCGTCATGAGCCGGCACGCACATGATGGCGCCTGTACCGTAATCGGCAAGCACATAATCGGACAGCCAGATCGGCGTCTTCGCACCGTTTAACGGGTTGATCGCATAGCTTCCCGTAAATACACCTGTCTTCTCTTTGTCCTGCATACGGTCTACGTTTGATTTCATGGACGCTTCGTAGATGTATTTCTCTACCGCGTCTTTTGTCTCCGGTGTAGCGAGAGATTTCGCAAGCTCGTGCTCCGGTGCAAGTACCATAAATGTTGCGCCGTAAAGCGTATCCGGTCTTGTCGTATATACCGTGATCTTCTCATCTCTTCCCTCAACCGGGAAATCAACCTCAGCGCCGTAGGATTTTCCGATCCAGTCTGTCTGCATCTTCTTAACTTTCTCCGGCCAGTCCAGCTTATCCAGGTCATTTAACAGACGGTCTGCGTACTTTGTGATGCGGAGCATCCACTGACGGAGATTCTTCTTCGTCACTTCCGCGCCGCAGCGCTCACATTTACCGTTTACAACTTCCTCGTTTGCAAGACCTGTCTTACAGGACGGGCACCAGTTGATCGGGAACTCTTTCTCATATGCAAGGCCGGCCTTGAACATTTTTACGAAAATCCACTGTGTCCATTTGTAGAAATTCGGATCCGTTGTGTTTACTTCCATATCCCAGTCATAAAGCGCTGCGATATCATTGATCTGCTTCTTAATGTTTGCTACGTTCTCAGCTGTGGATTTTGCCGGGTGAACGCCCATCTTGATGGCATAGTTCTCAGCCGGAAGTCCGAAAGCATCCCATCCCATGGGATGAATGATATAGTATCCCTGCTGAAGTTTATAGCGGCTCCATACGTCGGAGATCACATAGCCTCTCCAGTGTCCCACATGAAGTCCGTTTCCTGACGGATACGGGAACATATCGAGACAGTAGTATTTCTCCTTCTCTTTTCCGTTTTCATCCACTTTCGGATTAACCGGATTCTCTTCCCATCTCTCACGCCATTTTTTCTCAATTGCTCTGTGGTTGTACACGATCTTTGTACCCATCTGACGATTCCTCTCTTTCTTCTCTTACTGAATGTCCGCCTGAAGACTGTTCTGATCATTCATTTTAACCGGACGCATAGAAAAAGCCTTTTCTTCTCATTTTACAAAGAGACGAAAAGGCTTTATTTCCGTGGTACCACTCTTATTCATCTGCCTGGGGGCAGATGCACTCATTGATTCTGTAACGGGAATTCCCGCTTCCGGCTGCCTGTGTCACTCGATGAGGTTCTTACAAGTTCACCGAAAGAACTCCAAGATGAGTTCAGAGTTTACGCTGCTGCCTCACACCTCCCGGCAGCTCTCTGGAAACGATACTCTCCTACTACTTCTCTTCTTTGTCTTTGCAATATACTCAATTATTATATGAAGAAGCTTAAAATAAGTCAAGGAAATTTTTTTGCATTTCTGTGTGTTTTGTGCAACCTTTTCCAGCCTGGGAGAGTCTAACCAGTGTAAGATAAAAGGAGCTCCCTTTTCATCTGAACATAAGGAGGAACTGTTTATGAGACAAGATGAGGAACTGCATTTTGCCAGAAAAGCAATGCATGGAAATCCCGACGCCTATGCCTGGCTGATCACCCGGCATCAGGAATATTTGTACAAAATGGCTTTTCTGTATATGAAAAATGAGCAGGATGCTCTGGATCTGGTCGGCGTCGCGATATTAAAAGGATATCAGAATATCCGCCATCTGAAAAAGCCACAGTTATTCAGAACATGGATCACGAGCATTCTGATTAACACAGCCAAAAGTGAACTAAAAAAAATTGTCTACTATGATGAGATTGACGAGAAACATCTTTCTGACCGATATCATGCCGTATCACTTGAAGAAAGACTGGATCTGGAATCAGCGATTGAACTTCTTCCGGAAAAATATCGCACAGCCATCATCCTGAAATATTTCAGCGAACTGTCCGTACACGAGATCTCATATATCATGAACGCACCTGAAGGAACTGTCAAAGCATACTTAAGCCGTGCGCGTAATGAACTTAAAAATATATTAAAGGAGGACTATTTTTATGCGGATTGATTTTAATAACATATATGTTCCAGACGAAAAACTGAATCATGTTGTGGAAGAAAGCCTGCAAAAAGTAAAAAAGATTCGTAGAAAAGATCGTTTTCGCCGTATTGCAGGCGGCACGGTTGCCGCGGCTGCCGCGCTCGCCGTACTGACTGGTATCTGTGCTTCTAATCCTGTGATTGCCGAACAATTTACAAAACTGGGGGAAATCTTCGGTCTGGTGGAGAACGAACAGTATTATCCGGGCGATTATTCATCTGTTAGTGTTCCCGTTCCCGGAGAAAACGTAAGCCAGTCTGAAGGGATTACCATCACTCTCTCGGAATTCGTCTGCAGCAGTGAATCTTTGAATATTTCCATTCTGATAGATTCTGAAGATCCCTTCCCTGAGCTCTTTCGCCAAAGTGTAGCGGATGAAGATAAAAACGGAAGTTCTTATATCATGCTGGTTACCGAACAGAATACTGATTTTGCAGATATTCCGATGAATCCTGACGGAAATATGTATCTAGAAGCCAGGGGGGCTTTTCAGGACGAATATACTTTTGCCGGAGTGATCCGCATTGACTTTAATTTGTATCCTTATGCGCTGTACGAAATCCCTGATTCTTTTATATGGGATCTTAAGATAACCAATATCTACAGTCCGGACTGGACCGGGAAATCAGATAGTCCGCTGGCAATTCCCGGAAAATGGACTTTCTCCAGCCAGATCACCCGGCAGGAAATCGGTACGAAGACAGTTGAGGTGAACCAATATGCCCCCAACGGCGATGGTATTGTAAGCGTTACCATAACTCCCTATGAAGTTGACGTAGAAATGGGATACGACGAAAGCAAAGTCCAGCCCGGATATGAACGATTTGACAGAATACAGTCTGTAATGCTGGATGGCTCAGGCAAACGGATCGAGGATAATATAGGGCTGTTTCCCCCAGACGGATATGATCTGTCAATGATCACCGTCTATTATGTAGAGACTCCGGATGAGGCATCCTGGTTGGAAATACAGGATAAACTGCTTGATAAGAATTTTGCGCCACAGCTTCAGGAATATCTGGAAGACATTGCGATCCAGAAAATAGAAATACCATTGTAAATCCTTTCTTTCATATACAGATAAACACAGTTCCCGACTGTTGGGAACTGTGTTTATCTATATAATAAAGGCAGAATTTACATTCCGCGTTTCACTTTTGCTTCCCACGGCACAATTTCACCACTCTCCATACTTTTCTTCACATCAATGATCCGCTGATTGGCCGATCCGCGGAACACCAGCCTGATATCCTTCAGTACTTCCACAAATCTCTCGTCCACAAGCACATCTATCATGGACAGCATTTCGTCCGTATACTCACATCTTGCTCGGCTTTCGCTGAGCAGTTCTTTGTCATAGAGATAGCCGGTATAACACCAGATGTTTTTCTCTGGATACTGTTCTCTCACTTTTCTTAAGAGCTGTACGAGCACCTGCTGATTCTGAGGTTCAAAAGGCTCTCCCCTTCTTTGTTTTTGCAATATACCTGTTTATTGTAGGAAGAACCACAAAATAAGTCAAGGATATTTTTGATTATTTCCGTCTTTCCGAATAAACCGTAACTGCCCGCTCTTGCTTTTGTGTCTGTCCCGCCGGTATCTCAGTTCGGGCTTACCGGGCGCCAGAGACGTTCGCACCGGCCGCAGCCATTCCATGATACATATCTCTGAAAAGTCCTTTCTGTCTGATCAGATCCTCATATTTTCCTCTCTGGCATATGTGCCCCTGATCAAATACCAGAATCTCGTCACAGTTTTCAAGAGTGGTCAGCCTGTGGGCAATTGAAAGGACCGTCACGCCGTCCTGTTCTTTCATCCGCTCGATTTCCCGCTGGATATACCGCTCGGAAGTATTGTCCAGAGCAGACGTGGCTTCATCCAGGATTACGATCTCAGGTCTGCGCAGAAAGATACGGGCAATGGCAATTCTCTGCTTCTGTCCTCCCGACAGATTGCCTCCGCCTTCTGCAATCTGTGTGTTAAACTTCTCGGGCAGACTGTTTATAAAATCGTAAATACAGGCCTTTCTTGCCGCTTCTTCCACCTCTGCCTGCGACACTTCCTTGTCCGTTCCATAACAGATATTCTCATAAATTGTTCCCGCAATCAGAAATGGATTCTGGGGAACAAGAGCTATCATTCCTGCAATATCATGTCTTGACAGTAAAGCCGTCTCTTTTCCGTTAATACGGATACTGCCCTCTGACGGTTCCAGTTTACAGATAGCCTTAATCAGAGATGATTTTCCGCAGCCACTGGGACCTGCAATTCCAAGAAACATTCCCCGTCTGATATTCAGATTAATTCCGTCCAGAACTGTCTTATCATCCTCATAGCTGAACCGCAGATTCCGGATATTGATTACCACATTCTCTTTCTTTTCCTCCTTCTCTGCACAGTTCTTTTCAGCAGCAACCGGCAGATAGGAAAAATCAGCAGGAAGCTCTACCATACGGAAGAAATCTTCCGCCAGCACCATGCACTCCGACAATTCGTCCAGAATCCTGTGCAGTTCTTCCAGCGGCTTGATCAGCTGGGCAAAACAAAGATACGCAGTCAGCACACTTCCCACCGTAATAATCCCCCTTGTGGCAAGCCAGGTGGAGATCCCAATCATCAGAACTGTAAACACCGCTTCATTTATGAACTTCAGGCTGTCATATTTTGCCATCTGAAGATGATGTTTCATCTCCTTCTGTCTCAGAAATTCTGATCTGCCGTCAAACCGCTTTGCCTCTCTCCCCACACTGTCTGTGATACGGATCACTTCAATTCCGTTCAGCAGCTCTACAACAGTGCCGTCCATTGCAGATTTTGTCTCAAGAAGTTCTACCCGGATTCCCCGCTGAGTGGAAATCTGACGGAACACGATTGCAGTTCCGATAGGAATAACAAGGAGCATAGGCAGGGCAAGGATCGCAGGAAGAGTGGTAAATATAACTACAATAGCGGCAATGCTGTTAAAAATTGCCGGTGCGAAATCCATAAACAGAAGCTTTTCCAGCTTTACTGTTCCCTCCAGGCAGCGGTTCAGTCTGCCATGGATGTTTCCCGTCATATTTTTCTTGAAATAACTCAGAGGTGCTTTCAGAAGAGACTGAATTACAATTCCTCTGGCCTTTTTCTCCGTCCGGGTGGCAGTGTCTTCTACCATCACTCTCCGCAGAATTTTAATCAGCTCGTTAGCCACGTTTACGATAAGAATAAATATCAAAAACGGGATTACCTGAAAGAAATCAACCTGATCTCCTACCAGGATTTCGTCTGTCAGCTGTCCCACAGCCTTCGGTGTCAGCTGAGTCAGTCCTGCCGACACAATCATAATAATAATGATAAAAACAAAGTTTCTCTTCTGTCTGAAATCAAGCAGCTGGTAAATTTTCCGCAGAATCTGCCGCAACCCTTTCGTTTCTTTCATAATATACCTCTTCTGACTTTCGGCTCCCACAGAATAATTTCTCCACTCTTCCGGCTCTTCTTCACATCAATTACTCTCTGGTTGGAAGACCCCCGGAAGGCAAGCCGGATATCTTTCAGTGATTCTACGAAGCGTCCGTCTACCAGCACATTGATCATAGACAGCATTTCATCCGTGTACTCACACCTTGCGCGGCTCTCCGCCTGCAGTTCTTTATCAAACAGATAACCGCTGTAACACCAGACATCTTTCCGGGGATACTTTTCCTTCATTTCCCGCAGCAGTCCCACCAGCACTTTCTGATTTTGGGGTTCGAAGGGCTCTCCGCCCAGAAGGCTCAGACCGTTTATATATCCGGGAGCAAGAGCATCCAGAATCTCCTGCTGCGTTTTTTCTGTATATTCCCTGCCGTATCGAAAATCCCAGGTATCCTGATTGAAGCATCCCGGGCAGTGATGGGTACAGCCGGAAACAAAAAGCGAAACCCTGACGCCTTCCCCGTTGGCTATATCGTATTTTTTTATTTCACCATAATGCATACTTTTATTCTCCTGGCACTTCATTGATATGTTTTTCTGCATCAGCCCGAAAAAATTCAGAAAAACAGCCGCCCTGCCCGTCAGGGTCCGGAGCGGCTGTTCCTGTAATTCTGCTGTCAGCTATACCGGACGTACAGCGTTCTCACAAATGAAGCCCGATTTATAAATGAAGCACTCTTTCTTTAATCTCCTGGGTTCTTCCCTGGTTCCAGAACTGTGTGCCGATATAACCGCAGGTACGTCTTGCTACGTTCAGCGTATTCTGATCCCGGTTGCCGCAGTGGGGGCATTCCCATTCCAGTTTGCCGTCCTCGGTAGTTACGATCTGAATCTCACCTTCATAACCGCAGTTCTGGCAGTAGTCGCTCTTTGTATTCAGTTCCGCGTACATGATATTGTCATAAATAAAGCGGATCACCTGAAGAACTGCCGGAATATTGTCTTGCATGTCCGGAACTTCCACATAACTGATCGCTCCGCCTGTGGAAAGTGCCTGGAACTGCGACTCGAATTTCAGTTTGGAAAAGGCATCAATCTCTTCCCCTACAAATACATGATAGCTGTTGGTAATATAGCTTTTATCTGTAATTCCCGGTATAATGCCGAAGCGTTTCTGCAGACATTTCGCGAATTTGTAAGTTGTGCTCTCAATCGGAGAGCCGTAAATGCTGAAACCAATGTTTGTCTCCTTCTTCCACTGGTCACAGGCATCATTCATATGCTGCATTACAGACAGCGCAAATGGTGTTGCCTCCGGATCCGTATGGGATTTTCCGGTCATGTATTTCACGCACTCATACAGTCCTGCATACCCCAGAGAAATCGTAGAATATCCTCCATAAAGAAGTTTGTCTATTGTCTCTCCTTTTTTCAGCCGTGCCAGTGCGCCGTACTGCCAGAGAATCGGAGCCGCGTCGGAAAGGGTTCCCTTGAGTCTCTCATGCCTGCACATCAGTGCACGGTAGCACAGATTCAGCCTTTCGTCAAAGATCTTCCAGAACTTCTCCTCGTCTCTGCCGGAAGAAAGCGCTACGTCCACAAGATTGATGGTAACAACGCCCTGGTTGAAGCGCCCATAAAACTGATACTCGCCCTTCTCATTTTTCCAGGGGCTGAGCGCGCTTCTGCAGCCCATTACCGGGAAGCAGTTGCCTTCTTTAAGCTCCTTCATCTTCTTTTCGGAAATATAATCCGGCACAAGACGTTTTGCCGTACATTTGGCCGCCAGCTCTGTCAGATAATAGTAGGGGCTTCCCTCTTCAATATTATCTTCCTCAAGCACATAAATCAGTTTTGGGAAAGCCGGGGTTACCCACACACCCGCTTCATTTTTCACGCCCTGATAGCGCTGTTTGAGGGTTTCCTCAATAATCATGGCAAGATCTTTCTTCTCCGCCTCGCTCTTTGCCTCGTTGAGATACATAAATACGGTAAGGAAAGGCGCCTGTCCGTTTGTTGTCATCAGGGTAATAACCTGGTATTCGATTGTCTGGACACCTTTTGTAATCTCTTTTCTCAGTCTTTTTTCTACGATTTCGTTAAGAACATGTTCCGGATATTCAATTCCTGCCAGTTTCATCTCATCCTTAACTTCAGCCCGGATCTTGTCTCTTGACACCTGAACAAAAGGAGCCAGATGTGTCAGGGAAATGCTCTGTCCGCCGTACTGATTGCTGGCAACCTGAGCAATAATCTGAGTAGCAATATTGCAGGCTGTTGAAAAACTGTGCGGCTTCTCAATCATGGTTCCGCTGATTACCGTGCCGTTCTGAAGCATATCTTCCAGATTTACGAGATCACAGTTGTGCATATGCTGGGCATAATAATCCGAATCATGGAAATGAATAATTCCCTCTTTATCCGCCTCTACAATATCTTCCGGGAGCAGCATTCTCTGTGTCAGATCGCGGCTGACCTCTCCTGCCATGTAGTCTCTCTGCACACTGTTCACCGCAGGGTTTTTATTGGAATTTTCCTGCTTTACGTCCTCGTTATTGCACTCAATCAGAGAGAGGATTCTGTTGTCCGTAGTATTTGCCCGGCGCACCAGGGATCTTTTATAACGGTATCTTACATATCTTCTTGCAAGATCAAAAGCCCCCGTCGCCATAATCTGATTTTCCACCATATCCTGTATCTCTTCCACAGATACAGCACGGTTCAGTTTATTACATTTAAACTCTACATATTCTGCAATGTCCTCAATCTGAGAATCGGTCAGGCTTCTGCTCTCTGTAGAGGTGTCTGCTTTTGTAATCGCAATCACAATCTTTTTGATGTCAAATATCTCTTCAGAGCCGTTTCGCTTTATAATTTTCATTCTCCGTTCTTCTCCTTCTCCGTAATCTGCTGCGGCATAAATATTGTCCGCTGTTCGCCATAGCCGTCTGGAATCTATTCTAATACAAAATATAGTATATTGCAATCCCCAAAACACATGATCATGTATTTTCAGAACGAGAATATTTTATTCCGTACATTATCACGAAAAGATACTTTTTCATTTCGATTTTTACGCAAAAGAAAAAGAAGGAGAAATTTTTCAGGCAATTCAGTCAAAACTTCCCCTTCTTCCGGTTCATTTATTTTTTTCTGTATTCAATTGTTCTTAATTCTATTTATTTCGACTGCTTCAGCCTTGTAAAGTAATCTCTGGATTCCCGTACCACTACACCACTCAGTGCCAGAAGAGCGATCAGGTTCGGGAACGCCATCAGCGCGTTAAAAATATCTGCAATATTCCACACAACCGCAACTGTCATGTAAGGCCCGATAAATACGGCCAGAATATAAAGCCAGCGGTATCCCTTTACAACAGCCTTCTTCCGGTTAAACAGATATTCCACACAGCGCTCGCCATAGTAGTTCCAGCCCAGAATCGTAGTAAATGCGAAAAATACCAGACAGAGCATCAGCGAGAATGAAGCTACAAATGCCGGGAACGGCAGCGCCTGCTGGAATGCAGCCATAGTAATCTCAACGCCTTCCAGATCCGGATTCAGCCATGTGCCTGCAATCACAATGGAAAGCCCGGTCATTGTGCAGATTACGATCGTGTCAATAAATGTTCCTGTCATAGATACAAGTCCCTGGCGGGCAGGTTCTTTGGTCATTGCCGCAGCTGCCGCGATGGGAGCGCTTCCCAGTCCGGATTCATTGGAAAAGATTCCCCTGGCAACACCTTTCTGCATGGCCACTACCATAGATCCCATTACACCTCCTGCCAGAGCGCTTCCTGTAAATGCAGATTTCACAATGGAAACCAGCGCGCCCGGAACAGCCGGAAGATTGGTAACAATGATAATCACACCCAGTGCTACATACAGAATCGCCATAAACGGCACCACTACCTCGGACACTTTTGCAATACGTTTAATACCGCCGATTACAACCAGTCCTACACAGAGTGTCAGAAACAGACCGGTTACTACGGTTGCCACAGAATAATCTCTGCCAAAAGCTGTAAACAGCACATGAGACGTTTCCGGATCAAAAAAATCTTTGACCGCGGAAGCAATACTGTTTACCTGAGTAAATGTACCGATTCCAAACAGTCCCACACATGCTCCGAAAAAGGCAAAAATCTTCGCCAGCCATTTCCAGTTCTTTCCCATGCCGTTCTCTATGTAATAGAACGGACCGCCAAGCACGTGTCCTTCTTTATCAATAGTACGGTATTTGATTGCCAGCAGGCCTTCCGCATACTTTGTGGCCATACCGAAAAACGCGGCCACAACCATCCAGAACAGCGCGCCCGGCCCTCCGGCGGCAATCGCCGTTGCAACACCGGTGATATTTCCCGTTCCGATAGTAGCGGAAAGAGCGGTGCACAGCGCTCCAAAACTGGTAACTTCACCTTCGCCGTCTTCTTCATTTTTCACCATGAATTTGAATGCTTTGCCAAGATGCCTTATCTGTAAAAGGCCCAGGCGAACTGTGAGAAAAATTCCCGTTGCCATAATGAGACAGATCAGCGGCAGCCCCCACACCGCCTCATCAATCACTGTGATAATTTTGTTGATTTGCTCAAACATTCCTTTATACCTCCATCCTTTTGCCTGAGAGACTCGCGGCCCGACCGTAAGATATGAACAGTCAGCCGCTTACACCTTCGGCGCTCTTTTCTACAAAGAGACTCTCCTGAGTAATTTTTCCTGTGTTTTTACACAGCGTAGTATAGGATATCACTTTTTTCGCAGAAAGGCAACAAGAAATAGCTGAAACAAAAGGCACCCGGATTAACCAAGTGCCACATCTAAAATCATCATCAATGCAAATCCTGCAGCGACTCCGATTGTACTTATATTGGAATGTTCACCGGTCTGCGCCTCCGGAATCAGCTCTTCCACCACCACATAGATCATGGCCCCGGCAGCGAAGGACAGCAGATAGGGCAGAAGAGGAAGGACCAGCCCGGTAAGAAGAATCGTAGTCAGCGCCGCCGCAGGCTCCACAATTCCCGACAGACTTCCGTATGCAAACGCCCTGACTTTCGAGAGGCCCTGACTTTTCAGCGGCATGGATATAATGGCCCCTTCAGGGAAATTCTGCACGGCAATTCCAATGGAAAGCGCAAAAGCACCGGCGAGCGTCATCATAGTGTTTTCTGATAAAACTCCTGCAAAAGTCACTCCTACCGCCATGCCTTCCGGTATATTGTGCAGGGTAACCGCAAGGACAAGCATGGTGGTTTTTTTTAAATGGGCCGGCATGCCCTCCGGCTTTTCCTCGGTAAAATGAAGATGGGGCGTCAGTGTGTCCAGGAGCAGCAGAAACCCCATCCCAAGCAGGAATCCGGAAGCCGCCGGAATCCATGCTGCCGCTCCCCGCTCCGATGCCATATCAATGGACGGGATCAACAGCGACCATACAGAAGCCGCCATCATCACACCTGCCGCAAAGCCCAGCAGGAATTTCTGCAGCCGCAGATTCATTTCCTTTTTCATAAAAAATACCATAGCCGAGCCCAGAGTGGTCCCGGCAAATGGTATTAATATTCCTAATAACGTATTCTGATTCATTTTTCTTCCTCCAGATTTCAGGCAATTCTCATCACTGTTTTATCATATGCATCAGAGGAAGCTGTTGTCAATATTTTCCGGCACAGAACTGTATGCCGGATTTTAACATCACGCTTTTGCCGCAAGCTCCCGGCCCGCGCTGCGGCATTCTTCCAGCGCGTCATCATCGGGGGCCTCATTTGCAATGATGCCTTCTTCGCGCACAAGCACTGCGCCCGCATTTTTCATGCGTTCTGCCCAGTCCCGCATCCATTCTCCGTCTCCCCAGCCATAGGAGCCGAACAGAAGAATTGTTTTTCCGGACACAAGAGGCTCCAGAGCTTCTACAAAAGGTTCCATCTCTGTTTCTTCCAGCTGCTCTGCCCCCATAGACGGGCAGCCCAGTGCAAATGCGTTCCCGGATGCCAGTGATGCCGGATCTGCGGCAGATACTTCCATCAAAGCCGCTTCCTGCCCTGCCGTGCGGATTCCTTCCGCTACCGCCTCTGCCATAGCCTGGGTATTTCCTGTTCCACTCCAGTATACAACTGATACGCTCATTATTTCTTCCTCCGTTTCTGATCAGAGAGCAATCTCCCGGATGCTCTTCCCTGTTAAAAATTCATTTACCGCACAGTTTTTTGCACGGTCGTACTCCTTGAAAGTCATTCTCGCCCAGGCAAGATCGCTGTACACTTTCCAGTATCCGATCATCAGATATTTTCTTCCTTCATTTTCAATAAATCCTCTGACATCCTCAACCGGGTATCCGAGAAATGCCCCGATCTCATGGGGGAAGCCCATTCTTTTTCCGGAACAGTCCCGTACTCTCTCTGACAGACGGACAAACATTTCGTTCAGCTCCATACCCCCGTATCCGTACTCTCTGAGAAGTGAATGAACTTCTGCTCCGGAGAGATACCGCTCCATCTGACCGGGCCTGTAGAACAGAACCAGACACTTTCCGTCTGATACGGAAAGCATATGCCAGGAAATATTCATACCACCGAAGAGTTCCGGAAGGGTACCGCACAATTCTTCATCCATTGTAATAACGCAGGACACTTTCAGACCTTTCAAAAAGGGCGCGCACTGCAGTGCAATCTGAAATCCAAGACGAACCCTCTGATTTCTGTTTTTCAGATAATATGACAATACTTCTTTCGGCATAATCTCCTCCTATATTTTGAGAATGATTTTCAATTGAATAAATACTATCATATTTGCTCTGTTATTTCAATGCATATTTTGAAAACTTTTCTCATTTAATAAGTTCGTTACTTCAGAATTATAAACTTTAGAGAATTTTCCGGCAGAAATTTTATATCAGCTGTCCTGTATTATTTTCGCCAACATTTTTCTTTTTTATCCTTTTTTTAGTTGTTCCACCGTAGGCTTTAGTGTATAATGATTTTAGATATTTGAGAGGTGAAAAGTCTCAAACAATACATACATAAAGGAGAGATTCGCCATGGTAAATTTAATAACAGGCCCGAGAGGCAGCGGAAAAACACAGCAAATGATTGATCTTGCAAACGAAAAGGTGAAAACTTCCAATGGAAACGTAGTATTCATCAAAAAAAGCCACAAGGATACATACACGGTAGATTTTAATATCCGCGCAATCCGTATGGCAGATTATCCTGATATTCTCACCCTTGAAGAGTTCGTAGGATTCCTGTACGGCATGGTAGCCGGCAATCACGATATCGAGACCATTTTTATCGACAGCGTTCTGAAACAGGCTAACATTACACTGGAAAGCCTTCCTGTTTTCCTTCAGAAATTAAACAAGATTTCCTCTGAAAACAATATAGATTTCTATCTCAGCATCGGAGCTGACAAGAAAGATATTCAGAATATAGATTCCTCTGATTTCAATGTAATCAGCTGAATTTAAAGAATAAAGGGGAGGCGTCCGTTATCTGTTTTACTGCAGATAACGGACGTCTCCCCTTTTTCGATTTCCGTATGTGCCGGACTATACCTCGCCGCCGTCTCCGGACTGATCTGTACCACTCTCTTTTTGTCTTTCCACTCCGTTTAAGGACAATACAGTATTGGTCTGCTCTCCTTTTCTGTACTCTATTGTCACTTCATCTCCCACATCATACCGGATAATATCTATAAAATCCGTTACCGGAATGTCAAAAATCTCCCCGGAACCTTCCACCATAACATAAAAATGTGAATTTCCGTCCACAACGCCCTGAGCGATCTTTGCAATCGGCGCTTTGACTGTCAGAATATCACGGGTATCTTCCACTGCACTGCTAATGCCGTTTTCATACATCAGATCAGTATATGCTTCCTCGCACTCACTTACTGTGTCTCCCACTGCCACAATCTGATATTTCTGTACATTTACCATGGCGTACATTTTCACCAGCCCCGCATCATCCTTCAGAGCGATAAAATACGTAGGCTCCCCTGAAATATTCAGTAGCAGAGGAAATGTAGCCTTATATTTCAGATTCTGTACCTGGCCTTCCGCCGAAGACATGGCTGAATCTTCTGTAGCCCCTTCCACTTCATAGAACCTTGTCTCCATGGTCCGCTGGTTCATAAGAACGAAACCTACATTGGACTGATCCCCGGTAATAGACGTGACTCCGGTATACACCCACACATCATCATCAATAGCTAGGTAATTGTAGCCGTCTGTCGTTTTCAGACAGTCCTTCTGACCAAACACACTGTTAATAAAACCATGCTTGAGCGTTCCATAATAATCATACAGCTCCACAAGCAGATCTGCCGAATAGGCTCTGTCGATCCACTGAGGCGCGTCTTCTATCGCATAATCCTGCGTCTCTCCGGTAATGGCATTGCAGAGAACCACCCGTCCGATTGTCTCCCCGCCGAACAGACCGATATTGAATTTTTTCACAGGACAGATCCAGTAGGGCGTTCCCTCTTCGTCAATCTCAAAACTCAAATCATTGAAAATATACGTCGGATATTTAAACCGGAGATGTCTGTAAATGTTTCTGTTAAAATGATCGCTGGTCGTATATTTCATTCCCTCGTCCAGTTTTACAAGCTCCGTATTCTGGGTTGCCATATCAATTTTAATGTAGGCAGGAATCCCCTCTCCGTTATTGTTGAACCATTTAATGATATCGGCATATTTCAGAGGCGACACCCGGACGGGACGATCCTGATAATTAATCTGAGAATACAGTTCATCCACTTCAAACTGAGATACCATATCAACCATGCTTCCCATCTTCCGGTTTCCGAGAAGTGTGGCGGAATCCCGGTCAAGGAGCGGAATCTGATCAAAGGATAATTCTTCAATGTCTGTTGTAAACTCCCCTGTCTCCACTTTCATAAGCTGCTGATATTTTTTCGCATTTATCACCGGAGATGATAAAAGCAGTCCCACAAGAAAAATCAGAACAAGGAGCAGCAGAACTGCCAGAATTCCTTTCAGAACTCCGGAGTTCTTCAGTTCTTTCAGGTCATAATACTTCAGCTCTTCTTTTTTTACATAAGAAACCGCAAAAAAAACTGCAGCGAGCACAACAACTACTATCAGAAAAAACCAGAAATCCATGGAATGAATATTCAGCGCCGGAAGCGCCGTATAATAATAAATGCCCAGCGCGCAGAGAATTACAACTGCGGCCAGCAGTCTGCTCTTTACTTTTTTCATAAACCTTTTCCTTTCATTTTACTGCTGTCAGAATCTTCTTCTCCAGAGATCCGGGGACAAAAGCAGAAGATAAGGGAATATTTCCAGTCTTCCCACCAGCATGTCAAAGCAGAACACCAGCTTGGACAACGGGGAGAACATATGGAAGTTTTCTACCGGCCCCACTTTGGAGATACCTGGCCCTACATTGTTTATTGTTGTCAGAACACCGCTGAATGATGTAGCGAAATCGAAATTATCAATGGATACAATCAAAACGGATATAACCAGTATAAAAATGTATGCGGCAAAAAATGTATTGATTCCCTTCATCGTGTCATTGTTTACCTTTTTTCCGTTAATCTTCACCATAGTAACCACCTTCGGATGAAGGATTTTTCTGATTTCCTGTCGGATGGATTTACACAGAATCACAAAACGGCAGACTTTAATTCCCCCGCCGGTAGAACCTGCGCAGGCGCCGATAAACATAACCGTCAGGAGGACTACTTTTGACAATTCCGGCCACAGCTCATAATCCGCCGTATAAAATCCGGTTGTCGTAATAACCGAAGCCACCTGAAAAGCTGCATAACGGAAAGCGTGAAATACATTTTCATATATGTTCAGAATATTGACGGTAATTATCGCAATTGCTGCCGCGATAATACCCAGGTAAGCCCTCAGCTCTTCATTTTTCAGCGCGCTCTTCCAGTTCTTAAGGAGCAGAAGGAAATAAAGATTGAAGTTGATTCCGAACAGAATCATAAATACAGTAATCACTCCATCTATATATGCGCTGTCGTAAAAGGCAACACTGGAGTTTCTGTTGGAAAAACCTCCCGTACCCGCCGTGCTGAAAGAATGTACGAGTGCGTCATACAGATTCATGCCGCCAAACATCAGAAGAACCACTTCCACCGCAGTCAGGGCAAAATACATCTGGTAAAGAATCCTGGCTGTACTTCTTGCCTTCGGCACAAGCTTGTCCGCCTCGGGTCCTGGAACTTCCGCGCGCATAAGAGGCATGGCGTTCTCAGCGTCCAGAGAAGTAACCATCATAACAAACACCAGCACACCCATACCGCCGATCCAGTGGGTAAAGCACCGCCAGAAGTTAATCCCCCTGGGCAGGGATTCGATTTCCTGGAGAATGGTGGATCCGGTCGTCGTAAAGCCGGATACCGTCTCAAAAAATGCGTCCACATAATTCGGAACAGCCCCTGAAATAACAAAGGGCAGCGCGCCGAAAAGAGACCAGAGAACCCAGGCAAGCCCTACAACTGCAAATCCTTCTTTGCCATATATCCGGTTGTTCTTTGGCTTTCTTCTTCCTAAAACCAGATAAATCACGCCCAGAACCGCAGCTACAGCCAAAAAGGAAATTCCTGTTTTTTCACCGTAAATCAGTGATACAACAGCCGGGATTAAAAGGAGGGCGCCTTCGACGCCCAGCATTTTCCCTAATATGTATATAATCATTTTTTTATTCATCGTTTCTGCCTCTCACCTACATCAGAATATCGACGATATCCTCGACATGAGGCTCCATTGTAACAACAATCACACTGTCGCCTGCTTCGATGCAATCATCGCCGTTTGGTATAATAATCTGGTTTTTCCTCGCAATACAGGCTATCAGATTATTGGACCTGAGCTGCAGATCTTTAAGCGGAACCCCCGTATACCGGGTGGAGGATTTTACGATGAATTCGAGAGCCTCAACTTTCTCATCTACAAGCTGATACATTGTCTCAACATTGGCGCTGCCCTGTGAATTCTTTCTTGCCCTCACATAGCTTAAAATAGAATCCGCCGTGGCAGCTTTTGCCGAAACGACACTGTCTATGCCGAAATCCTCGACAATGTGCGCCCGCCTGTCTTCGTTGATTTTAGTAATGATCTTTCCGATCCCCTGTTTTTTGGCAAACAGAGACACAATAATGTTCTCCTCATCCATTCCGGTCAGAGCCACAAAGGCATCTGCGTCATCTGCCCCTTCTTCAATCAAAAGATCATGGTCGGTGGCATCTCCCTGAATAATAACTGCTTTCGGAAGCAGCTCACACAATTCTTCACAGCGCGCTTCATTTCTCTCAATAATTTTTAGCTGCATGCCCAGAGCACAGAGTTGTTTTGAAAGATAATAAGCCACTCTTCCTCCGCCGCAGATAATTACCTTTTTGATCTTCTCTTTATGATTCCCGTGCATTTTAAAGAACCGTTCAATCTCCGCATGCGATGCGGTAATATGAAGTCTGTCGCCGGCACGAAGCACATAATATCCGTCCGGGATAATCACTTCATCCCCATGCTCTACGGCGCATACCAGCACCTGTACCTGAAACCGGTCATACATCTCAGCCAGAGATTTTCCCACAAGCCTGCTCTGTGCACAGACCGGAAACTCGATCAGCTCAACCCGGCCCTTTACGAAGGTCTCAATCTTACTGGCATCCGGGAAAAGCAGAAGCCGGCTGATCTCGTTTGCTACGATCAGTTCCGGATTAACCGCCATGCTCAGATGCAGATCCTCTTTAAGAAGTCCGATCTGTCTGTAATAAACCGGGTTTCTCACCCGGGCAATTGTATGCCTCGCTCCCAGCCTTCTCGCGATCAGACAGCTGAGCATATTGCATTCATCTGCCGATGTACATGCAATTACGAGATCTGCGTGAGGCACATCTGCCTGCCTCTGAACCTCTGCGTCAGCCCCGTCGCCTGTTACACAGGAAATATCCAGACGGTCAATGGCATATCTGAGTTTCTTTTCATTGTTGTCAATCAGCACCACGTCATAATTTTCAACGGACAGCTGCTTTGCAAGCTTATACCCCACTTTTCCGTCACCAATAATAACTATTTTCATTTTTTATCCTCGATATTTTATTTGTTCATTTACAGCAGAGCAATTATAGCACCATTGATATCAAAGTACAATATAAACCGTATTTTCTTAGTAAAAGCAATATGCGGCAGAAAAGACGAGAGAAAGGGCACACAGTTTTGACTGTATGCCCCGGATATTTTTCATTATTCTTCTGCTGCTCTTGCCGCAATCTCCCTTTCCTGCACATCGGAAGGAGCCTGCTCATATCTTGAGAATTTATACTCGTAAGTTCCCCGTCCGCCTGTCATGGAACGAAGTACAGTGCAGTAGCCGAACAGACCTGTCATAGGAATATCCGCCTCAATCACCTGTTTGCCGCCGGCAACCGGTGTCATGCCAAGCACACGTCCGCGCCTCTTATTCAGGTCGCCCATAACATCTCCGGTATAATCATCCGGAACGGTTACTTTCATAGACGCGATTGGCTCAAGAAGAACCGGTGATGCCTCCATAAAGCCTTTCTTAAACGCCTGAATTGTGGCCGTCTTGAACGCCATCTCAGAAGAGTCAACCGGATGATAGGATCCATCGTATAATGTAGCCTTTACACCCACTACCGGATATCCCGCAAGAGGTCCTTTGAGTACAGATTCCTGAAGGCCCTTTTCTACTGCCGGGAAGTAGTTCTTCGGAACTGCGCCGCCTACTACGCACTCTTCAAATACATACGGTGTCTCAAGATCTCCTGAGGGTTCGAATCTCATCTTAACATGACCGTACTGTCCGTGTCCGCCGGACTGCTTCTTATATTTGGTGTCCACATCCGAATTCTTGCGGATTGTCTCGCGGAACGCTACCTTCGGCGTTTCAAGAGTAATTTCCACCTTATACCTGGCTGCCAGTTTGCTTGCCACAATCTCCAGATGCTGATCTCCCATACCGTAGAGAAGCGTCTGTCTGTTCTCACTGTCATTTACAGCCTTCAGCGTGACGTCCTCCGCGGTCATTCTTGCCAGAGCCTGGGATACTTTATCTTCGTCCCCTTTGTTCTTCACCTTGTATCTCATATACGTATATGGAACAGAATAATCTGTTCTGGCGTATGTTACCTGAGTTGCCTTTGTAGAAAGCGTATCGCCCGTACGTGTATTTGTAAGTTTTGCGATTGCTCCGATATCGCCGGCAAACAGCTCCGGTACTTCCGATGGTTTATTGCCGCACATCGTATAAAGTTTTCCCGGTTTCTCCTCAGCATCTGTATCCGCATTATAAAGAACATCATCGCCTTTGAGTACTCCCGAGCATACCTTTACAAAAGAATACTTTCCTATAAACGGATCTACCATTGTCTTGAATACATATGCTGTTTTTGCTTTCGCGAAATCATAATTTGCCTCAAAGATATCGTTTGTCGTGCGGTTGATACCTGCGCAGGTTCTCTTATCCGGGCTGGGGAAGAATCTTACGATATCCGACAGAAGATTGGCAACGCCCTGAGCCTGGATATTAGATCCCATGGCAACCGGCACGATATCTCCGTCCATAACCTCGGTACGCATGGCGGACCGGATCTCTTCTACGGAAAATTCCTCTCCGTTGAAATATCTTTCCATAAATTCTTCGCTTGTCTCGGCAACCGCCTCCATAAGAGAATCTCTCAGGATTTCCAGGTTCGGTTTACAGTAATCCGGAATCTCACATTCTTCTCTCTGACCGATTCCCGTATATCTGCGGCCTGCATTCTTGATTACGTTAATGTAGCCCACCAGTTTCTCGTTCTCGCGGATAGGCTGGAAATGAGGCGCGATCTTTTTGCCGTATCTTGCTGTCAGATCTTCAACTACCTGACGGAAACTTGCATCGTCCACATCCATCTCCGTTACATAGATCATCCTCGGAAGATGATATTTATCACAGAGTTCCCATGCTTTCTCTGTTCCGACCTGAACGCCTGCCTTACCGGATACAACAATGACTGCCGCGTCCGCCGCACTGACTGCTTCCTCTACTTCGCCGACAAAGTCGAAATATCCCGGCGTGTCGAGAATATTGATTTTTGCTTTTTCCCATTCTATCGGAATCAGGCTTGTGCTGATCGAAAATCCACGCTTCTGCTCCTCTTTATCAAAATCACTGACCGTACTGGAATCCGTAACTTTTCCCATACGGTTTGTGGCACCTGATACGTACAGCATTGCCTCCACAAGACTTGTCTTGCCGCTTCCGCCGTGTCCAAGCAATACCACGTTTCTGATTTCGTCTGTTCTGTAAACCTTCATGCTGCTGCCTCCTTGTATGTAGTTATTCTGCACACCCAAATGCTCTGCAGGCGTACACATCATGGGTACATTGTACTAAAAATCTTTCACAATTACAACTCTTTTATGAATTTTTCACATAAGTATTGCGCTTGTTTACTTTTACAAGGCAACGTGTTAAAATATTTTTAGTTGTGCCGAAAATCGGCCTGCGGCGGTTCGAACGCCGCTGAACTGTCAAATTTGTATTGAAAGGATTATAAAACAGCATGGAACATGAAAAAATAGGATTTGTGGGGCTGGGCCTGATCGGCGGCTCTATTGCAAAAGCTGTCCGCCGTTACTACCCGGAATGGGAGATTGCTGCTTTTGACAAGAACCGGGAAACTCTCGCGCTGGCAGTACAGGAAGGAACAATCCACACAGCCTGCTCTTCTATTGACGATAACTTCAGAGACTGCAGCTACATCTTTCTGTGTACACCGGTTGCCTATAATACAGCTTACCTGTCGCAGCTGAAAGATCTGGCGGGAAAAGACTGTATTCTGACAGATGTAGGAAGTGTCAAGACATCCATCCATGAAGAGGTTACCGCTCTGGGAATGGATGAAATCTTTATTGGCGGGCATCCTATGGCCGGATCTGAGAAAAGCGGCTTCATCAACGCAAAGGCTCACCTGATTGAGAACGCCTATTATATTCTGACCCCATCGTCAAAAGTAAAGGAAGAGAAAGTGGAAGCATATAAAAACTTTATTGCGTCTCTGAAAGCCCTTCCGGTTGTTCTGGACTATCGGGAACATGATTTTATTACCGGAACAATCAGCCATCTGCCCCATATTATTGCCGCTACACTGGTGAATTTTGTCCGCGACACAGACACAAAGGACGAGCTGATGAAGGCGCTGGCAGCCGGCGGATTCAAGGATATTACGCGAATCGCATCCTCTTCTCCGGTTATGTGGCAACAGATATGTCTGAAAAACAGAGATAATATTTCCCGGATACTGGGACATTATATTGATGCACTGGAAAAAGCAAAAGCTTCCGTTGACACAGGCAATGAAGATAAGCTGTACTCCCTTTTCGAATCATCCCGGGATTACAGAGACTCCATGCCCAACACTTCTGCCGGCCCCATTAAAAAGCAGTTTGCACTTTACTGCGATATTATTGACGAAGCCGGAGGAATCGCCACTATTGCCACGATTCTTGCCAGTAACAATATTAATATCAAAAATATCGGAATCGTACACAACAGGGAATTTGAAGAGGGAGTGCTTCGCATTGAGTTCTATCAGGAAGCTGCATGTACAAAAGCAGCCGCTCTGCTTCAGAAATACCGATATATAGTATATGAAGTATAAACAGCCCAAAGCTGTAATAAAACAGAAATGAGGAAAGGAATCAGATTATTATGGAATTATGCGGCATTACTGGACTGAAGGGAACCGTATCTGTCCCGGGGGACAAATCCATATCCCACAGAGGCATTATGTTCGGCTCCATTGCCGACGGCACTACTGAAATTCACAATTTTCTCCCGGGCGCGGACTGCCTGGCTACAATACGCTGCTTCCGCGCGCTGGGTATTGAGATCGAACAGGAAGGCTCCACAGTCACTGTTCACGGAAAAGGACTTCACGGTCTCTCTGCTCCGTCCCATATCCTGGATGTAGGAAACAGCGGCACCACAACCCGACTGCTTTCGGGAATCCTTGTCGGTCAGCCCTTCGAATCAAAACTTTCCGGGGACGAATCACTAAACTCCCGTCCCATGAAGCGGATCATCGATCCACTGACTCAGATGGGAGCGGATATCTCCAGCATCCTGCACAACGGATGTGCCCCACTGTATATTGCCCCCTCCCGGCTTCACGGCATACACTATGATTCGCCGGTGGCAAGCGCCCAGGTAAAATCCTGCATTCTTCTTGCCGGGCTTTATGGCAACGGGGAAACTTCCGTAACAGAACCCGGTCTCTCCCGGAATCACACAGAGCTGATGCTGAAAGAATTCGGCGCGGATATTCGCTCTGTCCATGATCTGGACTGTTCAAGAACAACGGCCATAATACAGCCCGGCCGGGAACTGCACGGGCAGAAGCTCACGGTGCCGGGAGATATTTCCTCTGCCGCATATTTTATCGCGGCGGGACTGATTGTTCCGGACTCCGAAATACGGATCACAAATGTAGGCATTAATCCTACCCGCGCCGGAATCCTGAAAGTATGTGAAGATATGGGCGCCCGGATTGAGCTGAGCAACGAGCGGACTGAAGGCGGGGAGAAAATTGCGGACATTACCGTAAGGACAAGTCGGCTCCACGGCACAGTTATCGAGGGGGACATTATCCCCGCACTGATCGATGAGATCCCTGTTATTGCCGTTATGGCCGCTGTCGCCGAAGGAACTACTGTCATCCGGGATGCGGCGGAACTGAAAGTAAAAGAAACAGACCGCATCGAAACCGTTACCGACAACCTGAAGGCAATGGGATGTGATGTAACTCCCACTGAGGACGGCATGATTATCAATGGCGGGAAACTCAAAGGCGCTTCCATCCATACTCTGCTGGATCACCGCATTGCCATGGCATTCAGTATTGCAGCGCTGGCGGCAGAAGGCCGTACCCGCATTCTGGACAGCAAATGCGTGGATGTGTCCTACCCCACTTTTTATGATACATTCGAAGAGCTGCTTTAAATCGCATCCATGTATATTCTCGTGCAATAATCTCATACAGAATGACGAACAGCAGGGATTTCCGGAAGGAAATCCCTGCTGTATTTGTTTTGTCAGCCATTCAGTATCAGTAATATTTTACCGAAACATGCTTCCCCATCTGTTCCATCATACGGATGAGCTGTTCCACCAGATTCATCCGCATGCTCAGGTCAAAGCTCAGATCTGAATTTTTGTGTGCCTTATTAATGGAAGTACCTACAAAGAGATTCAGCTCCGTACATTCTTCAATCAACAGTTTTGCCAGGCGGGAAGCGCCGTTATCGGCGTCCAGTTCGTCAAAAAATTCCTCATCAAACTCACCGTTCGCGTATTTTTTCAGAAGCTTCAGGCATTTTCCAAGAGTAAGCACTCCTTCCGTTACCAGATCAATCCCTTCGATCTCTGCCGCAGGCGGTACATCCAGATCAGCGCTGTCCGCCCGGGTTATGATTTCTTTGCCTAGGAAACGGGCGGCTATATTGGAACTGGTACCGCCGGAAACAACTTTTTTCCCTTCGGAGTGCATGAATTCATGCATAATCCGGTCGTCATCGGCTTTGTTCTTTGGAGGACCGGTAAATATATTTACAATTCTGCGCTCGATCACTCTGGCGACGGCAACGGTTGTATCATCGCCGGGCTTTTCTTCATAAAGTTCATCGCAGGCCTGGCTCAGAAGGACTGCCAGCCGGGAAGCTGACAGGGTCTTCTTCGTACACTTCAGCGTATATTCTGCCATAGCCTCCCAGGTCCAGCCCTGCATATTCAGAATCGAACCGGCGCCTGCATAAATCACACCGTCGCTCATCAGTACAAAACAGTCGTTTTTCTTCACCTGAAACCGGTACTCATGAATCTTCTTTCCTTCAATTTCCCGCACCTCGAAGGGATAATTTACAATCTTTCCGTCCCGGATAAAGACGCAGGACGGATTGTCAAATTCCGCCAGATATGCCTGTCCGCTGTGGAAGATCTGCAGAATGGAAAATGTGGCATAGGCGGCCTTCCGCACTTTGCATACCGGAAGTGTTCTGGCAATGGTTTCCACACAGGATTCTATGGCGGCTCCTTCCCGGAGCATGGTGCCCAGTATTTTTGACGTCAGAGTGGCCAGTATATTGGCTTTTACCCCGCTGCCCATACCGTCGGCCAGAATCACAATATCTGAATCACCGGTTTTGAGAATCTCCACTTTGTCTCCGCACAGTTCCTCCTGATACTTATTCAGACTTCTCCAGGCCACATCTATACTTACACTCATAGGCCTAATCCTCCTCGTTCAGGATAGAATCCCGCAGCTTTGTCAGAGTCACTTTGGTCTCCGCCGTGGTCTCTCCCAGCAGTCCCGCGATCTCCTGGGCCACCATCATCTGTTTCTCAATAACTTTCCGGGCCATCTCAACGGTCTCGACCTTCAGGTTATAATGCTGTTCCCTGATTTTTTCCTCCCGGGTTACATCCCGGAACATGACAAGAACAGCATCCAGATTTTCAATATATACAATACTCTCTTCTGCCGTTATTCTGCCCTTTTCCAGCTTTACTTTTTTATTCAGAACAGACTCCCTGGTAAGAAGCGTCTCTTCAATATCTCCCGTTTCTATAAACTCAAATATATACCGCTGCACAGCTTCGTCATGGCCTACGCCGAGAAGCTCCTGACCTTTCCGGTTGCAGTCCAGAATCTTCATATCATTTCCCACAACAAAGATCATATTCGGCGTAGCATCCAGAACAACGTTGGACATGGACTCTGCTTTTGTCAGGGCATAAGGCATACACATGGACAGTTCCGCCTTTCCCTGGAAAACAGCCGCGGCCTTTTCCCGGCAGGTGGAATACCCGCAGGCGCCGCAGTTCAGTTCGTCGGCAGGAGAATATTTGCCTGTGGACCGGAGAATGCGGGTAATCTGCTCCTCCGACGGCATGGGATCGGAAAGACTCCGGCCGCCGAACTTCTTTGTCATTTCCTCCGGGCTCATATCCGGCAGATCCCGTGCAGCCTTATAGGATACGGCGTTTTCAATTTTCACTTTTGTTTTTACATAAGATGTATTCCAATGGGCAGAAGCAGGACCTTTCGCGCAGCCGCCTTCACAGACATTTGCCTCGATAAAGCAGTGATCCAGCTCTCCCTTCCGGAGACACTCCAGCATCTCCATACAGTTCTCCAGACCGTCTACATATACCTTATGGTATCCGTCCGCCTCTTCTTCCGTTATAACCGACTGAATCACGCCGCCGCTGACCGGATAGAGCCGGTTGATCTTTGGATCCGGATTGCCCATAGGCTTATCTGTACAGGCATGAATGTCAATTCCCGCCTCGTTCAGCCAGACTGCCAGCTCCTCAAAAGTAAGGATTCCGTCAATTGCCCCGGTCACCCGCTCGTCTCCGGCCGCCTCCTGCTTTTTGGCAATACAGGGACCCAGAAATACCACTTTTACATCCGGTCCGTATATTTTTTTGATATAGCGTCCATGGGCCACCATGGGAGAAACTACGGGAGCCATCATTTCTGCACAGTCCGGGTAATATTTTTCGATCAGATCATTTACGCTGGGACAGCATGTAGTAATAATATTTGGCATTTTCGCCTCGCGGACCAGTTTCTTATACTCATTGGTTACCAGAGCGGCGCCCTCGGCCGTCTCTCTTACTTCCGCAAATCCAAGCCGTTCCAGAGCATCCGCCACCTGTCCCGGTGTGTCAAACTCGAGCACGCCTGCATAGGACGGCGCTATGGAAATTACGGTACGGCAGCCCTGCCGCAGATATCCTTTTACCCGCTCCAGATCACTTGCAAATGTCTTGGCATTCTGGGGACAGACTTCCAGGCAGCGGCCGCAGTTGATGCAGTGGTCAACCATGATCCGGGCCTGTTCGTCTCTGACGGTGATCGCCTTCACCGCGCAGTGACGGACACATTTGTAGCAGTGACGGCATTTTGCATCCTTAAAATCAATGACTTTCATTCCGGCAAATCCTCCTTATATTCCGGCAAAGCCGGACAGACCGGTATAATCGGTCCTGACTGCATGTAACACAGTTATTGTACCACAGTCTTCCGGCTTTCGTGAACCGGTCAGGAAGGTTTAAAATCAATAAAATGCTTTTGTATACCGGAATCTCAGTTTTCTGAACCCTCTCTGTTTTTCCCGGAGAAATTCTGCCGTTCGGCAGTATACTGCCCTTACAAATTCTGTTTCTTTCTCCAAAGGTTCTGTCTGTCCGTAGGCTGCCCGTCTGACAATTTCCGTCATCTGCTTCAGTTTCTTTATCCGCTTCTTTCTTCTGCAATGCAGGAAAAACAGTACAGCCAGAAAACATACGGCCAGAACCGTGAAAGCAGCCCGGATGAGAGCAGGACTGCTGAAAAAACGGATGACCTCCTGCTGTGTAAACGCGGAAGGCTCCACAGCATACCCGGAGGCATAACGGGCAGGGATACCGTAAAGCCGGTACATCAGAGTTGCCGCAGAGGCAAAATGTACGCAGTATCCCTCATGGTTTTCAAACAGAAAATACTCCACAATATCCTGATTCACCGGCGCTCTTCCCGGAGTCAGCGTATAGGAGGCATGGGACTGCAGCACATCCAGTATAAATGCCGTCACCTCGTTAAGAGAATCCTGCGGATGATCCATGCACAGCTCTGTCAGCCCGGGCAGAATATCTTCCGGGACCTGGGTATAGAAATCAGGGATCTCAAGCATATATGCGTCCTGAATTTCATGATACCATTCACCGGTTTTCTCAAAAGCCGGCAGCATGTTTCCCCATACCGCTCCGCTGTATTCCGTTCTGTTCTGTCCGGATCGGTCTCATTCCAGGACGTCATTTCATTCATTGAGAAATAGAGGCTGTAATACATACCGCTGATCCAGGATTCCCAGGAATCCCATTGCAGTGTCTGCGCCATCGCCTCAAAAACAGCCTGGTCGTCTGCCGGCTCCCAGTCTCCGCCTGTGTATTCGCCTCCCGAAAATCCCTTTAAATAAAGGGTTTCCGTGGGCTGCTCCAGAACTGTTACTTCAAGCTGAGTATCCCCGGTCCTGTAATTATTGCCGCTGCTGACATGCCCATCCGCAACAGACTGCTGATCTCTGCCGGTAATCCTCTGGAAACTGCGGGAGAGAAAGCCTTCTCCGCCGGAAACCGCATCTGAAAGCTCTGTACCCCAGACGGATGTAACAAAAACAGAAATGCAGATCAATCCGGACAGAACCGCTCCCATAAAAGCCGTACATCTGGCAGGGAGCGACATTCTGCTTCTGTTCCCGTCCGCCGCAGATAAATCCTGATTTTTTTCTCTGCCCGCCGTATGAATTGTCCAGAACAGAATCTGAAATATAAGACACAGAAGTACAGAACCGACACTGACATGAATCCCAAAAAGGGGCGCCCCCGCCATCATCACCGTGGTTACAATATAAGGCAGCCAGTGCTTCTCCCAGATGATTTCAAGCGCGAAGAAAACTCCTGAAAGAATAAGCATTATAAGCAGGACAGGGAAAGTCACATTCTGTTCTCCATGTTCTGTACCCGTCAGACTTCCTGCCAGAGCAAGAGTCTGCTCTGCAAAAAGATCCCACTGCAGGGCCGCGGAAATTCCAAAAACAAGAAACATGCCGGCGGTTCCCGGCCAGAACCATTTCCTGCGGATATGAAACAGCACATACATTCCTGTACAGAACAGCGTAATAACCGGAAAAACCAGGCCTGCCGAAAAAGAAATGGAAGAAGCAGAACGGATAACCAGAAGAATCCCGTAAATTCCCGTCAGCAGAAAAAAGAATTTCTGAATGATCAATGTCTGTCTTTTTCTGTTTATCCTTTGTTGTTTGCTGCCGCGCTGTTTTTCCATGTACTGACTCCCGCCTGTTATCATAAAATGAATATTCTTATACAATAGACTCTGTTTTACTCTTAATATTTATTGTAACAGCTTTTCTGCAATTTCAGAATATTCTATTTGCTTTTCTGTATATACTCCCGGGTTTGTACTTTAGGGCAGGCCGGTAAAGGGTATGTGTAAAGAGCCCGGATCAGAAAGCGGCCGGCAGGACTACCGGATTGCTCTCCCCAGTTCATAAGCTTCCTGAAGTTCCGGTTTGCCCGCGATATCTCCCACATCACCGTTACCTCCGGCAAGGACATGGCCGAGATTCTTCCATCTTAGGTGCTCCATCAGGTGGTCATAATAAAGGAGGACATCATCAAATCCGTTTCCTTCTGCAGCCATCAGAAGCGCGGAAGACCTGCCGTGTCCTCTGAGGAGATTGCCGTCGCCTTCCTCCAGCGCAAACAGACGGTCGATCGCTGTCCGGATCTGACCGCTCATATTCCAGTAATAGAGCGGTGTGGCAAGAACTACCACATCGGACTCTTTTACCGCCGGATAGATCTGATCCATGTCATCCTTCTGAACACAGGGACATTCCCTGCTACTGTGTCCGCGGAAGCATCCCCTGCATCCGTGAATATCCATACCGCTTAAGAAAAATTCCGTCACTGTATTACCCGCACTTTCCGCTCCTTCTGTAAAAGATTTAACGAGCGCTGATGTATTTCCCTTTTTTCTGGGACTTCCGTTTAATATTACAATTTTTTTACTCATAACATATCTCTCCTTTACTACTGCTTTTCTTCATATTTTCTGCAGCAGAATTGACTTTCTCTGCTGCTGATATTACAATCATAGCAAGAATATGCCCTAAAACAAGTACGCACATAAAAGTGCGATACTTACAGTCGGGTTCAATACTTACCTAAAGGAGAGTGTAAAATGGGTAAAAGATGCATTTCCAATGAAAATTTAAGCACTACCGGATTCAGTTATACGTTATCTCTGATCAACGGGAAATATAAAATGACGATCCTCTACACACTGATGGAATTCGGTGTGGTGAGGTTTAATGAAATGAAAAAATACATCGGGCAGATTTCCTATAAAACGCTGAGCTCCACACTGAAGGAACTGGAAGCAGACCAGCTTGTCCACAGAGAGGAATATCCTCAGATCCCGCCAAAAGTAGAGTACAGTCTGACAGAAAGAGGCAAATCGCTGATCCCGATCCTGGACGGAATGTGCGAATGGGGCGATAAAAACCGGCTTTGATAAGCCGGTTTTGCCTTAAATAGTATTCGACATCAGAAGCATCATATTGTATCCATAATATCCTTATATTTTTCCAGTACTTTCTCTTCCATCAATTTAAAAGCCGGAATATACTTTCCAAGAATCATATCCACAAGACGTTTTGCTGCTTCACCGTCATATATATGAGTCATGTCATTTCTTGATTTCAGCATATTAAGCCAGATATCCTCATCTATAAAGTCATAGACAGAATACGCAGCCTTCAATATTTCTCTGGGCGATCCTGTATTTGCCACACTTTTGCCTTCATAGCGCAAAAGCTCTTTTAACACTTTCCAGCTGAGTTCGAACTGGATAAAAAATTTATCAATAATTCCACTGATTACAAATTCGTTATTCAAATCCTCGTTTTCTGCCTTTTCCAATACATTTAAATTAGAAATAAAATTATCAAATTTTTTCATATAGAATTATTCCTTCCCGCTTTATTGATTCCAGAAATTCTCCCGGCTGTGTGTTTGCCAAATCAACAATGTCAAATTCAAGCAGCGTAGACGTCGAATCTTTTACTTCAATTATGAAATCGGTAATTCTTCCGCCCTCCACCGCAAGATCTATATCGCTGGCTCTGTGGAAATCCCCCCGTGCCCTTGAACCGAATAATATTACTTTCTGAATCCCATATACTTGGGCAAGCGCTTTTATCTCATCAATAACTACCGGCTTAATTCCGGTTTTCTCCAGATTCTGCATAACTAATCACCCATGAAAAGAATACCATTATCAAATATCTTTCGCAAGCTGTTATTCTTCAGATGCCAGATCATATGTCCCGTCCAGTTCAATCCGCATATCACACGAATCGCATCCGATCACTGTATGACCTTCCCTGTTTGATATCACCCCGACGTTCCCGCCGCAGAACGGACAGACTTTCCGTATCTCCTTTCCTGACTTTGCCTCCTGCATCCAATTGACAAATCCGGCGATATCCGTATTTTTATCATTGCAGTAAGATGTCCGGTCCCTGCCCAGCGGTTTCCGCAGCAGCCCGTCCTCGTCGAAGATAACCTTATCCTCTTCGTTAATGTCATTATCATAGAGAAGCTGATCCGGCATTCTGCAGGTGCTCTCCTCCCCGCCGGGTGACCGCAGAGTGACAAGAGCGGTTACCGGCTGGTCTTCTGCTCTTTCTTCACATCCGTAATCAAGATCTTCGTCTATTTTTAGTACAGTGTAAATCATTTCTCTTTTTCCTTTCATTCTGTAAAACATCATGTTTACTCTACTTATTGTAACACATCCCGGACACACCTTGACCCGCAAATATCAAAATGCTACAATGCATTTCGAACCGGATTTTGACGAAAACTGCCGCATATCTGTATGAAGAAAGAACTGAAAAAAATGTCATGAAAGGATTTTATCAATGAAAGCATTCGAAAGATTATTAAAATACGCAGCAATCAGAACTCCCAGCGACGAGGAAAGCGATACCGTTCCCTCTTCTGCCTGCCAGTTCGAGCTTGCCCACCATCTGTACCGGGAACTTTTTACTATGGGAATTACCGACGTGAAAGTGGACACTCAATGCTACCTGTACGCGCATATTCCCGCCACACCGGGTTATGAAGACCGGACGAAGCTGGGATTCATCGCTCATCTGGACACAGTATCCGACTTCTGCGACCGGCGGATCATCCCGGTGATTCATGAAGACTACAACGGCCGGGAACTCCCCCTTGGCACAAGCGGGCGCACCCTGTCGCCGGAGATGTTTCCGCATCTGAAAGACCTGAAAGGGCGCACCCTGATCACAAGCGACGGGACTACAATTCTTGGCGCGGATGACAAAGCGGGAATTGCCGAGATCATAACTATGGCAGAACGGATTCTGGATGAAGATATCCCCCACGGCCCCATTTCCATCGCCTTTACACCGGACGAGGAGATCGGCATGGGCGCCGCGCATTTCGATGTGGATGAATTCGGCGCCGACTTCGCCTACACACTGGACGGCGATACAGAAGGCGAGATCCAGTATGAGAACTTCAACGCCGCCAAAGCCGAATTTCAGATCAAGGGCGTGAATGTCCATCCGGGCTCTTCCAAAAATGTTATGGTAAATGCTTCTCTGGTGGCCATGGAGATCAACTCCATGCTGCCCGAAGGAGAGACGCCGCGGGACACCGACGGATACGAAGGATTCTATCATCTCATTGACATGAAAGGCGATGTGGGAAATGCAGTACTCCGGTATATCATCCGGGATCATGATGCAGCGAAATTTGAAGAGCGCAAAGAGACACTTCGGAATATAGAGAAAACGATCAATCAGAAATGGGGACGCGGCACTGCTGCCCTCACCATAACAGACCAGTACCGCAACATGGCTGAGATTATCACCGGCTGCATGCACCTGATTGAGAATGCGAAAAAAGCCTGCGAAAATGCAGGCGTTACACCGCTTGTTCTCCCCATCCGCGGCGGCACAGACGGCGCCCAGCTAAGCTTTAAGGGGCTTCCCTGTCCCAACCTGGGAACCGGCGGCCACGGATATCACGGTCCCTATGAGCACATCACCGCCGAGGGCATGGATGCGGCCTGTGAAGTCGCACTGGAACTTGTGAAAATATATGCGGAACAGACAGCGCACTGAACGGACGGTCCGATCTGACTGTTCTGTCTGCTCTTCAGATCTTTCATTTCAGTACAAAGTGGTTTCTGTTAAAGGAGAGTATCCCCTCATCCCGCATCCTGCACAGCTCTGCGGACATGGCGCTCCGGTCCACGGAGAGGAAGTCCGCGAGCTGCTGCCGGTTAAAGGGAATATCAAACACCGGACTTCCGGCTCTCTGGGACTGCTCCGAAAGATAGGACAGAAGCTTTTCTCTCGTCGTTCTTCTGGACATATGCTCCAGCTTCCGGGTGAGCATTTTGTTCTTTTGCGCAAGCACAGCCAGAAGATTGCGGATCAGCCGCCCGTGGAACTGACAGGCCAACGGACACATGGTAAGGATCCGCTTCACATCCAGAAAAAGCACTTTGCCCGGTTTTACGGCAACAGCATTATTCAGAATTTCATCGCTTCCGAGGCAGGCATACACTTCACCGAATATTTCTCCCTCTGAAATCTCACTGAGAATACTCAGATTCCCCCAGTAATCTTCTTTCTGGATATGGATACAGCCCTCCAGCAGCAACGCCACGCTGTCAATGCGCTCCCCCCTGCTGAAGACGTATTCTCCCTTATGATAACTCCGGGTGACTGCCGACAGACAGTCCAGCATAGATGCAAGTTCATCCTCACTGATTCCCTGAAACAGCTTTGAGTTTTTTAATAGTGATAAATATTTTTCCATAATTGCCTTTCTGTTGTATTTGCAACCGTCTTGTTTTAAACATCGTACTATACTCAGGATACATCGTCAAGCGATGCAATACAGAAATCAATTACAGTGCCGGTATATAAACAAAAACACGGCCGGCGCTGACAGGAGGTTACGAAAATGTCAGATAAAATGTTTTGTTTTCAGTGTGAACAGACTGCAGGATGTACCGGATGCACCGGAAATGCCGGCGTATGTGGAAAGAGCGCGGATGTGGCCGGACTGCAGGATGAACTTACAGGCGCCCTGATCGGCCTTGCCCGGGCAGTCAGCGGAAGTACACCTTCTCCGTCCACTCACCGGGCAATGATCGAAGGGCTTTTCACAACGATCACCAATGTAAACTTTAGCGAAGAGACGATCCGGCAGCAGATCGAAAATGTAACAAGAGAGAAAAACGCCCTCATCCCCGGATGCGGAGGGTGCGCCCGGCCATGCGGCAGGACAGAGGATTACGATATGGGACTGCTCTGGAATGCAGACGAGGATATCCGTTCTCTGAAATCCCTGATTCTGTTCGGTCTCAGGGGGATGGCGGCATATGCGTACCACGCAATGGTACTGGGTTATTCTGATGAAGAAGTCAACACTTTCTTCTATGAAGGGATGTTTGCCATCGGCGAAGATCTGAATATGGAGCAGCTTCTTCCCATTGTAATGAAAGTGGGCGAAATCAATCTGAAATGTATGGCGCTTCTGGATCAGGCAAACACAGAGACCTACGGGGATCCGGTTCCTGTCACTGTGCCGCTTACAGTGGAGAAAGGACCGTTTATCGTGATCAGCGGGCACGACCTGAAAGATCTGCAGCTTCTTCTGGAACAGACAGAAGGGAAAGGAATCAATATCTATACCAACGGTGAGATGCTTCCGGCACACGCATATCCGAAACTGAAAGCTTACCCTCAGCTGAAAGGAAATTTCGGCACCGCATGGCACAATCAGCAGAAAGAGTTCGCGGACATTCCGGCTCCGGTCCTGTTTACGACCAATTGTCTGATGCCGCCGAAAGCAAGCTATGCAGACCGTGTATTTACAACAGAAGTTGTCTCTTATCCGGGAGTCATCCACATTGGAGAAGATAAAGACTTCACACCTGTCATCGAAAAAGCACTGGAGCTGGGCGGTTACCCGGAAGATCAGGAATTCACCGGAATCAACGGCGGAAAGACAGTCACCACAGGATTTGCGCGCAATACCGTATTATCCGCCGCGGGTACAATCGTCGACGCAGTAAAAGACGGAGCCTTAAAGCACATTTTCCTTGTAGGCGGATGCGACGGAGCGAGAAAAGGCCGCAGCTATTATACGGATTTTGTAAAGCAGACGCCTTCCGATACGGCAGTGCTCACTCTCGCCTGCGGGAAATACCGGTTCAATGATCTCGATCTGGGCTGCATCGGCGGACTTCCGCGGATCATGGACATGGGACAGTGCAACGATGCATACAGCGCGATCCGGGCTGCCCTTGCTCTGGCGGACGCATTTGACTGCGGCGTCAACGACCTGCCGCTGACCCTGGTGCTGTCCTGGTATGAGCAGAAAGCTGTCTGTATCCTGCTGACACTCCTGCATCTGGGCATCCGGAACATTTACCTCGGGCCTACGCTGCCGGCGTTCCTGTCACCCGGCGTACTGAATTTCCTTGTGAAAAATTACGGAATCCGCCCGACCACAACACCGGAGCAGGATCTGAAGGAGATACTCGGATAATATCACAGAGATCATCTGATACAGAAACCGGATCTTTACAGAAATATGGAATTTTAAAAGGGGCTTTGCGGCCCCTTTTCTTTCGTATCTATATTGTCAATATTGTTAACTCTTTTACTCTTCTTTCCACAACCGCTGTACGATTCCCGGGAAGTCGATTTCAAGCTGTCCGTCATAGATCCTTACCGGTACTTTATCACGGAACGTATACATCGAGATTTCCGGCGCATCCTCGCCCTCAAACCAATAGCATACGATCTTTTCCCGCTTCCGGTCCACGATCCAGTATTCCCGCACGCCGGCATTCATATACTTCTGCATCTTAATCCCGTAGTCCCTCTTCCGGCTGGAATCCGAGACGATCTCAATGCAGAAGTCCGGCGCCCCGTAGATTCCTTTCCGCGTGATCCTCTCCTCTTTGCAGATCAGAGCGATATCCGGCTGCACAATGGTTCTGTCGTCGCAGTCAATCTGCACATCCAGAGGCGACGGGAGCACACGACAGATGCCCTTCTTTGCACGGATAAACAGCTTGATCTCAAACAGCAGTTCTGTGATCAGCTCCTGATGTGTAAATGTAGGAGCTTCAAGAAAAATAAGCACTCCGTCGATCAGCTCCGCCCGGATATCTTCCGGCAGCTTCCTGTAATCGTCTACGGTGTATTCGCCCTGCCGCTTTGTAAGGTACGGGGCGGCAGCTTCTCTGACAGCATCCGGTAGATTCCGGTATGCCTCATCGCCGGCCTTCACCCATAAACTGTCTGTCCGGTCATAAGCTGTATCATAGATACTTCTGCCGGAATCAGGTTCCGGGTTTCCGATGCCGTCAGCCCCATATAAGACATCCTCAAGAGCACGAAGCGTATCATATCGCGGAGAACGCGTCTCCCCGCTTAAGATCTTATTGATCGTTCCCACCGGAACCCCGGACAGCCGGGAGAGCTGTTCTGTGGTAAGTCCCAGTTCTTTCTTGCGTTGGTTCAGATTCTCATAGAGCATAAGGCCGCCCCCTTTCTACTGTCTTATGCTCATAATATACCCGTTTTCGATAATTGTCAACCGTTTCATCCATTTACGGTTAATCACGACTTATTTAATTCCCCCATGCTCTACTTACTCCGCCTGTCTGTCCGCCAGCCAGCGTATTCCCGCCGCGGTCCGTTTTTCCGCATCTTTATAGTGGTTTCCGGGATTCAGCTGAAAAGCTGTGCTGATTCCATTCTCTCTGTAATATTTTTCAATCATTTCTGTATTCTCCTGAACGGTTTTCATATAGGGATTGCGCGTTCTGGCTTCTTTGCTTCCCAGTGAAAAGTATAAATAATCCGGCGTCTTTTTCATAGTATACGATGAAATATATTCTGTAATTCCCGGATACCACAGAGAACCCGACATACTGGCGGCTCTTGAAAAAATGTCAGTCCGATACAGCGAATACAGGGCAAAGAGTCCTGCAAGGGAATACCCTGCGATTCCCCGCCAGGACACCGTTCCCTTTATTTCCTTTTCCGCCTCCGGCACGATCCTTTCAATCAGGATTCTCAGGTAATCATCTGCCCCTCCTGTACATGGATCAGCATTTTTGAAAACCGGCGGAATCTCCCAGGGCGACATATCATGATTCCAGTCAAGACTGCTGACAGATACAAGCGTAAACGGCGGACAGCCATCGTCCCTGAGAAGGCACAGAACCTGCTTTCCTTCCCCCGCAAAGGTATTGAGATAGATCACCGGCCGGTCCGGTTCATCACACGGATAGACAGATATCTGTTTCTGTCCGATGGTAAACTGAGTCATACAGATCTTCCCCTCTTTCTGTCTGGCGAACTATGTGGTGCTGACCGGCATAACAACGGCACAGGATTACGGCCGCCGCATTATAGCAAGTATGCGGAGAGGCACGGCGCAGTCCTGCTGAAGCGCCTCCAGACGTTCCCGCCGCCGGGCAATGACCCAGATTTCATCCAGATTCTTTTCTTTTTCCGCGATCTGCAGGACAAACTCTTTTCCCAGACCGCTGGAAGCTCCTGTTACAACTGCGATTTTCATCAGGTATTCAGATCAGATTCCCCGCTTTTCCATACCCGGAGAATCCAAAGTCTCCTTTCATATAACGTAAGATCAGTCACAGAATAAAATCTTTGCTGCTGAACTCGTTAATTCTCATTATATGATTCGCTTCCTGAAATTACAATATAACCCTGTCATCCTTTTCTTCCTGTATGCCCCGCTTTTTCAGGAACATTCTGGCAATGCAGGGATTTCCGTAATCCAGTATTTCACTGTAGCCGAGATCAAGCTGATCGATCGCGCTCAGCTCTGCTTCTGTCAGACTGAAATCCCAGATATCCTGATCCTCCCCCATATGCTCCGGAACACTGCTCCTCGTCACCACGCTCACGCCCCGGTCAATATTCCAGCGAAGTGCGGTCTGCGCTGCCGTTTTTCCGTATTTCATCCCGGTCTTTTCAAGGATTTTATTGGAAAAAATATTTTTCAGTCCTTCACACAGAGGCGCCCATGCCTGCGGCTGTACGCCCAGCTCTTTCATAATCCGCAGGGCGTCGTCCTGATGATAGAAAGGATGCAGCTCCACCTGATTGACCATGGGCGGCACTTCACTGTTCAGACACAGGTCGGTCAGCCGCTCCGGACTGAAGTTGCTCACACCAATGGCTCTGACCTTTCCATCTTTATAGAGTTTCTCAAGGGTGCGCCACGCGCCGTAATAGTCACTGTATGGCTGGTGAATGAGATACAGATCGATACAGTCAAGCTGCAGTCTCCTCAGAGATTCTTCAAACGCCTTTTCTGCCGCACTTTCACTGGCGCCGTCAATCCAGAGCTTTGTAATAACAAACAGATCTTCCCTGCGGGCTTTCCCTTCTTCCACAATCTTTTTCAGAGCATTTCCGACCGCCCTTTCGTTGCCGTAGGAAGCAGCTGTATCAAACATGCGGTATCCGCTCTCAAAAGCTTCCCGCACACAGCGTTCACACTCTTCCGGATCTTTCATCTGCAGTACACCGAATCCCAGAAGGGGCATACTGACTCCGTTTCTCAGTGTTAAGCTTTGTTTACTATTCTCTTTTCTTTCCTGCATCCTGACTTCCTCTTTCTTTTCTATTCCTCTTTCTTCACAGCAGTTTATCCGCAGACTTGTTTTCAGATCCTGATTCCTGTAAAATACAGTTATGTGCACTTTACGTACATTCTCATGCCTTACAAATGCAAATTCCGGGCATGAATAAACTCCGGGCACGATGAAAGGAATCTGCTTATGATTGAAATCCACTTGTTCGAACAGCTTGTAGCCTTCGCTTCCTGCGGCACTCTGTCTGCAGCGGCGGAACAGCTCCATATCTCCCAGCCGGCCCTGAGCCGCTCCATGCAGCGGCTGGAAGACGAGCTGGGCGTAAAACTCTTTGACCGGCAGAAGAGCCGGCTTACCCTCAATGAAAACGGGGCGCTTACAGTGCAGTACGCCCGGAGCCTGCTCATGCAGGAAGAATCCATGATCGAACAGATCCGGGACTATGACCGGAAAAAGTGCACCATCTCCGTGGGGTCCTGTACTCCTGTGCTGATCCCTGATTTTGTCTCTCTTCTCTCCAGCCTTTACGAAGGAATGACCATCTCCACGGAAGTAACCGGAGATCCTCACCTGGCTGAGCAGCTCAGAGAGAATAAATATCAGCTTGTAATTTTTCACGAAGAGCCCGATGCAGAGGACTTCTATTCCCTGCCCATTGAAAGCGAGCACCTCTACGTTTTACTGCCGCCGGTCCATCCGCTGGCTGACGCTGACGGACTGTACTTAAAGGATCTGGACGGACAGACCTTTCTTCTCTACTCCCAGATCGGATTCTGGGACGGACTGTGCCGCCGCAAGATGCCGTCCTCCCGTTTTCTCCTGCAGCAGGAAATGGACGTCCTGGGAGAACTTGTGGAGAACTCCGCATTTCCCGCATTTACCACAGATTACGTCATGAAACGCTCCCGGCAGGAAACTGACCGTGTAATCATCCCGATTCTGGATGAAGAAGCAAATGTCACGTATTACTGCGCCTGCCTGAAATCTGAAAAAGCGAGATTTATGCCCGTGTTCCGTCATTTCCGCTGACTGTTTGCCTGAATCAGCTCCGCTGTCCTGTGTCCAGAAAAAAAGCCGGAGGAAGACTTTTCCATTGCCATCCCCCGGCGTCATTTCAGTGGTCATTCAGCATATAATCTGCCGGAATGCTATTCCTTCTGCTTACTCATGGATCTTCATGCTGTGCAGCATTTTTGCAAATGCCGGGTCATCATGATTTACGATCTCGCTGTGTCCCAGATCCAGTTTCGCGATTTCCGCCATATCATCCGCGTCAAGTTCAAAATCCCAGATGTCCATGTTCTGCTCCATGCGGTCTTTGTGTACGGACTTCGGAATCACAACCACGCCTCTCTGAACATTCCATCTCAGAGCCACCTGAGCGGCGCTCTTTCCGTATTTCTCTCCGATCTTTGTCAGTACCGGATGGGTAAAGATACCGTGATTGCCCTCTGCGAACGGTCCCCATGCCTCCGGAACCACTCCGTACTCTTTCATAAACGCAAGCGCATTCTCCTGCTGGAAGAACGGATGCAGTTCAACCTGGTTTACTGCCGGTTTTACTTCCACAGACTCGCAGAAGTCTGCCAGACGTGCCGGGTAGAAGTTGCAGACGCCGATGGCGCGGAGCTTTCCTTCTTTATAAGCCTCTTCCATCGCGCGGTATGCTCCGATGTAATCTCCCATGGGCTGATGGATCAGATACAGATCCAGATAGTCCAGTCCAAGATTATCAAGAGATGTCTGAATTGCTTTCTTCGCTCCTTCATAGTCTGCGTCCTGTACCCAGAGTTTTGTAGTAATAAACAGCTCTTCACGGGGAACACCGCATTTCCTGATGGCCTCTCCTACTGCTTTTTCATTCATATATGCTGCTGCCGTATCGATCAGACGGTATCCGCTTTCGATGGCGTCCAGAACCGCCTGCTCGCACTGTGCCGGATCCGGCACCTGGAATACTCCGAATCCTTCCAGGGGCATTTTTATTCCGTTATTTAATGTTACATATTCCATGTTCATTTCCTCCTACACACACATTGATTTTCTTCCTTTTTGCCTAGATATACATTAAGACCGCGCACATTGCATAAGTGACGTCGGAAAGTGAGAAAAACCGGGTCAGCACGTCCGCTCCCAGTTCGATTACGACCAGGCCGATTACCATCAGCACTGCCGTAAAGATCATGCCGTAACGGATGCCCTCTTTTATTCGTTTCTTATTTCTCATTCCGAAGTTGAAAGAGACGATCGGCGTAATCGCATCCCGGACGCCAACAGCGGCAAATATAATCATCTGCTGAATCTTGCAGTACAGTCCATAGACGGTAACAGCGTTTCAAATATAATTGCTCCCATAAAAATCGCATTTCCCGCGGCCTGACTGGCCTTTCTTTCATCTCCCTCATTGTTATTCACCCTCCTGTTATAAATAATTACATAAAAAAACGTGCAGCATCTGAACTGGTTTTACGCAGTTAAATGCTACACATTGTTTTTATTATATTGGATAATTTTTTGTTTTTCAAAGGGAAATTTCAAAAACTTTTACAACGCGGCAGACACCCCGGATCCGCCTGTCTCCGGCGCTTTATCCTTTATACGGTTTCAAAAGGCAGCGTCTCCACCCGCGTGCACACCTGTCTTAACAGGGCGTCATCGTGACTGACGATAAGCATTCCCAGATCTCTTCTCCGGGCTTCTTCCAGAAGGAAATTCCAGATCTGTGCCTGGGTTACAAGATCCAGCATGGCCGAGATCTCGTCACATAAAAGGAACTTCACCTCCGGCCGGAGCGCACGCGCCAGGCAGAACCTCTGAAGCTCCCCTCCGGAGAGTTCTGACGGATACCGGTCGAGCCACTCTTCTTCTATGTGCAGATGATCCAGCAGCCGCTGTTCCACATGCCCTGCCTCATCCAGCGTAGTCTTAAGCCTGAGAAGCGGATCCACTACAGTCTCCGGATGCTGCCAGACCATCTGAACGGGACAGATCCCTCTGTAGTCTTTCAGTAATTTTCCGTCCAGCAGAACCTGTCCTTTTACAGGGCGTTCATATCCGGCCAGCAGCCTGCACAGCGTAGTTTTTCCTCTGCCGCTGGGAGCCTTCAGGCCGACACGCTCACCGGAGGAGACCGACAGACTGATATCCTTCAGAACCGGGACGTCCTTTCTTCTGTAATAAAATGTAATATGATCTGCCTCCAGGATCATCCGTTTTCCTCCTCTCCGGGATACAGGCAGCGCACCTTGCCGCCCTTATAAGACTGCAGCGGAATGCCTTCACAGGAAAGGCACTCCGGCCGGCATTTCGCGCACTGGCCGGAAAAAAGGCATCCTGTCTCCGCCTGTCCCGGGTAGGGCTGCGCCCCTGGAGCAGGCACGAATCCATGTTCCGGCATGGCATTCCACAATGCTTTCGTAAAAGGATGCCGCAGGCCGGATGTGTCGGAGAAGTCCGCCGCGTCCGCCTCTTCTATAGTCTCTCCGGCATAAAAGACTGCCACCCGGTCGGCAATCGCCAGTGCCAGCTCCAGATCATGGGTAATAAACAGGATTCCTGCTCCTTCATCTGCCAGTTCCCGGAAATGTCCGAGAATCCGCTTTGCGGCCCGGGCATCCAGCCCCGGTGTCGGTTCATCTGCGATAATGAGACGGGGCTTCTCTGCCGAAGCAGAGGCGATCATGACCCTTCGGGCCATTCCGCCGGAAAGCTCAAAAGGATATCTGTTTTCTGTCTCCGGTTCCATTCCGTAACGTTCCAGCGCACGCCGGTACCGCTGTTTTGTTTCCCGGTCTTTTTTCCCTTTCCACAGCTGGGGGCCTACTTTCATAAGCGGATCCAGATAGGTTACCCCCTGAGGCACCAGCACGATCTCCCGTCCCCGGAGTTGTTCTGCCCGCTCAGAAGTCAGGAGATTCCCGTCATACCGGATCACGCCCTCCCGGCGGCTGTTATAGGGCAGAATATCCAGAATACTGTGAGCCAGAAGACTCTTCCCGGAACCGCTGGCGCCTGCCACCGCCACAATCTGTCCCGGATAAATTTCCAGACACAGATCCCGGATAACAGGCAGACTGCGCTTATGCATGCCCGGACTGACACGGACCTTGCCCGTTCCGCGTTCGTATTGTATAAATTCTATGGACAGATGTTCAATCTGCAGAATTGGTTCCAAATGTATCCCCTCCTATTCGTGTACACTGGCGGGGTCAAGCAGACGCCTGATGGACTCCCCGGACATGGAAAATAGAATAACAGTCATTACGAGCGCAGCTCCCGGGAAAAGCGCCAGCCACCATTTTCCTGTTGTCAGATAACTCATACTTTCCGAAAGAATTACCCCTATAGCCGGCTGTTCGGACGACAGGCCGAACCCCAGAAACGTTACACTCGCCTCATGCAGAATCGCATGGGGAAACAGCAGGATTGTTCCCGCAAGAAACTGCGGAAAAAGATGGGGGAACATATGCTTCCGTACAATCTGCATTCTGGAGACGCCCAGCTTTTCCGCTGTCAGAATATAAGGCGCCCGGCGCAGCTGGAGGATTTCTCCTCTTATAACACGGGCCAGAGAGGGCCAGTGGCTTAAGGCAATCCCCGCAGTCACACCGGCAAATCCCCGCCCGCAGGCAATAGAAATCAGCATAACCAGAAGGATATGAGGAATTCCCATAACCAGATCAATACACCAGGAAATCACCGCGTCTGCTCTCTTTCCCAACGTGGCTGCGGCGGTTCCAAGAATCAAAGCCGCCGCGGCGCTTACTCCTGCGGTCAGCACTCCGATCCGGATACTCAGCGACAGGCCCGCAAGGGTTCTGGCCAGCATGTCCCGCCCCATCCAGTCCGTGCCGAACAGCCAGGATGCAGATGGAGGAAGATTTTTTCTGGTAAAATCTGTTTCTACTGCCTCCCCTTCCAGCAGAATTCCGGCCACAGTTACCGCTGCCAGAATCAATACAGCTGCTGTCAGAAACAGGGCGGAAGATTTTCTCCTGTTTTTCTCTCTCATCTTTTTGCCGCCCCCTTCCGTATTCTGGGATCCACTGCGCCGTAGAGCAGATCCGCGATAAGATTTCCTCCGAACACAATGGCAGATGTAATTACTGTAATTCCAAGCAGGAGCGGCAGATCGCTTCCCAGGCCCGCTGTAACAGCCGCCTGCCCCAGACCGGGATATGAGAACACCTGCTCTACCAGTACAGACCCTCCGATAATCTCACTGACAGACGCAAACTGAAGGGTAATGGCAGGAAGAACTACATTTCTGAGTCCGTGGCGCATAACGATGGACAGGCCGGATTCTCCCCGGGCACGTGCGAAAAGTACATAGTCAGATTCCAGGACATCCACCATCTTCTCTCTGGTATGTAAAGCAATATTGGCAACTCCGGTAATACTAACCGTCAGAACCGGCAGAATAGCATGGCGCACTCTGTCGAGGAAGGTCACCGCATCTGCCGTCATTCCCACAGGAACGGCCAGCCCCACAGGCAGCCATCCCAGCCAGACGGAAAAGACCAGGAGAAGCAGGATTGCCAGCCAGAAAGCCGGGGTTCCCGAGATCAGCAGACAATACCCCCGGATCAGCCTGTCCGCCCATCTTCCCCGGAAGGCTCCGGAAATCACTCCCAGCGTTACTCCCAGGACTCCGGAAATCACCCAGGCAAAAAGCATAAGCCAGACAGAACCGGCCAGTCTCTCCCCGATCACTTCAATCACAGGCTGACGGTAGAGAAGGGATGTCCCGAAATCACCGTGCAGGACGTCTCCCAGCCATCCCAGATACCGTTCCGCCGCAGGAGTATCCGCGCCCCAGTATGCTTCCAGTTTTTCCACCTGTTCCGGGCTCATGGAGCCAAGAGCCGTCTGCCCCACATTTGTCTGCAGGGGATCCAGCGGCGACGCGCACATCAGCAGAAATGTAGCAAGGCTCACGCCCAGAAGCAGCAGTCCCATCCGAAGCAGCTTTTTTGCCGCAAAAGCAAGACGGTGTTTCAACGCATATCATTCCTTTCCTGATTTTTATGACCAGCTCCACTGATCTACATTATTCACAACAGACCATCCGTGCCCGTGGGGATGAATCTTCTGCTCCGCCACCTGCAGACCGTCTCTCACCCAGTAAAGATGATCGATATTCACCAGCCACACCCAGGGGATGTCCCCTTCCTGCGTCACGCCGGTCGTGCCGTCCCACTGGGCTTTCTGCCACAGTCCGTAGGACTCTTCCAGATCGCTGCACGCAAGCGCCTGATCCATATATTCGTCCACCGACGGATTGGAGTAGGGCGAGTACCGGGCTGAATCTGTTCCTTCAATCGTGTGATAAATATTGTACAGTTCCATTGGCGTATGGGCTCCCCAGCCCCAGATCAGCGGTTCGGACAAAGCCCGGTCATAAGCCGTATCCCAGCCCACGCCCTCAATTGTGCATGAAATTCCAAGCTCGCCAAGCTGATTGGCAAAATCCGCGGCCAGCGCCTGGCGCACAGAATCTCCGGAAGCGTAAAGCAGATTCAGTTCCGCCTTCACACCGTCCTTTTCCCGGACTCCGTCATCGTTCATGATCCAGCCGGCCTCATCCAGCAGCGCCGCGGCGCCTTCCGGATCATATTCCACTTCAGAGGCTTCATTATACCAGGGAAGACCGTCGCAGATACTGTATGCCGGAGTTCCGTATCCGTTCAGAACATTATCAATCATCTCCTGCCTGTCAATTCCGATATTGATGGCGCGGCGGACAAGTACATCGGAAGTCAGATCATTTCCCGCTGTCCTTCCTTCCTCATCCGTTGTCTCTTCTGCAGCCGGCAGGTTAAAGCCGCGGTTATCCACGCTGGCGTAGGGCACCAGGCTGTAGCCGTCTATGCTCTGATCGGAATAAGTGGCAGATGTGTAAACGAGATCTGCTTCCCCTGCCTGTGCCGCCAGAAAAGCCGCGTCTTCTTCCATAAAGAGAATTGTAACCTGTTTCATCTTCGGCTCCTCGCCGTAATAGTCCGGATTGGCTTCCAGAATCACCTGCTGCCCTCTGTCCCACTGTTTCAGAATATACCGTCCCGAGCCAATAGGATTTGACCCGTAATCCGCACTGTTATACGCATGTTCCGGAACAATCCCCACAATCGCCATGGTATAGGGCCAGATGGAAAAAGGACGGGTCATATGGAAGAGCACGGTTGTATCACTGGCAGCTTCCGCGTAATCCAGCATGGTAAAATCATTGACAGAGCTGGACTCTTTCACCGTATTATAGGTGAACGCCACATCCTCTGCTGTCAGCGGCTCTCCGTCCGTAAACTTCACATCGTCCCGGATCTCCACCGTCCAGGTCAGGCCGTCTTCACTGGCGCTGTATGCGGTGGCCAGATCATACCCGATGGTCAGATCTGTATTTGTAACTGTAAGCGTACTCTGGATCAGCGGCTCATGGACATGTTCCCCTGCTCCCCAGCCGTAGGCCGGATCAAACCCTGCTTCCGGCTCGGAGGAAGGATCCATAACAACGACAACAGAGCCGCCTGCTTCTGTCTGCTGCCCCGCACGGTTACTCTGAGATGCGCGCCCCGCGTCATTCTGACATCCTGAAATCAGCAGAGCGGCCATAACTGCAGACAGAATAACGGAAAGTGTTCTTTTCATATTGTGTATTCCTCCTTGCTGCGTTTTACATAAATATCCTCCCGTACAGCAGTCTGCCGGATCAGGACATTGGTTCTTCTTTTTCCAGTGCGGACAGAATCATCTCTGTCATCTTCTGACAGGACGTCTGATGCTTCCGGGCCAGCTCTGCCACATCTTCATATTCCGGTTTCCGGTGGATGACGCCAAAGCCTTCCGCTTTTTTGATTCTGACCTCACCCCAGGGGGTCTGTACCCGCTCTGTACCGGGTATGAGAAAATATTTTCCGCACCGCCGCGCACGCAGCCCGTTGGTTGTCGTCTGAGCCAGAATATGACGGGCAAATACTTCCTCCTGATCCGGCGGACACAGAACGGTCAGTACGTGTCCCGGGCGTCCTTTCTTCATAGTACCGGGAACTGTGTATACATCCAGAGCCCCCAGTTCCAGCAGACGGGAACAGGCAAAAGACAGCGCTTCCGGTGTCATATCGTCAATATTGCATACCAGCTCTGTAATCTCTCCGTTTTTTTCTTCCTGCATATCTCCCAGGAAACAGCGGACGCAGTTTGCCTGTTCAAAAGTTTTCGTGCCGGTTCCGATACCTACACCATGAGATATCATGGCCGGCATGGGGCCGAAAGAATCCGCAAAGTGTACCAGCAGCGCGGCCCCCGTCGGAGTGCACAGCTCTCCCTGAATATTTCCGCCATAGACGGGAACGCCGGACAAAAGCGCTGCTGTGGCCGGGGCCGGAACCGGCATAATGCCGTGGGCGCACCGCACAGTGCCGCTTCCCACATGTACCGGTGATACCACGACCCGTTCCGGATGGAGCAGATACATGGCATAGCATACTCCGGTTACGTCGGCCACTGCGTCCAGCGCCCCCACCTCATGGAAATGAACGTCTCCCACCGGACATCCGTGCGCCTTTGCTTCCGCTTCGGCAATGGCATCATATACGGCCCGGGCATGACGTTTTACTTCCTCCGGGAGTTCCAGTCCGTCGATGAGCCGGGCAATGTGCCCCGGAGACGCATGATGATGACCGCCATGATGATGGTGCCCGTGAGGGGCCTGCCCGCATCCGGCGGCCGCCGGCTCTTTCTCTTCTTCTCCGTGTACGGTTACTTTCATATGGGTTCCCGCAATTCCGCAGGAAGATCCGGGCTGCGCTTCCAGCCGCACACCGGGCAGCCCCAGATGATTCATTACATTCAGAAATCCTTCTTTATCATCCAGCAGTTCATACAGAGCGGCCATCAGCATGTCTCCTGCCGCCCCCATATTGCACTCAATATATAAAGTTCTCATTTACTCTTCCTCCAGTCCTTCCATCTGATTAATCATACTTGCCTGGTATCCCGCGCCGAATCCATTATCAATATTTACCACGCTGCATCCGGAAGCACAGGAATTGAGCATGGACAGAAGAGCGGAAAGCCCTCCGAAGCTGGCGCCGTATCCCACACTGGTGGGAACGGCAATCACCGGGCAGTCCACAAGGCCGCCGATCACGGAAGCCAGGGCGCCTTCCATCCCGGCCACTGCGATCACGCATCTGGCGCTCATCAGTACATCCAGATTGGACAGCAGCCGGTGCAGCCCTGCCACCCCTACATCGTACAGTCTTGTAACCTTGTTTCCCAGGACTTCCGCCGTAAGCGCCGCTTCCTCCGCCGCGGCCATATCACTTGTTCCTCCGGTGGCCACCACAATATTTCCTCTCTGACTGTGCGCCTGGGGAAATGCAATGGCAAGCCGGGGAACAGGATAATATTCGAGGGGAATTTCGCCTGTAAGCAGATCTGCCGTCTCCTGGCTGATCCTGGTAATCAGGATATTGTGGCATCCTCTTTTTCCCATGGCTGAAACAATGCCTCTGATCTGCTCCGCTGTCTTTCCTCCGCCGTAGATCACTTCCGCCGCTCCCTGACGGATGCTGCGGTGATAATCGATCTTCGCGTAATCCAGATCTTCAAAAGGCTCTTCTTTCAGCTTCAGCAGCGCTTCTTCCGGAGACGCGCTCCCGTCTGCAACCTTTCGAAGAAGCTGAAGAATATCATGTTTGTTATCCATATCTTTTCCTCCCTGAATTTGCTTTTTCGTAATAATCCATATACTTTACCGGGAGGCACTGCGTGCCTCAAGATCCAGCATAACCGCGGAAAACAGCGGTTTCAGTGCTGCTGTAATCTCTTCCCGTCTCTCCAGAGCCTTCTGCATCTGCTCTGCCGTTATCTGAATGCGTGCCCCATCTCCCAGAAGCCTTACCCGGAAATCCTGAAATCCCATCTCAGAAAGCCGGCTTTCCGCCTGTTCCACCCGCTTCAGATCTTCCTGTGTAATTGCCGTGTCTGTGGGTACTCTGGTCGCAAGACAGGCATAGGCCGGTTTATCCCAGGTGAACAGCCCTGCCTCTTCTGACAGGCGCCGCACTTCTTCTTTTGTAATCCCGCACTCCCGCAGGGGCGAGCGGACTTCCAGCTCACGCAGAGCTTTCATCCCCGGCCGGTCCTCTGCCTGATCCGAAGCATTGGTTCCATCCAGAAGAATGGTATGTCCGTCTTTTTCTGCTGCCCGGCGCAGCAGGGTAAACAGAGTCCGCTTGCAGTAATAGCAGCGTTCCGGTCCATTGGCGGCAGCCTCAGAGCAGGACAGAATGTCTGCTTCTATCACCTTCATGGGCACAGAAAGTTCCTCTGCCAGCCGTCTGGCGTCCTCCAGTTCAAACGCAGGCTGAAAAACAGTTTTAATATAGTAGGCACAGACATTACATCCACTGTTCTTTGCCGCCCAGAGCAGAAATGCCGAATCCGTTCCCCCGGAAAATGCAACCGCGGCTGAGGGCGTCTGCTGAAAAAATTGCTCTAAAGTCATATTCTTCACTCCCTGATATCCTTTTCGGATATCTTTTTCTGTATTTTTTGCTTTCGGCTGCCTTTTTGCGTACAGCCCGATAAATATTTCCTGATCTGCCTTCTTTTTCACGGCGTACAGTATTCCTGCCGCAAAAAAAGAAGATACCTGCCTTCTGCTGAAAGCAGATACCTTCCTGGTATCTTTTTACATCCATATATTTCCATCCGGACACTTCCGGATTTTCCGGCTGTTTCACTTATACAGAATCTGCCGTTTCCTGCAGTACAACTTCTCTTATATTCCGCGGCTTCTGTCGGTCTGTCCGGCTTCCTGCCGGAATTTTTCTATCATATAAGAGTCTGAAGAACGGCCACTGCGTTCTGAACATTCTGCGCCATAGATATATCCTGGGTTCCCGCCACGATATTATCACACTGACTGACCGGTACCAGAATCCGCTTTGCCCGGCTCCGGCCTACAGCAAGCGCCATACGCGGTGTGATCTCTCCCAGCATGGAGTCCGCTATGACCATTCCCAGCGGTCCCATAATCACATCGGCCTGCCCGGATGCGACAACAACGGAATTTTCTCCAGTAGCCGCCCGGTCCGCTCCGGCCCGGAGCATTGCGTTTGTGGCCGCGCTGTTGGTTCCCACAGCCAGCACCTCAATTTCCGGATACTGTTCCTTGACAGCTGTTACAAGCTGACGCCCAAGGCCTCCGCCCTGTCCGTCAATTATAAGGATCTTCAAACAATCCCCTCCCGTCCCGTGCCAGCCCACTGCTTTGCTGGAAAATAATACTTATATAGAGTACAAAAAACTTTTTGATTTGTCAATATTCGATTCGGATCTGAGCACAGATGCCGTACCGCTTTTCCCTGTTATTCTGCGCCTGCGCCTGACGGCAGAGATCTCCGGATCTTCCGCCACAGGAAAATCGAGAGAACAACTGCGATATAATCCGTCACCGACTGTCCCAGAATCACTCCGTTCAGCCCGAACAGAGCACGCAGAACATACAGAAGAGGGATCAGAAGGATTCCCTGTCTCAGTACAGATAAAACAGTTGCCGGAAACGCATGTCCCACAGACTGCATACAGTTCATATTCACAAACAGAATACCGATTGCCGGGCCGGACAGCATATAAGCCACAAGCATTTCCACGCCGTAGGAAACCACACCTTCATCACTGATAAAGAGCCGGATAATCGGTTCCCGGAGGACAAAATACAGAACCGTCGCTATGACTCCCGCCACAAGACAGCATTTTTTCGTATACCGCTCCACGCCCTGGAACCGCGCCATATCTCCGGAGCCGTAATTATATCCCAGAAGGGGCTGAACCCCGTTTGCCAGTCCCATCTGCAGGAAAGTAATAAACATATTTGCCTTAAATACGATGCCGATGGCCGCTACCGGATCATTTCCATATACGACCAGAAGCTGATTGAGCACAATCGTGGACACACTCATAAGCGCGGAAAAGATAGCCGTAGGCAGCCCGGAAGAACAGGTCCGTTTCAGAATACCTTCCTTTACTGTAAAATGCTTCCAGTGTATGGAGAGCACTCTGCTCTTTTTCAGGAAATACCACAGATAATACGCACTTGCCAGAACATTGCCGATGGTGGTCGCAATGGCAGCGCCTGCCGTTCCCTGATCCAGCACGGAAATAAAAATGGGATCCAGCACGATATTCGCGATGGTTCCGATCATGCTTCCGATCATTGCTTCCCTGCTGGCGCCTTCTGCCCGGACAATAAAACTTGCGGCAGCGGACCAAATAATAAAGGGCGCGCCATAGGAAATATGGAACGTATATCCCCTTGCAAATTCACAGGTCTGTTCATTTGCGCCGAATAATGTCAGTATGGGGTTCATAAAAATAATCAGAACCGCCGCGAAAACAATTCCGATAATAAGAGACGCATACGTTACAAAAGAAGAAGTTTTCTTTGCCCGCAGCTCATTCTTCTCTCCCAGCGCCACAGACAGCACCGCACTGCCTCCCATACCAAGCATATTGGCAAACGCCATCATCAGTATGAAAATCGGATTGGTCAGACTGACCGCCGCCACCTGCAGAGAATCGCCGGTCTGCCCTACAAAAAATGTATCCGCCATATTGTATACGACGGTAACAAGGCTGCTGATTACACTGGGGATTGCCATTTTCGCCACAGCCTTCGATATTTTCATTTTCCCCATCAGTTCGTGTTCATCCATTTTCTTATTCCTCCTGCTGCAGATTTTCAAGCATCTTTGCCGTAATTTTCATGAAGATCTTCTGTTCCTCCGGGGTAATCCCCTTAAGCAGCAGCTCTTCTGTCTGTTCGATTTCACCGCGCAGAACGCTGCGGATCTTCTCTGCCTTATCAGTAAATACAATCTTTTTATATCTGCCGTCCTCTTCGTCCTGAATCCTTACAATCAGTTTTTCCTCCTCCAGATTTTTCAGCACCTCTGTTGCTGTGGAGGGCCGCAGGCCGAACTCCTTCTCTATATCCTTCTGGTACACATTGTGTTTCTCACTTTCAAGAAGAATATAATTCAATATGTTTCCTTTGGAGCCGGTAATCCCGATGGTCTCCTGGGCTTTTCCGGAACGCCTCCGCAGACGGTTGGATATCCGGTTGATCATTTTTCCTGCTTCCATTCTGTCTCCCTTCTGCAGTAATCATGCAAGTTTGTTATTCCATACAGATGCTCTCTTTTCCCTGCCCGGGGATGAAACACATCCGCAATATATTTCGGTTCCTAAGTATATTAGTGCAGTTCCATCTGTTTGTCAAGTCTGATTCCCGGCATAGTCTGTTTCTAAATGTGCCGCGCTGCTTGACATACTTTTATCCGAAATCTATAGTAATTACATAATAATTGTTTCCGTCTGTAAAACAGCGTACCATAACTGTTTTATCCATATTTATCCCCGCTGATTGTCAGTGTACCGGCGTGCGGGAACGTACAGTCAGGAAAGAAAAAGGAAAGGATACTGTATGAACAGCAGAAATAAAATTGACCGCATTAAAATCCGCGGCGCAAAAGTACACAATCTGAAAAATATAGACGTAGACGTTCCGCTGAACCGGATCGTCGGCATCGCCGGAGTGTCAGGCTCCGGCAAATCTTCTCTGGCCCTGGGCGTTTTGTACGCCGAGGGCTCCCGCCGTTATCTGGACGCGCTTTCCACCTACACAAGGCGGCGCATGACACAGGCCGCAAAAGCACAGGTTGACCAGGTACTGTATGTGCCTGCCGCCCTGGCCCTGCACCAGCGCCCCGGGGTGCCCGGCATCCGCAGCACCTTCGGCACCGGAACCGAACTTCTGAACATTCTCCGGCTCATGTTCTCCCGGCTTGCCAGCCACAGATGTCCGGACGGACATTATCTGAAGCCCACTCTGGCTGTAGCCGCAGGTCAGGAACTGATCTGTCCGGAATGCGGGAAACATTTCTTCGCTCCCTCGGCCGAAGAGCTGGCCTTTAACAGTCAGGGCGCCTGCCGCACCTGCGACGGAACCGGGATTGTCCGGGCGGTTGACCGGACCACGCTGGTGCCTGACGAATCCCTTTCCATCGACGAAGGAGCCGTTGCCCCCTGGAATTCCCTCATGTGGTCGCTGATGACAGACGTGTGCCGGGAAATGGGCGTGCGCACGGACATCCCCTTCCGTGAACTGACAGAGAAGGAAAAAGACATTGTCTACAACGGTCCGGCTGAGAAGAAGCACATCCTCTACCACTCCAAAAAGACCAATCAGGCCGGCGAACTTGATTTCACATATTACAACGCAGTATATACTGTAGAAAATGCTCTCTCAAAAGTAAAAGACGAGAAAGGCATGAAACGGGTGGAAAAATTCCTGAAAGAAGATACCTGCCCGGACTGCCGGGGAAGCCGCCTGTCTGAAGCCGCCAGAGCCCCCAGGCTGCAGGGAATCTCTCTTGACGCCGCCTGCCGCATGACACTCTCTGATCTTGTGAAATGGGTCGCGGACGTGCCCTCTTCTCTTCCGGAAGAAATGCGTCCCATGGCGGAAAGTATCTGTGAGTCTTTTCAGACCAGCGCAAAGAGACTTCTGGACCTGGGGCTGGGATACCTGACACTTGACCGTGCCTCTTCCACCCTTTCCACCGGAGAGCGGCAGCGAATGCAGCTGGCCCGGGCTGTGCGCAACCGCACCACCGGCGTCCTCTATGTGCTGGACGAGCCCTCCATCGGGCTTCACCCGTCCAACATTGTCGGTCTGACCGGAGTCATGGAAGATCTGATCGCCGACGGGAACTCTGTCGTATTAGTGGATCATGACACACAGGTTCTCTCTGTCTCAGACTGGATCATCGAAATGGGACCGGGCGCCGGCGCGGACGGCGGTCTTGTCATCGCGGAAGGAACGCCTGCCTCTCTGTCCGGAAATCCCGGTTCCATAATCGGACCCTTTCTCTCCGGAGCCGCCCAAACTCATCTGCGGGAACAGGCTTCCTTATCCGGGATGTTCAGCGACGGGAAAATCCGGCTCTCCACATCAGAGATCCATACGGTAAAGCCTCTGGAGGTGGAGATCCCGAAAGGAAAACTGACCGTAGTAACCGGAGTGTCCGGCTCCGGCAAGACAACGCTGATTCTGGAAAGCCTTATTCCCGGGCTGGAATCACTGATCCGGGGGAAAAAGCTTCCGGAACACGTTCGTTCCATAGAGGCAGAGGGCATTGAACATGTGAAGCTCATCGACGCAACCCCCATCGGGATCAACGTCCGTTCCACCGTTTCTACCTATGCTAATGTGCATGATGAACTGAGGAAAACCTTCGCCCGGACAGCGGACGCAAAAGAACGGAAATACAAAGCCGGGGACTTCTCCTACAACACCGGAAAGCTGCGCTGTCCGGTCTGCGACGGAACCGGGGAAATCAGCCTGGACGTCCAGTTTCTCCCCGACGTGGATATTCCCTGTCCGGAATGCCGCGGCTCAAGATACGCGAAAGACGCAGAAAAAATAAAATACACCAATAAAAAAGGAGAAAGCTATTCCCTGCCGGAACTGATGGACATGAACGTAAGCCGGGCCCTTCAGGCCTGCAAAGATCTGAAACTGGTGCGGCAGCGGCTGCAGGTGCTTGAAGATCTGGGCCTTGGATACCTGACCCTGGGCGAAGAAACTCCCAGTCTGTCCGGCGGCGAGTCCCAGCGCCTGAAGCTTGCCAGCGAGATGGGGAAAACCCAGTCCGATTCCGTCTTCGTCTTCGATGAGCCTACCATCGGACTTCATCCCCTGGACGTTCGTACACTGCTTGGCGTATTTCAGACACTGATCGATCACGGAGCCACCGTCATTGTAATCGAGCATGATCTGGACGTCATACGGAATGCGGATTATATCATTGACATGGGCCCGGGCGGCGGTAACGACGGCGGCCGGATCGTGGCAGTGGGAACGCCGGAGGAAATACGGGAAACAGCGGAGAGTGTTACGGGGAAATACATATAGACTATAAGAATCTGAACTGAAAAATTATTTTAAATATAAGATTTGAATTTAAAATAATCAGGATGGCAATATCTTTCAATACCGCCATCCTGATTATTTAGTTAAACAATGTTATCTAATAAATTCTATGCTAAAGAATCAATTTTCCGGCATACGAATCTCAAAATTTTTCTAAGATCCTGGATATTCACCACATCATCCTTTTCCACATCCGCTGCCAGTTTCTGGTCTGCCGTTAATGTTGCCTTTCCACACACGGAGCGAAGTACCATACGAAGATCTGCTATGTCTACAGATCCGCTTGCGTCTACGTCGCCCAGGGTGTATTCCGGTTCGACTTCGACAAAGATAAAACCGTTTCCCTCAGCGTAAGTTTGAGCTGCAGAACCGGCATAACCATAAATCGTAAAACCTGGGACTTTTATATCATAGACATTATCCAGATATCCCAGGGCATACTCTCCTATTTCCGTTACGCTCTCGGGAATATATATTTCTGTCATCAGGTCACATCTGTAAAATGCATATTCACCAATATTAGTTACTGTATCTGGAAGGCTGATTTCTTTAAGGCCATACTGGTATTCAAATGCATTTTCAGCAATTCCTTTGGTTCCTTCCTCAACTGTTATAACTGTCTCTTCTGGAATCTGACCTTTATATTTGTACAGTACCTTTCCTGCATATACGACACCATCTTCCTGACTGTCATACCATGCAGTATTTGGCCTTCCTGAAGAATCACTGTCAAATACATAGCTTCCTATAGATTCTACAGAATCAGGAATTGTAACATTCCGGAGATTCACACAATTTTTGAATGCCCAATACTCAATCTTGGTTACGCTGTTCGGTATTTCAATGGACTCCAAATTTTTATTATCCTGAAATACAGCCCGTCCGATAGATTTTAAATTATCGTTTAATGTTATCGTGATCAGGTCACAATCTCTAAATGCACTATCTTCAATATAAGTTACTTTACTTCCAAAATTTACTTCTTTTAGATCTGCACAATCATAAAATGCATATGTTTCAATACCTACAACTAAATCTGGAATGTCTATTTCACCCAGTGCTGAACCACTGAATGCGAACCTGCCTATGTAAGTAATATTTTCCGGTAATTCTATTTCTGTTAATTGCGTGCAATCAGAAAACGTTGCATCTGGTATACCTTCCAGTCCTTTGCCAAGTATAACCTCCTGTAATGAAGTACAGCCAGCAAAAACACTCTCCCCAAAATCTATAACATTATCAGGTATATGTACATAAGTCAGCCCTGTTCCTGAAAATGCTGCATGTCCAATTTTAGTTAAATTCAATCCTAAATTAATGTTATTCAGTTTGGAGCATAATTCAAACGCTTCAGTTTCAATTCTTTCAATGCTATTTGGAAGATTAATATTCTCCAGTTTTTCGCAGTTCCTGAAAGCCCAGTTCTCAATTACCTGAAGCTCACTCTCTTCAGATAATGTTACACTCTGCAAATTTGTACATGAATAAAATGCCCCCTGTTTAATTACAGAAACTGTTCCTGGTATTGTTATATTTTTAACAAAGTTATTTTCGCTGAATGCGCCGTATCCGATACTTGTAACTGTTTTTCCTTCAATTGTTTCTGGTATCGTAACAGTTTCTGATACTCCGGTATATTTAAAAATCTGCACGGTTCCATCTGCTAATGTCCAGTAACAATAGTCTTTATCCTGTTCCCCTTGAATTAGCTGCCATGTAAATTTTTCGTTTTTCGGATATATGTCAATATAATAAGGCTGACCTGCTTCCATATAGACATTAGCGCCAAATGTCGGTTTATCTGTACTATCATAAATGAGAGAAGCGGACATGTCTTCATTTACTTGTTCCCATCTGTTATCAAATATTTTACATTCCCCATAATCATCTGAATACAGCAAATAATAACCTGAACTGTCTGGAATATATACATACTCCTGACTATTTCCGCTATCTATAGTATATTCAGTATTTACTTCTGCACTAATTGGTTCGATTTTTTGAACATTCCAGCTCACATCACTTCCTATGTTCTCATAGTCAATAATCTCTATCTCATATTCCTCGCCTGCTTCAAGGCTAACCAAAAGGTCAAATCCTTCGTCATAACCAATTGTATTCCACTCATAATCTTTTGTTATATCAATTGCTGCTTCATTATCAGACAAAAATTGATAACGTCCTGTTTCTTCTGGGGTGAAAACATATTTGATGACAGCATCTGATGAAGTTACATATGTACCGCCGGACTGTATTTCAACGATTTCAGGTTCCGGTTCTATCTCCGTCACTTCATTTTTCTTAACAACAAAATAGTAGTCATCATTTCTTGGCATCAGATAGAATGTCTCTCCTGCGGCCATTTCCAATTGACTCCCCGAGATTTTATTCCACTCGCTGTCGTATACATCTACCCTTCCAAATAAATATTCTGCGTTTTCTTCAGAAGTAAACTTATAATAATTATTTTGCCCTTCGGATACATGATAAACCTGTCCCAATGCTACTTCTGTTTCTTCTGCTTTATCAATACTCCAACTAACATCCTGATCAGTTTTTACTTTTATATAATATGATTCGCCAGCTTTCATTATCTCTACAGGATCATATCCATAATTCCAGTAAGAATCATAGATTTCGGCATCAGAGCCAGAAACAGCATATGCACCGGTTTCTGATGGTATAAATTTATAAAAAACATTATCATCAGCTTTTGTATAAACTTCTTCTCCTGCTTCTACCATAATTTCTTTTATGGAATTTATGCTCCAGATAGCATCAGTTGCACTATCGATCACTATATAATATATTTCTCCTGCTGATAAGTCATAATATGTTTCTCCCGCCACTGTTTGATCATCCGTACTGTTCCAATAAACATCATAGATTTCTGCATTTGAACCAGATACATAATACCTTTGACTATCTGTCGGAATAAACTTATAATAATCAACATTACCAGCACTTGTATGAATTGTTTCGCCTTCCTGTATTGAAATTTCATTTGAAAGATTTATACTCCAATCAGCGCTATTGTAGAAATCCGGGATTATATAATAAACTTGTCCAGCTCTAAGCTCACTTCTGTTTTCTTGGTACATACCCATACCATACATGTCATCACCAATCATTGCATCTGTACCGGTTACAACATACATACCGTTCTCTTTTGGAACAAATTTATAATGTTCGATATAACCTGTATTTGTATGGATTACTTCTCCTTCCTGAACTTCTACCTCTTGAGAAATTCCAATACTCCAGTCAAATTCATCTCCATAGCCAGCATCAAATACTATATAATAAGTTTTTCCTGCAGTTAAATCAACAATGCGATTGCCTATGCTATTTCCAGAAGTATCATATACCTCCACATTATTATACGAAATCCCATATACTCCATCTGTCTGAGGAGTAAACTGATAGTATAACTCTTGCTCTCTTACTGTATGTATTGTTTCTCCTTCTAATACAGGTTCTGGATTCATTTCGCTTATTTGCCAGTCTACTTTCCCAATACTGTACAAATCAGAATAATACACATCAATATAACATCCATGCTCTTTATTTAATATTTTGTATGCACTAGATGACACCTTTAAATCTGAATCACCGTTTTGTAAATAAATACAAGAATCATATTTTTGGTATAAGTCAATATAGTATAAATTAGACTCTCCATAAATCAGTTGATAATGAGACTTCTCTCCTCCTTCGCTAATTACAGTCTGATACTGTCCAGCACTGACTTTCTGAGGCTGACCAAGCTTCCAGTTAACTGTCTCAGAGCTATCATTTCTAATATCAATATAATAAGTTGTATTTGCCTTTAATTCAAAAACTGCACTTCCGTATTCGTTTCCTTCACTTGTTCCACCATCTATATAGATATCATATCCGTTATTGATAATTTCATAGACAGAAAAATTTCCCGTCCCCAAAAGATCTATATAATACGCTCCACTTTCTTCTGGCTGAAACAGATATCTGACACTCTCTTCCGATTCCGGAATTTCAGTAACCATTCTCACCGGCTCGCCATCTTCTCCGAGAGTGACTTCCTCCATTTCTTCATCTGACAGATTATTTTGCACCGACTGTTGTGCAACAGCCACATTCTGTTCATTCTTTTCCTGCAAACCCTCTGTCTGTTTTTCTTCATTTTTATTTATCTTTTGATCTTCACCCTGTTCGTCCGCGATCGGAATTAATGTCTCGTCGGACAGATCGTTCCCTGCATCTTCATTGAAAGACACTTCCTGTCCGTCTTCTGCATCTGTATCGACCGTATCCTGATCTTCTGTACCATCCTGCTGCACTTCAGTCTCTTCGTTCTGCACAACAAGTTCAGAATCTTCTTCCTGCTGCACTGTACTGTCATTTCCCTCTGCATTTACCGAAACAGATGGAACTGTTGTCACTGGAATACACAATAGTCCAGCTAACAGGAATGCTGTTACACGTTTTTCAAATCTCGTCATCATGCTTTTTCCTCCTTTGAAGTCTTGGTATTATTCCAACCTTATTATCTGTTGGTATATTACACGCGGTAGCTTTATCAGGGAAGCCTGAACAGCACGTATCAGGCTTCCGCTTACAATTTCCTATAATTTATCTATCTTCCTGCAGACAAATCTCAGCAATTTTCTAAGATCCTGGATATTCACCGCATCATCCTTTTCCACATCTGCCGCCAGTTTCTGATCTGCCGTCAATGTTGCTTTACCACACACGGAACGGAGTACCATGCGGAGATCTGCTATGTCTACAGATCCGCTTGCATCTACGTCGCCCAGAGTGTATTCCGGTTCAACCTCGACAAAGGTAAATCCATTTTCATCAGCGTAAGTTTGGGCTGCGGAACCGGCAACTCCATAAATTGTAAAGCCAGGTACTTTTATATTTGATCTGACATCCAGATATCCCAGAGCATATTCGCCAATCTCTGTAACACTCTGCGGGATATGGATTTCTGTCATAGATTCACATCCGTAGATTGCATAATCACCAATATTTGTCAAAGTATCAGGAAGCTGAATTTCTGCAAGTCCTTCCTGGAACTCAAATGCATATACCGCAATTCCTTTTGTTCCATCTTCTACAGAAATTACAGATCCCTCAGGCATCTCGCCTTTATACTTGTAAAGTACTTTTCCTGCGTATACAACTCCATCATTCTGGCTGTCATACCATGCAGTATTTTCTCCGTTATTTTTTTCTGTACCAAACGCATATCCTCCGATGGTTTCTACAGAATCCGGGATTTCAATATCAAGAAGATTGCCACAATCCTGAAACGCCCGATATTCAATTTCAGTAACACTGTTCGGTATATCAATGGACTCCAGATTAGAGTTGCCGGAAAATGCATATTGTCCGATGGAGCTTATTTCACTGTTGATCGTAACATTCCTCAGATCACACCCGGAAAAGGCCCTGTCTGCTATATATGCAACACTGCTTCCTATATTGACTTCCTGCAGAAAATCACATCCGGAAAAGGCACCGTTCCCAATACTTGTGATTGTATCCGGGATTTCTACTTTACTTACTCCTGTACTTTCAAAAGCATAATCACCTATATATGTAATATTCTCCGGAAATTCTATCGCTGCCAGATTCTCACAGTTTGTAAATACGCCCGCTTCTATTCCTTCTAATCCTTTCCCAAGCGCAACAGTCTCCAGGGAGTTGCATCGTCCGAATGCATATTCCCCAAGAATTGAAAGATTATCCGGAAGAATTATTTCTGTAAGACTGCTGTCATAATAAAATGCCCGTGCTCCTATTTTTTGAACACTGTCCGGCAGATCGATGCTTTCAAGGGCAGTACATTCATAAAATGCCATAGGCTCAATTGACTGAAGAGCTGATCCTTCTTCCATTGTTACATTTTTAAGATTTGAACACTTTAAAAATGCACCATACTGCAGTCTGGTAACTTTATTCGGAATTGTTACATCTGTAAGATTGACGTTTTCTCTGAATGCTCCATAACCGATACTTTCAACATTTTGCCCCTCAATGGTTTCCGGTATATATAAAGAACTATCTTCCCCTGAATATCTGAGAATTTCCACGGTTCCGTCTGAAAGTGTACGATACCAATAATCTCCGCTTTGTTTTATTGGATTAATCTCCCATACTGCTTCGGCTTCACCAGGAATAATATCAATATAATAGTTTTTCCCGGCTTCCATATAAACACACGCACCGAAACCAGTGTCTTCCGTATAGATATATCCGTCCAAAGTTCCTTTAACAGAATCACTCGGATCTGTTTCTACCGGATTCCAGTTTTCATCATAAACTATACTACTGCCTAAATCTTTAGATTCGAGCATATAGTAACCTGTTGTGTCCGGCACAAATACATATTCCTTGATTGAACCGGCTTCAGTAGTATACTTCTCTTTCGCTATAATCTCTGACAGATCTCCTTTTTGCACACTCCAATGAACATCTGTCATCACGTCGTAATATGGGATAGAAATATCAATATCATACGTTTCTCCGGCATTAAGGGTTATCCAATAATTAAAGCCATAACTGCTGCTTGTTTCATGTCCATGAGTAATGTAAATAGTCGCATTTTCTTCCGACTCAAAATAATATCTCCCTGCTTCTTTCGGAATAAAAATATACTGACTTGATGATTCATCAGCAGTTGTATATACTGTATCCTCCTGGATTTCTATTGTCTCAATTGACTCTTCCTCTCCCTTTTCAATTATGAAGTAAAAGTCTCCATAATAACTGCTGGGAACAAGATAATATATCTCATCCTTAATCAGATTATCATCCCAAATTTGGTTCCAATCGCTGTCATACATATCCAAACGATAATCTATTGAATAATAACTACTTTCCGTCGGAATAAATTTAAAATAGATCCCCTGATCTGCATAGGCCCGATATGGAGTTCCTGCTGTTATCTCTGTTTCCTCCAGTTTGTTGATACTCCAATTGATATCGCTATAAGCATTAATTAATATATGATATGAGGTTCCAGCTTCAAGCTCATATAGATCATCATATATTCTATTCCATTCACTATCATAGAGTGTTATGTAGCTATTGGAAATGGAGTATCTTCCACTTTCTGTCGGAATGAATTTATAATAAACGCCTTTTCCCTCTTGTGTATTAATTATTTCTCCTTCCTGCACAACAATTTCTTCTGACAGATTTATGCTCCATTCAACGTCTTGGTTACTATCTATTAGTATGTAGTAAGTCTCACCTGCTAATAACTCCCATTTATTTTCAGAAAGACTATCCCAGTTAGCATCATAGAGCACAGCATAATAGCTTGAAATAGAATATCTTCCACTTTCTGTCGGAATAAATTTATAATAAACACTTTCTCCTCCCTCCGTATATATCATTTCATCTTCCTGTATAAGAATCTCTTCTCGCCTGATAACACTCCATTCAGTATTCCTATCACTGCTCATTACTATGTAATAAGTCTCACCTGCTGATAATGGCCATGTATCTCCAAAAATATATAATCTATCCCATTCAGAATTGTATATTTCTGCATTACCACCTGATACAGTATAATATCCATTTATCGCCGGAACAAATTTATAATAATTATAACTGCCGGCCTCTGTATATACCTTTTCATTTTCCTGTATCTCTATCTCCGTTGACTTATTTACAGACCAGGTATACTCCCCGCTCCAAAAATTGAGCAAAAAATAATATGTTTTTTCCGCTTCAAGTTCAACCATATCATTACCTATCCAGGACCAGGATTCATCGTATACTGATACGCTGTCACATACTATTTTATACTTTCCACTTGTCTGTGGGACAAATTTGTAAATAACCTCTTTATTCGTTTCTTCTGGTGATACATGAATTGTCTGCCCTTCTACAGCCGTCTGTACATCCACTTCAGTCACTCCCCAGCGGACATTGCCTGTAGCGTTCATATCATCGTAAAAGAAAACATCAATATAACATTCATTATTTTTGTTAACCTTTTCATAAGAAGAGAACGAAAACATTGATGAACTATCTTCAACATCTAATATGAAATATGCTCCTGTAGTTTCATCAATATCAAAATAATATATATCCGATTCTCCATAAATCAGATGATAATGTGCTCTTTCTCCAGGCTCACTGATAACGGCTTCATATTCTCCCGGAGTGATATCCTGCACACATCCCAGTTTCCAGTTGACAGTTCCTGCTGTTCCATAATAATCATAACTTATATCAATATAATATGTTGTCCCGGCTTTAAGCTCAAATACAGCGCTTCCGTATTCATATTCATAGCTGGAAGCACTGGCAATCCATTGCTCATAACCATCTTCAGTCATTTCATAAACAGAAAAATTTCCTGCTCCCAAAAGATCAATATAATATGCCCCGCTTTCCTGTGGCCGAAACAGATATCTTACAGCTGCTTCTGACTCTGCAATTTCGGTAGTCATTCTCACCGGCTCATCATTCTCTCCCAAGCTAACTTCTTCCGGTTCTTCACCTGACAGACTGTTTACAGCTGCTTTTTGAATTACAGCTTTTTTCTGTTCTTTTCCCTGAAGGTTCTCTGACGGAGTCCTTTGGGCAATGTTTTCATCTTGCTCTTCATTGTTCTGTCCATTCCCCTGTCCCTCTTCAATCGGAACAAACGCTCCATCAGCCAGGTCATTTCCTGCTTCTTCTCCGGACAGTTTTTTCTCCTGATTTTCAGGAACAAACTGCTGCCCTCCGGCATCTGTCTGAACATCCGCCGCATTGTTCTGTACGTCTGATTCAGCATTTCGCTGTTCATCCTGCTGTACTGTGTTTTCGGCTTCTTCTGCATTTACTGTCACAGGCGAAGAAGCTATAACCGGAACACACAATAATCCAGCCATCAAAAGCGCAAGAACACGTTTTTCAAATTTTGTTACCATATCCTTTCCTCCTGTTATTCGCATTCACTGCATATTCCCGGCATATTATTCCCTGCATAATATCCTCTGCTGATTTTCTGGCAGCCTGCTCCTCTAAGCAGACCGGTTTCCATACAGTACTCCATTTCATATACATTTTTCGTTCTCGGATAGACTGCGTCCTCTGACAGCTCCAGCGATGCCAGAATATCATGTACTGCCTGTACGGAACTGTCTGTCGTTCCGATTTCAGAATCGCTTTCATACCATACAGTGCAGACATATTCCGGCGTAAATCCCACAAACCAATGATCTCCGTATTCACTGGTTCCTGTTTTGCCACAGACCTCCGCGTCTTCGATCTGTGCCAGGGTTCCTGTTCCGCCAAGCACAACTTCCCTCAGCAGCCGGTTCATAATAAATGCCGTTTCCTCACCGACTACTCTCACCCCCTTTCCGTCCGGCGCATAATATTCACCCTCATTATTCACAATCTGCGTAACCGTATGAGGGGTATAATACATCCCGCCATTTGCAAATATCTGATAAGCCGCTGTCATCTGCTCTACGGTAACACCCGCATCAAGATATCCCAGCGCCACATTAGCTAATGCTCTGTCTTCCCCTTTTTCCCGAATAATTTCCTGCTCCTGTTGTACCGATATGTCAAAGGCATTTTCAAGAAAAAGACATGCTTTTTCAGCCCCGCAGTCTTTCAGTACTTTTACTGCAACTGCGTTGTTGGACTCAGCCACTGCTTTCTCCACCGTAATCATTTGATCTGTATACGGCTCAGTATTTACAGGCCACTCAACCATCTGGCCGCTGCTGTTTTCTACCATTGCATATGGACTGTCCCGGGACATAGAAGACCAGGTAATCAGTCCCTCTTCCAGGGCAGGTGTATAAACGCTTAGCGGTTTAATCGTAGATCCAGCATATGCCGGAATATTAACGTAATTGTAATTCTGTCCGTCTGCTGAAATGCTGTAACAGGCCGATATACAGCCCTCCGTATTACTGAGGGCCGCCGCTGAATTGCCATTTGTAACTTCCGGAGTCCGTGAATAGACGTCTATCATTCCATCCATAGCATTCTGGGAAAAACCTGTCCTGATTTCAAATCCATCTGAAACAATCTTCTGCATTGCAGAACTTCGGTCTGTCCCTTCCTGCTCCATTACAATATTTATTACTTCATTCCGTACAAGGTCAAAGTACGCCTCATATCCCGGCTCGCACTGATACTGCAGCTCATTGTTTTCTAAATATAATTCTGCAACCTTATTTCCTTCACAGTCATATACCGTCGCATTCCTGCCTCCACTCAGGAAAGTGCCTGATGTCACAATACCAACACACGCACATCCTGTAAGAAACAATCCGATCAGTCGTTTTCTGCTAATCAGTCTCTCCATCTGCAAGTGCCTCCATCTCTTCTATCAGTTCAAGATTTCCTCTTGAAAGCGTCACCTGCGGTCTGTCATTAATCCGCCATGCCAGGAAACTTGTTTTCTCCCTGAGTTCGTCCAGCATATCCGGGATCTCAGCTGCTTTCTTAGCGCAAATCTTTGCATCTTCCATATTTCCATTTTCAAGATATAGGTTTTCACAGTACGCCAGTATTTCCAGATAATCGATATATTCATCGTACTGATACGGCGCAAGCTCAATTGCTCTCTGCTTGTCCTCGATAAATCCACGGACATTTCCTTCTGAAAACGCAGTTCTGGCCCTGGCGCTGTAAGCCACGGAAATATACTCATTTCTGGAGATCAGATCATCGGCAATCTCTTTCATTTGTTCTGTTGTCTCCGCCTGTGTCAGAAGAACTGTCTCTGCCTGTGTGTTTCCTGAATATACTGCAAATGCTCTTGCATAACTGCCGGATGTATACAGCAAATCTGATAAGCCCGCAAACACAGCAAACGCCATGGAGCCTACACCTGCAATTCCCAGTACAGTTCCAGTCAAAGCAGGAACTTTATATGTTTTAACTCCTCTTATATCCAGAAACAGGATAATCACAAATCCCATTACAAGAAACTGAAAATCATAATCAAATAAACTATGAAGAATCAGCATCACAAGTACCAGTCTGTTTCTTGCATCTGTACGCTTTGTAAACACTGATCTGAGTACAGCCGCACTCATCAGCACCGCCGGTATCACTCCTACATCCAGAAACATCTGAAGCAGTTCATTGTGTACATTGACTACAGAATATACGCCCGTCTGTATGGACTGCTGAATATAATAATAACCATAATACCCCAGACCAAAAGGATGCTGCAGAATCAAAGGAAGCGCATCCCGTGCATAGAGAATCCTTCCCAGAAATGTACTTGCATTCAGAGATATGTCGGCAAAACGCTCAAGAACTCCTGTACTTCCCGCAACAATTGCCAGAACAATAACTATAGCAGCGCCTGCAGCAATTACAGACAGAACCGCTTTTCTCCCCGGCGCCCTGATAATCAGAAGCCAGATCAAAGCTGCCGCCGTAAGAACAAGCACAGTACGGCTTCCACTCATGACGATTCCGAATACTGCCGCCAACGCATAAACAATATCCAGCCAGTCCGGATGCCTGTAATTAATCCGCCAGAAAACAATAATCAGACAGACAAGCATAAAAAGCGCGTATGTATTCGGATATTGAAAAAATCCTGCCAATCTGCCTGCCACAGATACCCATTCTTCAAACACCGGGAACTGCATCATAAGAAACGAAAAAAGTGTCATCAGACTACCCAGCAGTGGGAGCATAGAAATCATTTTCTCCCGCTCATCCTGCTGCCCCGATACCAGTACATAAAACAGAATCAGCGGAAGGAATTTTACAAATCCGGTCAGCGCCATTCCTGAATCAACCGCCCAGAGTGACACAATCAGATATGCAAAAACAAGCACTGCAAAAGCTGCCAGATTCAGATCCCAGGCCATTGTAATTTTCCGTTTCCAGTACAACCGATAGAACAATATTCCCGTTAGAAATATCCCGGTCAGGGCGGAAACGGATACAAAGTACCCGCCGCCCAGGATTCCTGTTGTAATTAAACAAGTCATCATTAGCCACATTGTTGTAATTCCTTTTCGTCAGAATATCTTTATTTTCATAATCCTTTATAATTCTTCGAGTTTTCCGCAGACAAAGCGAAGTATTTTACGGAGATCAGCGATATTCACAATACCGTCTGTTTCAACATCTGCGGCAAGCTGCTGCTGAGAAGAAAGTTCAGTTTTGCTGCATACGGCACGGAGAACCATACGGAGGTCGGCAATATCAACTCGTCCGTTTTCATCGATGTCACCTGGTGTATATTCCGGTTCTTCTGGAGTATTTTCAGTTTTCGGTTTTATCATTCCAGCTACAAATATAACTGCATTCTTATCAGATTCCTTTAGTTGACAGGTAATATGCAAACTGCCATCTATCTCTGCTCTCTCCTGACTGACATAATACAGATTATTCTTTCCAAATGCTTCCGCTTTATCCATAGTCTTTAATACATAGAAATTATAGATGTAAGTCGTATCCAAATCGACAAAATCGGCGGTTAGAGTACCGTCATCATTCACGGTCACTTTGTCAGCCATAGTTATAGACGATATTTCATCTGCTTCTTCTGCCATCATGCTGACATCACGCTTCTTCGCTGAATCTGTCTTAAAATTACCTGTAATATCTATTGGAGTACTTACGGCTATAGTTGATATCCCGGCTCCTAATTCACATCCATTCCAGTTGCCTCCACACATCCACAATCTTCCGTCTGTTGTGATAATACCTGTATGCTGATCCCCTACTGAAACACTTTTTACGTTCTCCATAATCTTAACAGGAACAACTGTTGAATAAGCTACCATACCAGTTCCAAGTCTTCCCCGATAATTGTCCCCCCAGGTCCACAAGGTTCCATCTTCTTTTATTGCTGCACTGGCACCATCACCCATACTGATATCTGCAACATCCTCCATCATCTTAACGGGAATCAACTTATTTTCACCTGCATTCCACGTTTCTCTTCCCAGTTCTCCAGAGCCATTATCTCCCCAAGTCCATAAACTTCCATCTGTTTTAAGCGCTGCGCTGTGCTCACCTCCCAGGCTCACTTTCGCCACATCATCCATGATTTTTACTGGTAGCGTCTTATCCTCCTGTGTTCCATCTCCCAGTTCGCCGAGACGATTCCACCCCCAGGTCCACAAACTTCCGTCTTTTTTTACTGCTGCAAAGTGATTGGCACCTCCGCTGATACTCTGCACATTATCCATAATTTTAACAGGATCTCCCCTCATTTCTGTCGTTCCGTCTCCAAGTTCACCATATCGATTTTCCCCCCATGTCCATACACTTCCATTATTTTTCAGAATTGCATAGCTATAATCGGTACCGACTACCATTTTCACATCTTTGACATCCATTTCCCCAGGGCGATCTCCTATCCCCCACAAATCGTCTCCTGTTGATACAGCCATTGCTGTTGAACCACCTGCACCTGCCGCAACCTGTTTTATATTATCCAGAATCTTAGTAGGATATTTCACAGATGCGCTTCCGGCTCCTACGTTTCCAAATCCGATCGAGCCATATCTATGGCCCCATACCCACAGACTGTTATCTTCCAATATTGCTGTGCTTACACACTCTGACAGACTTACCTCTTTAACCTTTACAGGTGGATCTGTTTCATTTTTCAATCTGATCTTAATCTTCTTTTTCTCATCCACCACTGTTATTTTTTTGCTTCCAGAACCACTATTTTCCTTTTCAGCAGTAAGCGTATGTTTCCCTGCTGGTAGATAAAGACTTACAGTCCCATCCGAGTCTGTCATGGTTTCTTCAGTTTCATAGCCCTTTTCCTTTACTACTGCATCTTCAACCGGAAGTCCATTTTGATTTTTTACAGTTACATCAACCTGATAGAAAAGATGCGGGCATGTAGTAAATGCAAATTCATTGAAATCCTGTGAAAAATAAAAATCCTTAATTTTAGGTGTATATGTTTTTTCTTTGCTATATGTTAACTGCTTCATATTTAGAAAAGTAACTTTAAATCCGATAACTATTTTTGCGTGAACTTCCCCATCCAAGCAGCTTTTCGAACATTCGTGATGAACAAAATCTGTCTGTTTCCACACTGATTCCTCTGCGGTCAGTTCTACACCTGCGCTGCCATTTACCTCAGCTTCCAAAATTTTATCACTGATAACCTCAATACTTGGTGTCAATTTAATTCCTGCATAAACAGTTAATTCTCCGTTCATTGCATGTTCTGTTTTCGGTTTACAGGTAAGATTCTTCATTCCCTCCTCATTTGATGCCTCAAATCCTACTGTTCCACTTATCTCTCCCACCCAAGAAATCTCAGCACTTGCCTCTAAAAGGAAATGCGGGGTCACCTTAATATTAACGAAAGGAATAGGACTGTATGTAAACTGAGCTAATTTCTTATCCACCGGCTTGATTTTCCCAGCAATATTGGTATTAAATGTCAAAGTATAATCAAATTTCAATTCGATATATTGATATGAAACCGAGACATACAATTTAACTGTAGCTGCTAGTTTAACATCCAGCTCAGCACTATACGTGACTGGATCATTTTCTCCTGACGTCAATTCAAATGATTTTGCCACAACTTCTGTATTCTCCTCGTCAACAGTCCTCGCTTTGGAAACTTCTTCTTTCGTACCAAGATATGTAACATTTTCTCCGCATGTAGACGGATCTATCTCTGCATCTTTTGTTGTTGCAAGAGTGTCAATCTTAACATAGTCAAATACTTCCTCCATAGAAGTATCCTCCCCGGTAATAGTAACTGTTGTTCCTTTGACATCTATTTTTCCTGCTTTAAGTATCAGTACACTACCGTCTGCATACTCATAACTAAGCACATCTCCTTCTTTCAATTTCAGTATTGATTCACTCGCATTTTCAATTATGTATTTTTCAGTTGCTTCATCCGCCTGAACAATCTCATTAACCCCATCTGTTTGCTCGACAACAACTGTCTCGTCATTGTATACTGCAAAATTATTCGTCTCATCATCATCAAAATTAAGGATTTCCTGCCCTTCAAAATCAGCGGTTGTTTTTGACAGGAATTCCTGCATCTCCTGCGTATAATTCGGCGACTCATATGCAGCACAATATGGTTCATACGTTTCATAATTCACCAGAAAACCTCGAAGATAAAAATACTGAGGCATTTGATCTGTTTCAATCTCTACTTCCACCTCGGTATCCCCTGGTTCAACATCAACAGTACCAGATGCAAGCAGCTGATTGCCGTTTTCAGCATAGACTCCCACAATTAAAGAAGCATATTGATTTGTTTCAAATACTACCGAAGCCTTTGTCCCATCAACTTCAATAGAAAATATATTACATCCATCATTCTCTTCTTGCTCCTGTACTTCTTCGGTCATCATATCAGCCACCATATTTCCAAAAGAATCCGTAGATTCTATTGTCATATCATTTTTAATCTCCCGACTTTCTTCCGGTTCATCCGCCTGCACAGCAGTTGCAGGTATTCCTGAAAACAGCAGGACAAACGCCAGCAATACTGCTGTTATTTTCTTTATTCTCATATCCTTTTCCTTTACCCTTTATTATTATTTGAATATATCTGATATCACATAATTACAGTTCTTCCAGTTTTCCGCATATAAATCTCAGTATTTTTCTCAGATCCTGGATATCAACGCATCCGTTCTTCTCTACATCTGCTGCCTGTTCTTGTTCTTCTGACAGCTCTTCTTTTCCGCAGACAGCTCTAAGGACTATGCGTAAATCCATAATGTCCACTTTTTCATTTCCATCAATATCTCCGGGATGGATTTCTGTATCTTCCGAAGTATGCTTCTTGTCTGCCAGCTCTGCGATAAAGATGATTGCTTCATCGGACAACTCTGTCGGTGAAAAGGACACTTCATACAATCCGTTTTCATCTGCGGCCATCTGATAAATATAGAGAAGATTTCCGTCGGAAAATACATTCTCTTCATCTGCTTTTTTCACTGCGTAGAGGTTATAAACACTGTCGGGATTAAGTCCGGCGGCTGAAATACAGATATTTCCCTCTTCATCCGTATTCTTCTCTGAAACAGGGATTACTGTATCCGGCAGATCTGCAGAGAATTGCTCTGTATTCTCTTGAACATCTTTACGCACTGATTTTACAGGCGACTCTATTGAATATGCAGCTGCTTCCGATGATTCTGTAAACATGCCGGTTATATTAACGGGATTTTCTGTATTTTTATATGTTCCGTTTCCCAACTGCCCCATTCCGTTATATCCCCAGGTCCAAAGGTTTCCGTCAGCTGTAACCATAGCAGCAGTTCTATACCCGATACTCATTGTCTGAATATCCTCACCAACCAGTTTCTTTACCAGGTTATTCTCATCCTGCAGAATACTTCCGTCTCCGAGCTTGTCACCCCAGCTCCACAAATCTGCCTCATTATCGATAGCAGCGCCTGCCGGGCCGTAGATCTGCACTGCTGAAACATTATCCATTACATGAATCGGCGTCTCTACATTTCCCGATGGGGAAATATCCGTTCCCAGCTGAGTATACTCATTATTCCCCCATACCCAGAGGCTGCCATCGGTCTTGATTACAGCGCTTTCGTATCTCCCCATCTCTGCGTGTGCAACATCTTCCATCAGTTTATATGGTTCATTTCTGTCTTCTGTCGATCCATCCCCAAGTTGATAATAATTATTTCTTCCCCATACCCAGAGACTGCCGTCATTTTTTACTGCAGCGCAGTGCCAGTCACCAAGACTTATCTGCTTAACATCTTCCATAACCTTAACAGGTATGTTTTTCGGATCCGTAGTTCCATCTCCAAGCTGGCCGAATCCGTTTGTCCCCCACATCCACAAACTGCCATCTGTCTTAAGAGCCGCCATATGCCAGTATCCAACGCTTACGGATGCTACGTCTGTCATTACCTGAACCGGAACATCACTGTCTGTATATGTACCATCTCCAAATTCGCCATTTCCGTTATCTCCCCAGACCCACAATGTTCCGTCTGTTTTCACAGCTGCCCCATTATGATATCCCAGACTGACTGATTCCACATCTTCAAGAATTTTCTTAGGTACAGCTCTTCCCTCTTTTGTTCCATCTCCAAGCTGGCCGTAAGGATTCATTCCCCATGTCCAGAGACTGCCGTCATCCAGAATAGCTGCACTGAAATATGTTCCCATCTCCACAGACGTTACTTTCACATAATCCGGATCTTCCGGCTGTTCTTCACTTTCTGTCGTACTATTCAGTTTTATAGTAATTTCTTTTGCTTTATCGCGGATATATATCTTTTTGTTCTTCGTTATTTCCTGTTTTGCGGCTGTAAATGTATACTGGCCCTCCGGCAGATAGAAAACAGCGCTTCCATCTTCCCCGGTTTCATAATTGTCTGTCACATCAATTATGTGTGCCCCATTTACCTGAACAGCACTGACTAACGCATTTTTTACCGGATCATCATTATTATTTTTGACATTTACTGTAATTCTGTATGTAATATGCGGGCAAGTGGTAAAAGCAAACTCTCCATAATCAACTGACCAATAAAAATCAGCTATCTTTACACCTATCTCTTTTTCCAACTTGTAATTAAATATTCTGATAAAACTGATTTCAAACCTCAAGTCGCATCTTGCGGTAATATCTCCATCGTAACAAACGCTGCATTCATGCATAATCGCATCCGAATCCGTATCATCCTGCGACAATTCTGCTTTCAGTTCCACTCCTGCTGTTGCTTCTGCCTCAACCTTTGCCAGATTATCATCTATGAGTTTGACTTTAGGTTTAATCGATAAACCTACAAATACAAGAATTTCACTTTTTAGTTCAGTATCAAACCTGGGATTCCTCGTCAGATTTTTAATCCCCTTGTCGCTGGATACTGAGACCCCGACACATCCTTCCAGCGTCCCTGTCAATGTAATATTGGCACTCGTTTCCAGTACCAGAGACGGAGTGATTTCAATGAATACTCCTGTAAGCGGCATAAAAGTTATCTTAATAAGCGGAAGGGAAAACTCATTGCACATTCCGCTCAATTCCACATTAACTCCGGCAGAATAATCAATTTTTACTTCAACATACTGGTAACTAAGAGACAGGTATAATTTCAATGATGCACCTGCTTTCAGTTCCAGGCTTCCCGTAAGTTTAACAGAACCTCCAAGTGTCTTATTCAATGTCAGGTTTGCCGACTTGCTTGTTTCAAATTCTCCCTCTATTGCACGAGCATTTATTGAACTGGTATTATCTATCCCCTCATAAGTTACCCCTTCGCCGCAGACAGATGAATCAATTTCCGCACTATCTGCAAACTGCTCTGTGTCAATCTTGATATATTCAAAAACTTCTTCCAGCGTAGTCTCTTCTCCGCTGATCTTTACTGTTGTGCCATCTTTCTCAGCAGAAACTACCTTGGTAATCAGTACCGTACCGTCCTCATATTCATAACTGAATATATCTCCGGAACTTAAAGACAGAACCGTTTCATCTGCATTTTCAATCACATAAAACTGCTTGTCTTCATCTGCCTGGATAAGGTCATTTTCGCCTGATTCTTCATCAATTACGATAGTTGATTCATTGTAGACAGCAAAATTATTATCAGTATCTTCATCGAAATTCAGAATATCCCGGTTTTTAAAATCATCCGTTGTCTTTTTCAGGAACTCCTGCATTTCACTCATATATACAGGAGATTCGTACACTGTACAGTACGGTTCAAATGTTTCATAGTCCACAAGAAAACCTCGCAGATAGAAAAATTCCGGCATCTGCTCTGTTTCTATTTCAACGACAGCTTCTGTATCACCGGGAATCACATCGTAGTCTCCCGACGCAATCATCTGTTTGCCGTTTTCGTCATAAACAGCTACAATCAAAGATGCATACTGATTTGACTCAAACTCCACTAATGCTTCCGTTCCTTCAATATCAATGGAAAAAATATTGCATCCGTCATTATCAGCCTCCTGCTCAGTCTCTTCCTCAATGATATCCGTAAGCATAGCGCCAAATGAGTCTGTTGAATCTACGGAGATATCTGCTGCAACTTCCGAAGTATTTTCTTTCGTTTCATCCGCATACACAACAGTCGGCATATTATTACCGAATAATAGACTTAATGTCACAATAATTGCTGTAATCCGCTTTTTCCACATGACTTAATTCCCCGCACTTTCTTTACTCTGGAATCCGTTTTCACTGTATTCCCTGTCAGTTAGTTATCCGATAGATTCAAGTTTTCCGCATATGTATCGCAGCAGTAATCGCAGATCTTCTATATTAATATCACTGTCCGTCATCACATCCGCTGCCAGCCGTTGCTCTTCTGTAAGTTCGACCTTCCTGCAGACTGCACGAAGCACTATTCTGAGATCTGCTATATTTACATTCCCGTTATCATCCACATCCCCCAATACGTACTCCGGCGTTTCAGGTTGCTCACTTTCCTCATCCAGTAAAACTGGAGCCGTACAGACTATGCCCTCATCCTGATATGACTGTTTAATGATATATTCAATCTTGTTTCCTCTGTCCCTGATACCGTACACATATCCGTCAGAAAGATCCGGTTCGTAAACAATTTCACTTTCCAAAGTATCTAAGGACAGTCTGAATATTTTGTTATATGTGTTGTAATAAAGATAGCCATTATTATAAAAAAGGCCGGAAAATGCAGATGTCCAGTAGCTTCCGCCGCCTTCCCATACCCACCATCTTCCAAGTTCCGCTATTTCCTTTTCTGTACCGTTTTCGTCATCATATTCGTATACTGCAGACCCTTTTATATAGTAAATAAATTCTTCCGTCTGTATAATCTGGGACTCTGCTTCCGTCCAATACTTGTCATTATATTTATCGTTGTCGCAGGGAATATCTTCTCTGTCCCATCCATAATGCTCCAATTCGTTCCGCATCTTTTCATCGTCTGCCAGGAAATGGTTATGACTCACTTTTCCAAATTGATCAGGAACCGGATCATCCCAGGTGCAGTCTACATGGTAATAGCTGTCATCTATTTTCACAATATTCCAGGCATGATTCATGGCGGAACTGTTGGTGACATAGCATTCTATCCCCAGCAGAGTCATTAAATACTGGTATGCATACGCATAAGCATTGCACACACCTGTTCCGTTGATAAGCAAGCCTGCACTTTTATATGATTCAGGAGGTATGGTTCCATTTACTAAATTGTCATAATCATATTCAGCGTAATATACAAGATAATCGTGAACTGCCAATGCTTTCTCTACGTCAGTCATCTCATCAGTAACAACTGAAAGTACGTCTTCAATCGCTTTATCGACCTGACTGAAATATTGGCTGGTCTCCTCCGGTGTCATAGAATTTTCAATCTGCAAATAACTGTACACATTCCCGGAATACCACGCTGTAATATCCATATTCATTCCCAGATAGGGAGAAAAGTAAGGAAGCCTGTAAAGATGATATTCATCACTGTTGATTCCGTATTCTCTTATATTAATCCGGGTCTGCCCGGCAAGCAGCGCTTCTTTCACAAGTGGTTCCAACTGGAGAAACAGATCGATTTCTGATTCATAATCCCCTGCTGTATATACAGAAGGAGTAATCTCTTCTGTTTCATGTTTTTCCATTTCCGGAAGTTCAGCCGTCGGATAAAGCAATTCGTTTTCGCAGGCAATACCATATCTATCATATTGACGTTCCTGCACAATCAGTTCACTCTGCAGCGAGTCTTTTGCCTGCGCCGGCACCGCTGTCAGCATAAGCATTATGGCCAGCATAAATGTAATAAAACGTTTTATTCTCTTCATAACTATCTTCTCCCTCAATAATGACGATCCAGCTTTATTTTTAATTTTCGTCACCTCTGTTTTTTTTCTTTTTCCTTACTGCTATTGCTGACACAGCTATCACTGCTATTACGACGATCACAACACCTCCGACAATTACCAAAATCAAATTCCCCCTTTGCCCTTCCTTATCGTCATCCGCAGCGTCCGATTCATTCCCTCGATTCGTACTTTCCTGTATATCTGCATTTTCATCAGAATCCGATTCTTCTGCTCCATTCTCTGCTTCCGCTGCAGAAGTGTCATCTGACTGCTCTGAATCTTTCCCATCATCCGAATTTCCACTTGATCCTATTTCTCCGGTAGCATCATCTGAAACTGTAACTGTAGTTGTATCATTTTCCCTCTGCTGCATAATCTTCTCCTGGAGTACTGAATCAACACCCGATACTGTTCCTGTAAGGGGACTGCTGCTTTCACTGCCGTCAATCAGCTGATCAACTCCCATACCGATGGGAAGTTCTTGCCCACAGTCCTGTTTAAGCTTAAAGTTGATGTTTACAATAACACCTTCATCCTTCACTGTATCTGCAACTACATACACAACAATAATCTCTGCTGATTCCTCAATATGGTTATAGTCAAAAATGCCACCGCCATTTTCAGCATTTTCAATAATCAGATCACCCTGTTCCAGGCTGTCGAATTCCATTACCTCATTATCATAATAGATTGATATCTGAAAGCCTCCCACTTCCTGACCAGTATTAAACTGTATTGGCACAGTAACGATGTCTCCCTCTTTTCCGGCCTGATTTTCCACATGGAATTCGGTATTCCCATCTGCTTTTACTGTAATTCCCATCAAAAAAATCATACAGAAAGCCATAATAAATAAGCGCTTTATTTTTTGAATCATGTCCTTATTCCTCTGTATGCAAAAAGGCTCCCTGTCGGTTTTCACCAACAAGGAGTCTTTTTACACCTTCTATTTAAGTATTCTCTTTCCTCTGCTTCTTAACACCACCAGAACAGCTACTGATAATGATATAAGCATTGTCAGTATAATACCGAAGATATTTGTTGTATCTCCTGTCTGAACAGCACCGCCCTCATACTGGTTATTTACTTTATCGCCTGTATTCTGGGAATCACCTGATACAGGTTTATTTGTTCCCTGATTCTGCTGATCATCTGTTGCAGGGCCGCCCGGTGCCGGTTTTTCATCATCCGGTGTGCCCGGTGTCGGTTCTTCCTTCTTTTCAGTTACTGTCAGCTCATAGGAAATCTCTTTATCGCCAACTGTAGCACTAATCGTCGTTGTTCCGGCTTTAACAGCTGTCACAAGACCATCCTCTATTGTCGCAACACTCTCGTCTGAACTCAGCCATGTAACTGTTCTGTCAACTGTTGTATTCTCCGGGTTAAACAGAATCTCCAGCTGTGCGCTCTGTCCTTCTTCCAGAGGAGTAATTTCTTCCTTAAATGCAATTCCTTCCAGCGGAATTTCTTTTACTTCAAGATCAAAGGTCAGTTCTTTCGTAAATTCACCTGCTGTTACAGTTACCGTGATTTCTGTATTTCCTGCCTGCACTGCACTTATTCTTCCGCTCTCATCTACGGTTGCAACTGTCTCATCTGATGACGCATATGCATATGTAATTTCATCCGTTACATTCTCCGGAGTAATCACAACATTCAGCAGGTGTTCCTGTCCCACGTAGATTTCTGTCGGAGTATCATCAGCCAGTACTGCATCTTCAACATGAATTTCATTTACTGTTACAGTACAGGAAGCTGTAAATCCACCGTCAGCCGTTGTTGCTGTAATCATTGCTGTTCCTTCGCTTATGCCGGTTACACGTCCCTCGGCATCAACAACAGCTACTTCCGTGTTGTCGCTTGACCATGTTACGTCTTTGCTGTCGTCCGTATCTGCCGGAATAAATGTTACCTGAAGCGGAGCAGATATCTCATCTTTCATCAGAGTCATCTCGCTCTGATCAAGCGTAATACCTGTTGTATGTTTTATAACTCTAATATCACATGTTGCAGTAATTTCTTCGTCTGCAGCTGATACCGCGGTAATTGTTGCAGTTCCTCCTGACACTGCTGTGACAACTCCATTCTCATCTACTGTCGCCACATCTTCATCTGAACTGCTCCATGTAACTGCCTTGTCATCTGTTGTATCTGCAGGATTGTATTCAACCGTCAGATTTACTGTATCGCCTGCTTCCAGATTATCTGTTGTTCTGTCTGCTGTTAATGTAATTGACTCGAGCGGAGAAATAACTGTTACTTCACACTCTGCTGTAAACTCACCAACTGTTGCAGTAATTGTCGCCGTTCCCGCGCCTACAGCTGTTACGCGGCCCTCTGTATCAACGTCGGCTACCGATGCATCGCTGGTTGACCATGTTACATCTTTACTGTCATCCGTATCTGCCGGTTCGAACGATACAACCAGCGGTACAGATATCTCACCTTTCGTAAGAGTCATTTCGCTCTGATCAAGTGTAATGCCTGTTGTATGTTTCAGGACTCTGACATCACATGTTGCGGTGATATTTTCATTTACAACGGATGTTGCGGTAATTGTTGCTGTTCCGCCTGATACTGCCGTAACAACACCATTCTCATCTACTGTCGCCACATCTTCATCTGAACTGCTCCATGTAACTGCTTTGTCATCTGTTGTATCTGTCGGATTGTATTCAACCGTCAGATTTACTGTATCATCGACTTCCAGATCATCTGTTGTTCTATCAGCTGTTAATGTAATTGACTCGAGCGGAGAAATAACTGTTACTTCACACTCTGCTGTAAACTCACCAACTGTTGCAGTAATTGTTGCCGTTCCTGCTCCTGTCGCTGTTATAACTCCATTCTCTACTGTCGCAACATCATCGTCTGAACTCGACCATGTTACAGTTTTATCATCTGTAGTGTCATCAGGATTGTAAGATACTACAAGGGGCTCACTCTTCTCGCCTTTGTTCAGTGTTATCGCATTCTGGTTGAGATCGATTCCCTCCAGTGGTACTTCTCTGACATTCACAATACAATCAGCCGTCAAATCACCGACTTTCGCTGTGATTGTCGTTGTACCGTCTTTCAGAGCTGTCACAGTTCCATCTTCATCTACTGATGCAACTGTGTTATCTGAGCTTGTCCATGTAACATCTTTGCTGTCTGTTGTATCCTCCGGATTATAGATTACTTTAAGATCAACAGTATCGCCTTTTTTGATTGTCGTTTCCTGTTTATCCAGCGTAATACTTGTCAGCGGAGCATTAACTGTAATATCTACTGAATCACTGAAGTCATCAACTGATGCAGTAATCGTCGCTGTTCCGATTCCCACTGCTTCTATGTTGCCATCTTCATCAACTATGACAACATCCTCATCCGAACTGCTCCATGCAATTGTCTTACCTGTCAGAGCTGCTTCCGGTGTTGCTGTTACAGTAAGCGCATCCGTTGTTCCTCTTGCCATTGTGAAATCTTCCTGATCGATTGAAAGATCTTCAAGTTCAATTACTACTGGAATATTGCCCTCCGGAATAACATTACCGTTATTATCTACCGTTTTACTTGCGTCAGGATTCTCATAAATAACTTCTTCATGATCAGCATCCGGTCCGACCGTTCCGCCTGCAAAGCTGAAAGAAATATTACCAGTTCCTACGGCATCCTCTTTAACTGTAAGTGTGATAGTTGCAATTAAGCCGCCCTCACTCATCGGCACTTCATCGCCCAATAATACAAGGAAACCATCTCCACTTTCATCAGCAGAAAAGATCGGCATAGCGCCTTTATCATACAAATCCCAATATAAATCGCCTTCTTCTACATCACGTCCGGAATATGAATAGACATTTTTATCAATATTCAGAAATCCCGCAAATGACGTAACATCAACGCCGCCTTCCAGCCAGAATTCTACTGTTATTTTATCCCCGGGTTTAACTTCCGTGGAACTCACTTTAACTGTAAAAGTTGGCATCTCCGCAGCTTCTACTTTTGGCATAACTGTAAATCCGGTAATAACCATTACCACAGCGAGCAGCAATGCCGCGATTCTGCTCAGTTTTTTCTTCATCTCTCTTTTCCTCCTATATTTTATCTATTACAAATGATATCTTTCGGCGAAAATATATAATTATTGCCTGCTTCTTCACAAATTCTTTTTATATTCCCTCCTCCTTTTTACAGTATCTGAGTAATTCTTCACTTTACCTATAACTCCTGCAATATTTAGATAACACTAAATATTACGGAATCT